>Ga0070704_100002439_pt1 | contig 10431 bp, 9 predicted proteins | sample KBSK5252metaG_FD_65467 | JGI IMG/M metagenome (GOLD analysis project Ga0070704, IMG submission 65467) | Corn, switchgrass and miscanthus rhizosphere microbial communities from Kellogg Biological Station, Michigan, USA - KBS K5-25-2 metaG | ecosystem: Host-associated > Plants > Roots >... | reverse complement strand
CAGGTCGAGGCCGGCGAGCGCTTGCACGCTGCCGTACGCCTTTCGCACGTCGGCCGTTTCGATGATGAGTTCCTCAGCCACCCTGTCCTCCCGCTTTGCTGAATCCCGCGAGCTCCGCCTCGAACAGGCGGCGAATCTCGTCGTCGCTCAAGCCGCGTGCGCGCAGCCGCTCGACGGTCTCGGCCACGAGCGGCTGTGCGCCGCGAAATTTGTCGGCATCGCCCTGCCCCGCGCGAGCTCTAGCGGCCACGAATGCCCCGGCGCCCTGGCGCAGCTCGATGACGCCTTCGCTCTCGAGCTCGCGATACGCCTTCGCGACCGTGTTCGCGTTGATCACGAGCTCCTCGGCGAGCGGCCGGATGCTCGGCAGCTGGTCACCGGGACGCAGCGCTCCGATCTCGATGGCGTGCTTCACCTGCTCCACGAGCTGGAGGTAGATCGGCACGCCCAAGGACGGATTCGGCTTGATGATCATGGCGGCTCAACTGTGCTACAGTACTAGCACACCTCTACTGTGCTACGACCGTAGCACAGCTGTCAAGCCCACGATGCGCATGGCTTCCAGGCCCGTGGCCCGGCGCCGAGCCGGCGCTGGAACCTGCCCTACCGAGGTCTTATTCTTGGCCGTGCCGCGGTGCTCGCGGCGAGGGGGAACGATGCCGGTGACGCCGCAGGACCGTCCGATCGACACGTTGCGCGAAGAGACCGTGGACCAGCTCATCATGAACTACGGTCACGGCAAGCTATCGCGCGAAGCGTTCGAGCGCCGCCTCGACGAGGCGCTCGATACGAAGTCTCACGAGCGCCTCATCGAGCTCACGGAAGATCTGGATCTGCGGGCGGACCGCCAGTACACGGCGCAGAAGAAAGCCGAGCTCGGTATTCGCGTCGATCCGTCGGCCCGTGCCGGCGAAGAAGCCGATACCATCGTCAACGTATTTGCCGGCCATAACCGCCGGGGCGCCTGGGACGTGCCACGAGCGCTTCGAATGGTCAACGTGTTCGGCGGCTGCGAGCTCGACTTCACCGACGCGCGATTTGCCGCCGAAACGACCTACATCTCGGTCTTCTGCCTGTTCGGCGGCGTCAACCTCCGAGTCCGCGACGGCATGCGCACGATTTCGAAAGCGCTGTGTATTTTCGGTGGTGTCGACAACCGCGGCGGCACGACGCTCGATCCCAACGCGCCGCTGCTCGTCATCGAAGGCTTCTGCTTGTTCGGCGGCGTCGACATCCGCGTGAAGAAAACGCCGAAGCAGCGCTGGCAAGAGTTCGCCGACCAATTCCGCACGATGTTCGACGCGGAGCCGCCGCGCGCACGTTAGCGCAGCGGCTCCGGCTCGTCTTCAGTGCGCGAGCGGGTCCGGCCTGATCTGGAAGTGGACGGCCTTGCCGAGCGTGCCTTTGCCGCCTTCGGTGTGCCAGATCAAGTGCGTGCCGTAGTTGGCCCAGAGCCCTCGCCCCTTCCAGCCCGTCGTCGGATCGTCGATGCGCCCGTCGAGCCCGCGATGGTAGAAGCCGAGCGGATACGGCACGCGCAGCGTCGTCCAGTTCCCCGACTTCGCATCGAGCACGAGTAGCGCATCGGAGTTCGAACCGGTCGCGATCGGCGTGTTCGCGCCGAAGCCCGCAATGTCGTGCTGGTCGACCCAGTTGTAATAGTGGAAGTCGGACGGGATGTCCGTGCCCTTGAAGCGCGGGCCGTCGGAGACGTAGAGCTTCCAGCCGGCCGCGCACTGGTCGCCTTCGACGACGCGCGGGCCGTTGAAGATGCGGCACTTCGTGCGATCGAAGCTCGCGAGGTGACTGCTCGCCGCGAGCGCGGTCCAGACGAGGCCGTTCGAATCGATGTCGATGCCGCGCGGATCGATGCCGGGCTCGGGCACCTTGTAGACCTCGGTCTTGCAGGTCTCCGGCGGATGGTCGCCTAGGTCGACGCGCACGATGTAGCCGGGCGTGTCCTCCGATGCTCCCCAGACCGAGTTGTCGACGGGGCTCGGGATCACCGAGTAGAGATTGTGTCGCACCTCGGTATCGCGCCGCGCATCGGCGGGTTGCCCCGGGACATTCCACGGCTTGGTGATCTTGCCGTCGCCGTTGCTGTCGACGATCTGTGCGCACCAGCCCTGCGTCGCCTGCTCGTCGCCCGTGCGGTCGTACTCGCGCGTGTTGACCCAGCCGACGATCGGTCCGAGCAGCTCGTTGAAGTAGATCGTCTGATCGGGATCGTTATCGAACTGCAGGTGATGCGTCGCGAAGCACGTGTCGATCAGCGTGAACTTGCCCGTCGCGGGATCGTAGAACGACGCCTGCCGATTGCTGAAGTTCAGCGGATAGAACTGCGCGAACCTGTTGTTCGAGCCTTCGCGGCACCACCCGGGCTCCTCGTTGCGGATCTTCGAGGTCATCCAGACGCGGCCTTTGCGATCCATCATCGGATTGTGCGGGTCGGCCGGGTTCTCGACGCCCCACAGGTGCTGCATGCCCCAGAAGTTCGAAGGCATCGCGGGCGGCGGGAAGCGCGAGTCGACTTTCCGCGCGTCCTCGCGCGTCGGGATCGTGAGCTCGTAGGCATCGTTCTGGATCGGATCGAGCACCGTCAGCTTGCCGTGCCCTGCCGACACGGCATACACGGGACCGTTGGCGTTGACGGTCGGATCGTTCTTGTCGGTCGAGATCTCGTCGTGCATGAACGACGAGTCGACGCCCCAGTCCCAGAGCGTCACGACGACGTTGCGCTCGGGCCCTGGCCGCGGCCGCGGCGGCACCGGCGGCAGCTCACCGTTCGCGACGCGCGTCGTCCAATCGGCGAGCACGCGCGCGCCGGCCTGCACGCCGAACTGCGCCATCGTGCCGGCCATCGCGCTGCCGCGCACCCCGAGCTGCGTGCGATAGATCCACGCTTCCTCGGGCGTCTTGAACCCCAAGTGATCCATGTGGCCGAGCGAGCGCGTCAGCTGGTTGCCGAGCTGGTGGCAAAAATTGCAGCCGCTCTTGATGTTGAAGATCCAGTGCGCCTGCGTCGCCATCGCCGGCGGAATGCCGTTGCCTTTGTCGCCGGTGCCGGGGAACTCGGATTTGGCGGGCGGCTGTAGCAACGAGAGCCAGTAGTTGCCGGGATAGACCTTCGCGGCCTCGGCCGGCGAGCTCGCGACCTTCGCCGTGAGATTCAGCGCCGTATCGCCGGGACGCCCTTCGACCTTGTCGGAGTCGGCGAGCCCATAGCCGCGGACCCAGACGTTGTACGTCGCCGTCGGCAGCTGCGGCAGCACGTAGCGGCCCGCGTCGTCGGTCACGACGATCTTGACGAACGGCGTCCTGAGCTCCTTCGTCTCGGCGATGACCCAGACTCCCGCCTCGGGGCCGCGCGTGCTCGTGACGGCGCCGCCAATCCAGCCGTCGGCCTGTTGCCTGACGGCTTGCGCGCTCGCGCTACAGCACACGAAGGATGCGGCGAGTGCCGCGACGCACGCGGCGAACCGATTGCCGCGGCCAAGACTAGAGTGATTCATTACCAATCCCCTGATCAAACGATTCGAGTTTTTTGCAAGCGGCGATTCTAGACGTCCATGATCTCGAGCGCCTCGGCGATGCTGCGCAGCGGATCGCGGCCCGGCGTCGGCCGCCATTCGTGGCTCACGTAGCCCGTGAACGGCAAGTCGGCGATGACTTCCGCGATGTAGCGGTAGTTCATCTCTTGGCTGAAATCGATCTCGTTGCGCGACGGCACGCCGGCCGTGTGGAAGTGCGCGATCCACTGGATCGTCTGACGCAGGTTCGTCGCGATGTCGCCGTCCATGATCTGCAAGTGATACAAATCGCAGACGAGCTTCACGTTCGGCGAGTTGACGCGCTCGCAAACGCCGACGCCCCACGCCCAGCGGCCGAACGTCTGATCCTCGCGGCCGAAGTTCGGATCCGTGCGGCGGTTGTTCATGTTCTCGATCGCGAGCGTGACGCGGCGCTGCTCGAGGTACCCTTTGATGCGATTCAAGAAGGCTACGGCGTTGTCGGCCGCCTGCTCGTACGGCATTCCGCGACGCTGGCCGCCGATCGAGATGAAAGTCTTCACCCCTTCCTTCGCGACCATGTCGATGTGCGGCTTGATGTCTTTCTCGAGCTGATCGTGAACCTCGGGGTGAATGAGGCCGTTCTCGAACGTCACGGGCCCCGCGCCCGCGAGCAACGGCTCGAGCCCGTGCTTGCGCAGCGTCGGCCAGTCGGCAGGCGGGATCAAGTCGAATCCGTAAGCTCCGAGCCGTGCCGCCTCGCGGCACTGATCGTCGAACGACAGCGCGCTGTTGGCGCCGAAGTTGACGCGCCAGAGTCCCTGCTTGATGCGGCCCTTGCGTACGATTTTCGGCTGGGCGGCCGCCGGGCTAGCCGTGAGTTGCTGTGCGTAGGCCGGCACGGCCATCGTGCCAGTCGCCGCCGCGAGCATCGCGAGCGCGTCTCTTCTATTCATGAGCACCCCCCCTCTGGAAGGCGTCCATCTTATTGCTCGGCGCCAAGGCCGGCAAAGCCTAAACAAGACTCGGGGGCATGGCGCCGGCACGACCCCGGGCGCACAGTAAGCCCCAACGGAGCCCGGTCGAGGCTCCGCAACATCGAAAGGGGGGGTACATCCAATGACGGGTCGCATAGTTGCGTTTCTCTATGGAGCGATCGCCTACGCGGTGTTCTTCGCGACGTTCCTCTACGCCATCGGATTCGTGGGCAATATCGGCGTGGCGAAGTCGATGGATTCGCCGGCGGAAGGGCCGTGGCAGACCGCGCTCTTGATCGATGCCGCGCTGCTCGCACTGTTCGCGCTGCAGCACAGCATCATGGCGCGCCCGGCGTTCAAGCGCATGCTGACGCGCGTCGTGTCGCCGGTCATCGAGCGCAGCACTTACGTGCTCGCGAGCAGCTTGGCGCTGATCCTGTTGTTCGCCCTGTGGCGGCCGCTCGGCGGCATCGTGTGGAGCGTCGAGAACCAGATCGGCGTTGCATTGCTCTACGCGGGATTCGTGTTCGGCTGGGGCCTCGTGCTCGTCACGACGTTCGTGATCAATCACTTCGACTTATTCGGCCTGAGGCAAGTCTGGCGGCATCTGCGTGGCGAGCCGCAGCAAGGACTGCAGTTCGTGACGCCGGTGCTTTATCGCGTGGTGCGACATCCGCTGTACGTAGGCTGGTTCTTCGCGTTCTGGTGCACGCCGACGATGACTCTTACGCATCTCTTCTTCGCGATCATGACGACGGCGTACATCCTCATCGCGATTCAGCTCGAGGAGCGCGACCTCATGCGCGAGCATCCCGAGTACGCGGACTATCGCGCGCGCACACCGATGCTGATTCCGTTCCTGCGCCGGCGCGGGCGATCAGTACCGCCTGGCGTCGACGCGGCCGCGCAACACTAGAGGTTCGTCGCGGCCCACCCGCTTCAGGCGCTGATGCGGTCGAGGTCCCCCATGTAGGGGCGCAGCGCTTCGGGGACGAGCACGGAGCCGTCGGGCTGCTGGTAGTTTTCGAGGATCGCGACGAGCGTGCGGCCGACGGCTAGGCCTGAGCCGTTCAGCGTGTGCACGAGCTCGGGCTTGCCGGTCTCGGGATTGCGCCAGCGCGCTTGCATGCGCCGCGCTTGGAACGCTTCGCAGTTGCTGCACGACGAGATCTCGCGGTACTTGTTCTGGCCGGGCAGCCAGACCTCGAGGTCGTAGGTCTTCGCCGCGCCGAAGCCGATATCGCCGCCGCAAAGGGCGACGACGCGGTACGCCAGATTGAGCCGCTTCAGCACCGCCTCGGCATTGCCGACGAGCACTTCGAGCTCGCCGTACGACTCTTCAGGCCTCGCGATGTGCACGAGCTCGACCTTGTCGAACTGATGCTGGCGGATCATGCCGCGTGTGTCCTGTCCGTACGATCCCGCCTCGGAGCGGAAGCACGGCGTGTGCGCGGTCAACCGCAGCGGCAGGTCCTTCGCTTCGACGATCGTGTCGCGCACCAGGTTCGTCAGCGACACCTCTGAAGTCGGAATCAGACGCAGCGGGTTCTCGCCTTGCAAAGCGAATAGGTCTGAGGCGAATTTCGGCAGCTGGCCCGTCCCGAAGAGCGTCGCATCGTTGACGAGATACGGCACGTACGTCTCGCTATAGCCATGGTCGCGCGTGTGCATGTCGAGCATGAGTTGCGCGATCGCCCGATGCAGATGGGCCACGGCGCCTTTCAGGACCACGAAGCGCGCGCCCGATAGCTTCGCGGCGGCGTCGAAATCGACGAGTCCGAGCTTCTCGCCGATCGAAACGTGATCGAGCGGCTCGAACGCGAATTTCGGCGGCGTGCCCCAACGGCGCAATTCGACGTTGGCGTTGGAGTCGGCGCCGGCCGGCACGGATTCGTGCAAAAGATTCGGCAGGCCGGCGAGGAACTCGTCGAGCTCCGCGGCAAGCGAGGTGAGCCGTGCTTCGCCCACCCCGAGCTCGTCGCCGAGCGCGCCGACCTCGCGTTTCAGCGCGTCGACGTCGCCGCCGGCGGCTTTGGCGCGGCCGATCGCCTTCGAGCGCTCGTTGCGAGTCTGACGCAGGCTCTCGACGCGCGTTTGCAGCTCCTTGCGCTCCGTCTCGAGCGCGAGGTAACGCTCGCGGTCGAGCTTGAAACCGCGCCGCGCGAGGTTCGCCGCCACGGCATCGAGGTCCTGGCGCAGAAGCTTGGGATCGAGCATCGCGCTAGCTTAGCAAACGCTGCTCGACGCGCTGGCACCAGCCGCCGAGCAGCCACCATGACAACACCAGCCCGGCTGCGACGCCGGCGCTGTTCATGGCCATGTCTCTCCAGTCGGCCGACCTCGTCTCCGTCAGGCGCTGCAGCAACTCGAGGCTCACGCCGAGCACGAGCAGCGCGGCCGCGACGGCCGGGTAAAGGCCGCGGCGATAGACGCCGGCGAAGGACACCATCAAGACGAGGTAGGCGACGGTATGCAGCATCTTGTCGCGAACGGGAATGGCTGCGACGACGGGACCGGGAATGAGACTGCCGATGATGACGGCCGCAGTCATCAGCCAAGCGAGAGCCGTCCAGAGCCTCGGAAAACGCAGCGGCAGCACGCCGACTATCCGTCGTTGCCGTTGACGTCGACGCCGGGCGGCACGTCGAGATGAAACACTTCGTCGGCGATCTCGGGGTTGACGACCAAATGGTCGAGCTCGATGCGAGTCGTCTGGCCCAGACCGTCGACGAGCTCGAGCCGCCGCGGCTCGGTGCCGTTGAACCCGATCGAGATCGACGAGAAGTCGGAAGTTTTCTTCGGCTCGAGCTTGATCCAATCGAGCGCGTCGCGCGTGTACGACTGCACGACCTCGAAGTCCTCGCGCACGTTGCGGTCGCCGCTCAGCAGCACGGCCGGGCTCGCGCCGACCGTGTCGTCGAACGGTGTGACGGTGACTTCCTCGAGCTCTTTGTCGTAGATCCAGAGCTGCGTGCCGTCAGCGACGATGACGAGCTCGGCGGGGCCTTGGTAAGTCCAGCGAAACCGGTTTGGACGCTTCAGCGACAACGAGCCCGTGTCCGTTTGCTGAAGCCGTTGATCCTCGGTCCAGATCTCCTGCTTGAAATCGGCCGTCAAGGAGCGGACGTCGTCGAGGAACGCTTCGAGCCGCGCAAGACCGTCGCCCGCAGATTGCGCGGAAGCGCCGTGGATTGCGCCGATGGAAAGGAGAAAGAGGAGACTAGTCAGCGACCGGAGGCGGCGGCGCCAGTACTTCCCTGAACCCATTCGTTTGCAGGTTGCCAACGATGCCAGCCTCTTCCATGGTCTCGACCATTCGCGCCGCGCGGTTGTAGCCGATCTTCAACCGCCGCTGAATGCCGGAGATCGACGCCTTGCGCGTCTCCGTCACGATCCGGACTGCTTGATCGTAGAGGGGATCTTGCTCGCCGTCCAACTCGCCCGTCGGCGCCGCCGTCTCGATCCCCGCAAGCTCGCCGGCCGGACCATCGAGGACGTTCTCGATGTAGTTCGGCTCGCCGCTCGCGCGCAGCGCCTTCACGACCGCGTGCACCTCGTTGTCGGATACGAACGCACCGTGCACGCGGATCGGCATCGACGTGCCCGACGGCAGATACAGCATGTCGCCGTGGCCGAGCAGATGCTCGGCGCCGATCTGATCGAGGATCGTCCGCGAGTCGACCTTGGCGGACACCTGGAACGCGATGCGGCACGGAATGTTCGCCTTGATGAGGCCCGTGATCACGTCGACCGACGGCCGCTGCGTCGCGACGATCATATGGATGCCTGAAGCGCGGGCTTTTTGCGCGAGCCGCGCGATGAGCTCCTCGACCTTCTTGCCGACCATCATCATCATGTCGGCGAGCTCGTCGATGATCACGACGACAAACGGCATCGGGTGCAGCTCCGGCGCCCTTTCGTCCTCGGTCTCGGGGACGAACGTCGGATCGGTGAGCGGCGTGCCGTTCTCGATCGCTTCCTTGACCTTCTTGTTGTAGCTCGACAGGTGGCGCACGCCGAGGCCGGCCATCAGCGCGTAGCGGCGCTCCATCTCCGCGACGCACCAGCGAAGCGCGTTCGCAGCCTGTTTCATGTCCGTGACGACGGGCGCCAAGAGATGCGGAATGCCCTCGTAGACCGAGAGCTCGAGCATCTTCGGATCGATCATGATCAGCCGCACGTGCTCGGGCGTGGACTTGTAGAGCAGGCTCAAAACCATCGCGTTCAGCGCGACGGACTTGCCTGACCCGGTCGTGCCGGCGATCAGGAGGTGCGGCATGCGAGCGAGATCGGCGACCATCGGCTGACCGCCGATGTCCTTGCCGAGCGCCAACGTCAACGGCGACTTAAGCTGGTCGTACGCCTGCGATTTCACGATCTCGCCGAGCGCGACGATCTCGCGCACCTCGTTCGGGATCTCGAGGCCGACGTACGGCTTGCCGGGAATGATCTCGACGACGCGCACGCTGACCGTCGCGAGCGAGCGCGCGAGGTCCTTGGCGAGATGGCTGATCTGGCTGCTCTTGACGCCGGCGGCGGGTTTGAGCTCGAAGCGCGTGACGACGGGGCCGGGATGCACGGCCACGACCTCGGCCTCGACGCCGAAATCGTTGAGCTTCAGCTCGACGAGCCGCGACATCGCTTCGAGAGACTCGGCCGAATAGCCGCCCTCTTTTGGCGGCGGATTGTCGAGCAACGACAGGGCGGGCAGCTCGTTCGACAGCGGCGGCTCGAACATCGGCACTTGCCGCTCGCGCTCGAGCCGTTCGGTTGCGCGCGCGCTGACTTCGATCTTCTCGATGACGGGCTCGATGCGCGGCGGCGGCGTCTTGGGCCTGGCGCGGACTTTGGTCACGACTTCGTCGCGCTGCTGTTTCGCGCGCCGGCCCTCCCACCAGATGCGGAGATCGCCGAGCCAACCATGCAGGACGGTGACGGCGCGATAGACGAGGTGCCCCGTGCGATCCATGACCGCGATCCACGACACGCCCGTCGCGAGCTGCACGGCCGCGAGCCAAAGGACGAGCAGCAGCACCGTCGTGCCGAGCAACCCGAGCGCGTACGCGAGGCCGTTGCCGACACCTTGGCCGAGAATGCCGCCCGCGGTCTCGCGCAGGTCCGGCGATTGGAAATGCAGCGTGGCGAGCCCCGAGCTCGTCGCGACGACGAGCACGAAACCAATCACGCGCCAGATCGTTTGCCGACGCTCGGGCAACTCCTCGCCGCGGAACAAGAACACGCCCGTAATGAGCACGAGAATCGGGAACAGGAATGCCGAGGCGCCGAACAGCAGGAACGCGACGTCGGCGAACCAGGCGCCCGCGGGGCCCATGCTGTTCTCGACGGCACCGTCGCCGCCGGCGATCGTGAACGCGGGATCCGCCTTGTCGTAGCTCAACAGCGCGAGCAGGAGGATCAGGCTCAGTCCGGCCAATACCCAGAACGCGGCCTCGCGCAGCGCTTTGTTGACGCGCGGCACGAGGAAGGTCTCGAATGCGGTGCTGGCCTTGGCTTTATTCAAGTTGCTCGACAGTTAGTCGACTTAATGCGCTGATTATACTCATAAGCCGGCCCTCGCCTAGTCTGCGCGCGGCGACACCTTGGGCGGCTCGACGCTCGAGGCAGCGACGGGCACACTCGGACGCATGCCCTTGCAACTCGAACGGCTGACGACGCTCGGCGCCATCGACGCGGCGACCTGGAACGCGCTCGCGGGCGACAGCCCGTTCTTGAGGCACGAGTTCCTGCACGCGCTCGAGCAGACCGGCTGCGTCGGCCAGGGAACGACGTGGCAACCGTGCTACGTCGTCGCGCGTGACGAGGGTGAGCTCGCCGGCGCGCTGCCACTCTTTATTAAGTACGACTCGCACGGCGAGTTCGTCTTCGACTGGAGCTGGGCCGACGCCTACGAGCGCGCCGGCCGCAGCTATTACCCGAAGCTCGTC
>Ga0070704_100002437_pt1 | contig 10433 bp, 6 predicted proteins | sample KBSK5252metaG_FD_65467 | JGI IMG/M metagenome (GOLD analysis project Ga0070704, IMG submission 65467) | Corn, switchgrass and miscanthus rhizosphere microbial communities from Kellogg Biological Station, Michigan, USA - KBS K5-25-2 metaG | ecosystem: Host-associated > Plants > Roots >... | reverse complement strand
CCAGAGGCCGATCATCATGATCGCGGGAACCTCCTGGACGAAGCGCATTCCGACCAGGACGCGCACCTTGTTCTGGGGGAAGTACACGAGATAGGCCGCGAGCACGCCGCTGATCGCGCCCGATGCACCGAGGCTCGGGATCACCGAGTTCACATCCGTCGCGATCTGCGCAGCGGATGCGATCACTCCGCATACGAGATAGAAAGCGAGATACAGGATCGATCCGAGCCGCCGCTCGACGTTATCGCCGAAGATGAACAGGAAGAGCATGTTCCCACCGATGTGCGCCCAACCTCCGTGCATGAACATCGACGTGAACAGCGTCAGCCAGATGGGGCTCGGACCTGGGGCCTCGACGAGCGTCTCGACGCTGCCGTCGGGAAGCGTGATCGCCACCGGGCCGACGAGGTCGACGCCCGTCGTGATCTCCTTCGGGATCGTGCTGAAGCCCATCGTGAACGCGTCGCTCGGAAGCTGGAGGAGTACGAACACGAGGACGTTTATCGCGATGATCGCGATATTGACGACCGGAAGGCCGCCGGGTTCGTCCTGGTCGCCGATAGGCAGCATGCGGCGGCAGTATGCACGTCGCCTGCCTGTCCGCTTTTTTCCCCGTAAACTTGACGAACCCGAGGCGCTCCCAAGGCGTCGGTGCGTGCCTCCAGGGCGACGTAGCCAAGTGGTAAGGCAGAGGTCTGCAAAACCTTCATCGCGGGTTCGATTCCCGCCGTCGCCTCAGAATCAAAAAGGAGTCATGAGATGCCGCGCTACCTGATCTCCTTCGATGACGGCGCGATGACCTTTCCCGAGGCGGAGCTGCCCGCCGTCGACAAGGCCGCGCACGAGGTGGTCCAGGAGGCCCAGGAAGCAGGCGTGTGGATCTTCGGCGGAGGGGTGAAAGGCAACGAGCTGAGCGTCGTGGCCACCAACGGGATGGTCACCAACGGCGCGAGCCCCAAGACCAAAGCGCACATCGGCGGATTCGCGATCGTCGACGTGCCCTCACGCCAGGAGGCACTGAAGTGGGCCGCCAAGATCGCCGCTGCCTGCCGCTGTGCGCAAGAGGTACGAGAGCTCTTACACGACCCGACCGTCTGACGTGGCATCGCGGTGGCCACGATCGACGTATCCGGGGCCGATCGTCGCACTCCCATTCCGCAAGTGCAGAAACGATCCGGAGCGTGGTCGTGTAGAGCAGAGGCCGTAGACGAAGGAGTTTGTTCGAATAAAGCAGCAAGAGCTCGCCTGTGCTGTCGCGTTGCTGGTTGCCGCGCTGACGGCCGCGTGCACGCCCGCACCGAACGCGGGCTCCAGCGCGAGCCCCGCACCGACCGCGTCGCCGACGCAGAGCGCGGCCGCCCAGCCGAGTTCCTCGCCGTCGCCCTCGGGTGCGCCGGCCGCCGCCTACCTTGATGACCGCAGCAGCGCGGAGCAGGTCATCCGCTCGTATTACGACGCGGTGAATCGACACCAGTACTTGCGTGCGTTCGCGTACCGAGAGCCGAGCACGACGCTGCCGAGCTACGACGTCTTCACCAAGAGCTTCGACGGCACGACTTCCTATCAAGTCGAGCTCGGAACGGTGGGTGGGAGTCCCGGCGCAGGGCAGCTCTACTGGAGCGTCCCTGTGGCGGTGTTCTCGACGACGACCTCTGGCACGCAGTCGTTCGTCGGCTGCTACACGGTCCACCTCGCGCGACCGGAGATCCAGACCGCTCCACCGTTCACGCCGATGGCGATCCAGACCGGCCAGCTGCAGTCCGTCGCCACCGCGGAGGCCGCCCGGAGCGCGCTCGCCACCGCGTGTGGAAGCGCGAACGCGACACCACTGCCGTGGGGAGCGGCGGGGACGGGCATCGACGCCGCGCGCTACATCGATGACCGCAGCGCGGGGGAGCAGGAGATCCGCTCCTATTACAACGCCGTCAATCGCAAGGAGTACTCGCGCGCGTATTCCTACTGGGAGGCGGGCGCGCCGCAGCTGTCTCCGTTCGCAGCGTTCTCGTCCGGATATGCGAACACGAAATCGGTCACGCTCCTGACGAAGCCCGGCACGATCGGCGCGGGCGCTGGCCAGACCTACTACACCGTGCCCACCGTGGTGACCGCATCCAACGCTGACGGGACCACGACGATCTTCTCCGGGTGTTACACGCTGCATCTCGGTAGCCCGGACGCGCAGGCGACCCCACCGTTCCAGCCGCTCGGGATACAGTCCGCCAAGATCGCACAGGCAGCCAGCGGCGCGAACACGAACGATCTCCTGAGCTCAGCGTGCCCGTGATGCCGTCAACCCGTTCCCTGACGAGCCGAAAGCCTAGGAGCGTCAGATAACGTAGCGGCGTGACCCGCCTCGTTGCGGTCGCTCTCGCGATACTCGTCGTGGGCGCATGCGCTGCCCCGGTCGCGGGGCCCGGCGAAACGCGTTCACCGGCGCCGACCCTCGCCTCGACGGCCGCACCGACGTCGACCGCCGCGCCCGCGACGCCGGTGGAACCGACGCCGAATCGCACATCCGAACCGGTCCCGACCCCGCCGCCGCAGGCATCCGCGCCGCCGGTGCGGATCGTGTCGCAGTCGTTCACGCTCGCGCCCGCGACGGCGCTCATCGAGGTCGTCGGACGTTACCGCACCGATACCGAGAACTCGCTCCGCAGCTGGGTGCCGGCCTATCTGCAGGCGCTGGACAAGTATCGAAGCGATCCGAACGAGCAGAACCGCGCGACCTTCGACTCGATGCATGCGCCGGGTCCATACACGGAGTTCATCCGTCAATCGCTCGCGCCGTGGTACGGGCCGCCAGGAGCTGCGGCACCGAAACGCACCTTCGAGATCGGGCAGCTGACGATCCAACACATGTACGCGAAGCCGTGGGGCCGCGTCGCGTACATCGACGCTGCTCTCACCTACACCGATCGCATCACCGCCGCTGACGGAACGACGAGTGCCGTCCAGCACGTGCAGCAGGGTCGGTACGTCAATCAGGGGCAGGGGTTCTACAAGGTCATCGACGGGTACGACGCGGTGGTGAGCCGTTGGGTCGATGGCGAGCAACCACGATGGTCTGCGCTCGCACTCGAGGCTGAAGCGCCGCTCGCGATCGGCTACTTCCTCCAGCGCGAGAGCTATGTGTCCGGTGAGCCGTACGCGCACGGCACTCCGCCAGGCCAGCGGTTCTCGATCTCGCCCTTCGACAAAGCCCGGAACGACGCACTCCTCGCGCTCGACGCGAGCTACTCCAAAGGCGAGTTCACTTCGCGACGCTTCGTCGATGTTTCCGTCCGCGTGTCGCGCTTTGAACCGGCGACGTTCCTCGGAGACGGCGTCGTGACGGTCGTGTTCAGCGGCCAGCTCGTCACGGCGGTGGGAACAGCGGAGCGCACGACGCCCGTGACGCGGACCCTTCGCTTCTATCGGATCACGCGCGATGGACTCAACGCGTTCTGGCTCGTCGTCGACGAGCAGGGCCCCAGTGGCGATTGGCTCTCCGGCGGAGACCTCGCACTTGCGGAGATCGATCAGGACCGCGGCTGATAAACGCGTAATGCCGGCGGTCGCCGGCGAGCCTAGCGAGTAGGCAAGCATGCCCGGGCGGGGGCCCTAAAGGCCCCCGCCTGCACAGGAGATCTAGACGGTGACGCGGCGCCCGTTGCTGTAGCGATAGATCGCGAGAGCGATGAGGGCACCGATGATCGAACCGACCCAACCAGAGGTCGGTGGCGGGAATGCGGCATTGCCGGCGAACAAGAGCTGGGAGAGGAAGCCACCGATGAAGGAACCGATGATGCCGAGGATGATCGTTCCGAGGCCGCCCATCGGGTCGGGGCCCGGCATGAGGAACCGAGCTATGACACCGATGATCGCGCCGAAGACGAGCCAGGTGACGATGGTCGTGAGATCCATTCTTGGCTTGCTCCTTTCTTAGTGATGAGTCCCGAGCGCCATCTACGCACTCGCCGTGCCACGACCGATAAGAGACCGTTACAAAAGCACGGCACCGTAATTGCGCTGCGAGAGAACTTTCGGGCTGAACTGACGTTTGCCCCCTGCTGTTCGTTAACGCCCGTGGACAGAAATCAGGGGGATAACAGTGAACGTACTCAAACAACCAATTCGCTTCCTCAGCATCTTCGCGTTCGTACTCTCGGCCGTGCTTCTCGGTAACGGCGGCACCGCAGCAGCCGCTAACCCGCTTCTTTGCTTCTCGGGCACGACGGATCCTGGTGGGTTCCACGGCACCTGCGCACTCGTCGCGGGCGGGGCCATGCTCGACACGGTCGATAGCGACACGGACCCGAACAACGCATACGCCGGTGTCTACTACGCGAACTCGAACATTAGCGGTGACCAGATCGGCACCGTGACCGGCCTGTCGTTCACGTACTCGTGCGCGTTGGCCACGAACTGCGTTACCGGTGGTTCGCCGCGCATGAGCATCCCGATCGACACGGACAACAACGGCAGCACCAATGGCTTCGCGTTCATCGACGCGAATAACTGCGGCCTGACGGCAGCGCAGACCGGCACCGTCACGCAGTCGTGCCCCGTGTTCTTCGGCGGCACGCTCTACACGAACTGGGCCGCCTTCGTCACGGCGCACCCGGATTACCGGATCGGCAACGACGACTCGGTCGCGTTCGTGATCGCGGATCAGCCCTTCCGCGGCACCGTCACCAACGTTCAGCTTGGTCAGGGCGAGGCCGCCAGCGTCGCAACAAAGAAGGACGAGTGCAAGAAGGGCGGCTGGGCCGACCTTACTCGCGCTGATGGAACGTCCTTCAAGAACCAGGGCGACTGCATCCAGTACGTCAACACTGGTAAGTAGCCACTTCGCGCGAAACGCTGTTTAGCGCAGGTATCCAACGGAAGGGCTCCCGCTTTGCGGGAGCCCTTCCTCTTGATTGCTGACCGACCTAGCGGCTCATCAACTTCGCACACGGACGAACTGGCGCGTCGCCTTGACAACTTTCCGCATCGCGCCAGACTCTGCGACGCGCCGCCGCGCGGTGGCGTTCTACTCAGGGGAGGAAGCGATGCATCGTCTGTTCCCGCGCGCAACGCGTTTGGGTGGGATTGCTCTCACGATCGTTCTCGTCTTCGCGGCCACCGTGACGGTGCCTGCGAGCGCACAAGCGCCCGGCACACCGACCGGGGACGATCCGATACTGCGGCCGGGTGCACAACGACCGGTCTTCGATGAGCACACCGAAGAGTTCCTGCAGCAGCAGGACATCGCGTTCATGTCGCGCCGCACCGCCGGCGACAACCAGCTGGACAACCAGCAAGCTGGTGCGATGCGAGCGGCTGCCGCGCAGGCGGCGAAGAAGCTCGTGAAGGCGGGCGTTCCGACATCGGGTACGACCACCTTCGACGGGGCTTGGGGCAACCTCGGCCCAAATCCGATCGTCCAAGGTGTTCGGAGCCCCGGCCCGCAGGCATTTGCGGCCATGAGCGGTCGCATCGGGGCCTTGGCGATCCGGCAGAACGGCCAGTTCATCCTCGGCGCAGCCCAGGGCGGCATCTGGCTCTACACACCGCCTGTGGCCCCCGCCACCCTCGGGACGTGGACTCCCAAGACCGACGACCTTCCCTCTCTGTCCATCGGTGCGCTCAAGGTCGCACCATCGAACGACCTGATCGTCTACGCCGGGACCGGCGAGGGCGCGCTCTCGGGCGACAGCTACTACGGAAACGGCATCCTCAAGTCTTCTGACGGTGGCGCTCACTGGAACCATGTCTCGGGCGACTACTTCCAGGCGGTGTCCATCTCCGGTCTGGTAGTCGACCCGACGAACCCGAACCACCTGTATGTCAGCGCGCTTCGCGGACGCGGGGGCGCGCGCCGGACGACACCCCCCGATCACTCCCGTTTCGGTATCTGGGAGTCCAAGGACGGTGCCGCGACCTGGACGCTACTGAAGGAAGCCAAAGCCGAAGCGAACGGCGCAACCGATATCGAGATCGACCCACAGAACCCGCTGATCCTCTACTCCTCGTTCTGGGGCGACGCGATCTACAAGAGCACGAATGGCGGCACCACATGGGCGCCGATCATGACCGGCCTTCCGATCGCGGACTACGCGACCCACCAGACACGATTCTCGATCGCGCTCTCGCACCCCGCTTCGGCGGCGGTCGCGACCCTGTACGCCGGGTTCGACTGGGAGGACGCGGACGGGGATCACCCGTCCCGCGTGTTCAAGTCGACCGACGCCGGTGCGCATTGGGCGATCACCTCCGCAGGGACTCCTCCGAACAAGGTGGAGGACTACTGCGGCGGCCAGTGCTTCTACGACAACGTCATCGAGGCGAACCCGACCGATCCGAACATCGTCTTCGCGGCTGGACAGTTCGACTACGGCATCGGTTCGGGCGGGGTATTCCGTTCGGATGACGGTGGCGCGACCTGGCGCAACCTTGGCTGGGACCAGCACCCCGACTATCACGCGCTCGCATTCGATCCGAGTGATCCAGCTCGGGTCCTGATCGGCTCGGATGGTGGTGTTTGGTACAGCGCGAACGGCGGCGGGCGGCAGGATGCCGCAAGCCCGCTCAGCGCGGTGACCTGGCAGGACCTGAACGGGACCGTCGATCGTCTGACCGCTGCGGTCACTGGCCGCAGCAATCTCGCGATCGGCCAGTTCACCTCCATCGCGACCGTGCCACAGATCCCCGTACGTTTCTGGGGCGGCACCCAGGACAACGGAACGCTTCGCAAGTCGGGCGGCTCCGCCTCGTGGTTCGACATTCCGAGCGGCGACGGCGGCCAGGTGCTGGTCGATCCGACGTTCGACCCGGTCAGTGCCTCTTGTCCTCCAGGATTCGCTCCGAGTTGCTTCGTCTACGGAACGTACTTCGGCGTGTCGCCATATCGAATGGACGACGGAGGCGCGTTCTTCTTCAACAACCAGTCGATCAGCCGGGGGATCAATACGGCCGATCGGTCGGATTTCTACATCCCCTTCGTGATGAACAAGGCCAACACCAATCAGCTCTTCCTGGGCACGTATCGGCTTTATCGCACGAACAACGCGCGCGCCACGTCTGCCGGCGATGTCATGTGGCAGCCGATCAGCGGTGACCTCACGAGTGGCTGCACCGGCATCGCGCCGAACGGAGCCCGCAACTGCTCGATCTCGGCGATCGGCGTTGGCGGCGGTCAGGCCGTCTACACCGGCTCTCTCGATGGCCTCGTCTACCTGAGCACCGACGCACAGGTGAACGACAGCCCGACGTGGACGCGGCTCGGGAAGAACAAGCTCCCGAACCGGCCAGTCACGCAAATCGCGGTCGACCCGAGCAACTACCGCATCGCGTACCTCTCGTACGCCGGCTTCGGCGCCGCGACGAAGACGAACCCCGGCCACGTCTACCGAACTACGGACGGCGGTGCCTCATGGTTGGACATCAGCGGCAACCTTCCTGACGTCCCCGTCAACTCGGTGATCCTCGACCCGTCATACGCGAACACGCTCTATGCCGGAACTGACGTCGGGCCGTTCGTCACATACAACGGTGGCGTCAACTGGGAGCCTCTCGGCAGTGGCTTCCCCGTGGTGACCATCTGGCAGCTCGACCTCGACCCGTCGCACCGGCTCATGGCGGCGGGCACACACGGTCGGGGCGCGTTCAGCATGACGGACCCGAGCGCGGCGGTGCCGGCGCTCGTCCTTTCGAAGGTTGACGCGGGCAACCCCGTCGGGCCCTCGAGCAACGTGACTTACACGCTCACGCTCAAGAACATCGGTAACGCCGGCGCCACCGGTGTGACGATCACCGATCCTGTACCAGCGAACACGACCTTCGTGTCCGCCGTTGGCGGAGCGAATGTCGGCGGCGTCGTCACCTGGTCAGGCCTATCAGTGGCTGCTGGGAGCAGCATCAGCGTTCAATTCACCGTCAGCATCGCCGACGCGATCAAGAAGAAGGTCACGTCGATCGTCAATGATGGGACGAAGGCCACGTCGGCCCAGGGCCCCTACACGACCGGATCGCCATTCATCACGCCGATCGCACCGCCCTACGCCGTGACGGTCTCTCCCGCGACGCAGACGGACGGCGGCAAGGTCGGCACGAGCGTCTCGTACACGATCACCGTCAAGAACATCGGCTTCAACTCCGACAGCTACGCGTTGTCGGCAGCGAGCGGATGGACGACGACCTTCTACGACGCGACATGCGCGACCGCAATCACGACGACGGCGACACTATCTGCCGGCGCATCGGCCAACGTTTGCGTGAAGGTCGCGATCCCAGGCGCGGCCGCGAACGGCGCGGTCAACACCGCGACGGTGACAGCGACATCGGTCGTCAGCCCAGCGGTCTCCGCAAACGCGACGATCAAGACGATCGCTGTGACCGAGGGCGCCACGCTGCTCGTCGATAACGACGGCAACGGGCCTGACGTGCAGCCGGTCTACACGGCCGCGCTGACGACAGCCGGCGTCACGTTCAGCACCTGGGACCTCAGCACGGACTCCAACCTTCCGCTGAACTACCTGAAGGCGTTCAAGAATGTCGTCTGGTTCACGGGCAACAGCTACCCAGGCCCGATCCTCCCGTACGAGGCAAAGCTGACGGCCTTCCTCGACGGCGGTGGACGACTGTTCATCAACGGCCAGGACCTGCTCGACCAGGCCGCCGGGACGACCGCGTTCGTCCACGATTACCTGCATGTGACCTGGGACGGCAGTGAGACGCAGAACGACAAAGCCACCGCGAGCGTTCACGGTGTCGGCGGTCCGGTTACTGGCGCAGCGCCAGCCATCGGAACGGTGCCGATCGACCACAGCGTGCTCGGCGCTGCCTTCGAAGACCGGATCACTCCCAATGGCGGAGCGATCGCGGAATTCGCTGACACGACGAACGCGACCAACGCGCTCTCATTCAGTGACGCAACGCTCGCGACCTACCGCGTCGTCTTCCTCGCGTTCCCACTCGAGGCGTATGGCACAGCCGCACAGAAGGCGGATCTCGTCACGAGGGTGATGAACTTCTTCGCGGCTCCGTAGCACCAACCCACGCACACCTCGCGTCGGGGCCGGCACTGATGCCGGCCCCGACGGCGTTCTCGGGACTACGTCCGGGCCTGTATCTCCGCGACCTTCTCGGCGAGCTCCTGCTCCAGGCTTTCGTAGTCGGCCTGCGCTGAAGCGAGGTCTTCCTTTGCTGCCTTGACGTCCTGCTCCTGCTGCATCGCGCGCTGCGCGCCGCGCGCGGCGGTCGTGGCGCGGCCCAGCGACGTTCGGGTGATCTTGCGCCCGAGCAGGGCGTCGAGGATCGTCGCCCCGGCGGAGATCGCGGTCTGTGCCTTCGCCCCGCTGGCCTGACCTTCCTCGCGCTGCACGACCTGCTCCGCGTTACGCACCTTCTCCTCGAGCCGGTGCAGCTTTGGCGCGTACTGCACTCGCAGCTTCTCGACGGCGGCATCGCGCTGCTCGCGTGCCTTCTGCTCGGACTCCGCGACGGCGTCGCTGGTGGAGCCGGCCGTTCCCGTTGTGGCTCTTGGTGCCTTCGTGACCGCCGGACGCTTTCCATCCATGAGCTTCTTGATCTGATCACGCGTGAGCGGGCCGCGCAGATAGCTCATCGCCCAGCGCGACTCGAACACGACCGGCGCGTCCTCGTGCACGTTGTTCATCAGGAAGATGCGGTGCGAGAGACCCGACAGCATCGCGTCGAGCTTCGCCTTGTCGAACTCCGCGTGGGCCGATGCGGACGCGCTCTCGAGACCCTCGAGGACCCGCATCTTGTCGCGCTCGGTCTGGAGGCGGCCCAGGAACCACGTCCCCGTGTTCGCCAGGCCCTTGTAGTCGAGATCGACGGGGTTTTGCGTAGTGAGGACGATCCCAAGTCCGAACGCGCGGGCCTGCTTCAGGAGCGTGAGAAGCGGACGTTTCGACGGCGGTTCGGCGACGGGCGGGAAGTATCCGAAGATCTCGTCCATGTAGAGGATCGCCCGAAGGCTCGTCGTTCCGGATTGTGCCCGAGTCCAGTCAAGTACCTGGTTCAGCAGGAGGGATACGAAGAACATGCGCTCCGCCTCAGAGAGATGCGCGATCGAAACGATCGCGACGCGGGGCTTGCCGCTCTCCGACCGCAGGAGCTGCCCGACATCGAGCGGGACCCCTTCGAGCCACGCGTTGAAGCCCGGGGAGGCAAGCAGGTTGTTCATCCTCACCGCGAGCTGTTCGCGGTCCTTCGCCGGATAGAACGACTCGACGTCCAATGCTCCGACCTGCGTCATCGGCGGCTTTTGGATCTGACCGATGAGCACTTTCAGGTCCAGGTCTTCGCCGGCGCTCCACGCGCGCGTGAAGAGGTTCGCGAGAAGGATGTGCTCGCGACTCTGGATCGGGTCGGCGGCGATGCCAAGCAGACCGAGGATGCTGCTCGCTGTCGTCGTGACGCGGTCTCGAAGAAGCTCGCTGTCC
>Ga0070704_100002436_pt1 | contig 10439 bp, 9 predicted proteins | sample KBSK5252metaG_FD_65467 | JGI IMG/M metagenome (GOLD analysis project Ga0070704, IMG submission 65467) | Corn, switchgrass and miscanthus rhizosphere microbial communities from Kellogg Biological Station, Michigan, USA - KBS K5-25-2 metaG | ecosystem: Host-associated > Plants > Roots >... | reverse complement strand
CGGATTTGCTCAATTCAGGTACCACGGCACGGGTAAAGCCGAGCTTACCGGCCTCCTTGAGGCGGGCAGCAGCTTGGGGCACGGCGCGAACCGCGCCTGTGAGGCTGACTTCGCCGAAATAGACCGCATCGGCCGGGAGGGCCGCGTTCGAAAGCGAGGAAACGAGGGCCGCCGCCACCGCGAGATCCGAGGCGGGCTCGATGATTCGAAGACCGCCCGCCACATTGATGTAGACGTCATGGCCCGAGAGCCTGACCCCGCAGCGTGCTTCCAGTACCGCGAGGATCATAGAGAGCCGATTCGGGTCGATGCCGACGGCAGCACGTCTTGGCGTACCGAGTGAGGTGGGTGCGACCAGCGCCTGGATTTCCACAAGCAGTGGGCGTGTGCCTTCGATGCCGGCGAACACGGCAGTGCCAGGCGACCCCAAATCGCGGTCGGATAGAAACAGCGCCGACGGATTTTCGATTTCACGCAGACCTTCACCGGTCATTTCGAATACGCCGATTTCGTCGGTGGGTCCGAAGCGGTTTTTCAGCGCGCGCAGGATGCGGAATTGGTGGCCGCTGTCGCCCTCGAAGTGAAGGACGGCGTCGACCATGTGCTCGACGACACGCGGGCCAGCGATCTGTCCATCTTTGGTGACATGACCGATCAATACGACAGCGGCACCGGTACGCTTGGCGTAGCGGAGGAGCGCCTGGGTTGAGGCACGTACTTGCGTCACTGTTCCGGGTGCGGATTCGACGGACTCAGTCCACAGCGTTTGAATGGAATCGATGACAACCAGGGCAGGCGGCGCTGAATCCTTCAGCGTCGCAAGAATGTCTTCGACGTTGGTTTCGGCGGCGAGTTCCACCTGTGCCTGTCCGAGGCCGAGCCGCAATGCGCGCATCCGAACCTGGCCGATCGCTTCCTCGCCCGATACGTAAACGACGCGCTTGCTGTTTTTTGCGAGCGCTGCCGCGGCTTCGATGAGCAATGTCGACTTGCCGATGCCCGGATCGCCACCCAACAGAAGAACCGAGCCGCGCACAAAGCCCCCGCCGGTGACCCGGTCGAATTCCTTGATTCCTGAAGCCGTACGCGGCGCTTCGTCGCCTTCGCCTGCAAGCGGCTCGAGTTTGAAAGCGCGGCCTTTGCGGCTGGTGCGCTGTGCGGCCGGAACCGAGTCCTTGGCGCCTGCTTCCTCGGCGATGGTGTTCCATTCGCCGCAGGCGTCACATTTGCCCGACCAGCGCGGATAGGCCGCGCCGCAGGTTTGGCAGACGAAAGATTGACGGGTTTTGGCCATGAAGATCTGGAGATAGAGAGTCGGTAGGTAAAAGCTAGCACGATCTGACACTCACCCCGACAAGCAAGAAAAAACCCCGAAGCTTGCGCCTCGGGGCTTTAGTTAAAGAGGGAGTTCTCGATAGATCCCAGCAAATCAGCGACCTATGTTGCTGATCTGCTGAACCTAAGTAAAAGCACGCCGCGCCGCCGCTGTGACCGTGGCAAGTCGTCACAATGCGACAATCAAATCGGCCCTCAATGTATGCTTGGCTGTTTCAGGAACTGAGCACGCTCGCCGGACTTGATGGTGACATCGAAGACATCGCCTTCGCGGTGAATGGTGAGCGGTACGTTCACACCGGCGGCGCCGAGCGACCAGATTTTCCTGTAGAAGGCGGCAAGCTCGTTGATTTCCTCACCCGCGACCGCAAGCACCACGTCGCCGACCTTGAGTTCCGCGCGCTGAGCCGGACCGCGTTTGGCGACGCCGGCAATTACGATACGATCGTCCATCTCAGTCGAGTAGATGCCGAGCCACGGCCGCACCGGGTGGTTAGCACGGCCGAATTTCAGCAGATCGTCGAATACGGGTTTCAGGATATCGATCGGTACCATCATGTTGATGGGTTCGGCGCGCCCGCCGTCGCGTGTGCGCTCTAGTTGCAACGAACCGACACCCAATAGCTCGCCATCGGAGCCAATCAGTGCAGTGCCGCCCCAATTGGGGTGAAACGGTGCGGTGTAGATCGCTTCGTCCAAATAATACTCCCAGTAGCCCGCGAACTGCTGCTTCGCGACGATATTACCTGCGACCGAACGCGCCCGCCCGCCACCGCCCGCGACGACGATGCGGTCACCGACCTTGGTCTTGGCGGATTCGCCGAACGAAAGGGCCGGAAGATCGAGCCGTGTCAGCGGCTGCACCAGCCCGAATCCCGTCTCCTGATCGAAGGCGAGGACATGGCCGGAAACCGAGCGGCCATCGAAGAGCTTCAACCAAACTGTTTCAGCTTCGGTCACGAGATAACCGATGGTGAGCACGAGGCCGTTCTCGCGGATGATGACGCCATTTCCCATCCGTTCTGTGCCGAGTGCGTCGGCGGTGGCGGCATCGGATGGAATGATCGAGCGCAGGCTCACGACAGCGGAGAGGGCGCGATCAAGATCATAGCCGTAATCCTTCGGATTCGGCTGCAAGTCGCGCTTTACGATCCATTCCTGTTCAGCCATTACGCACCAATATAAGTCCGCCGGTAGCGGCGACCAAGCCTCGTCAGCACTTCATAACCAACGGTGCCTGAGGGCGCGGCAAGATTGTCGACGGTAATACCTTCGCCTAGCAGCTGTGCCACATCGCCACGCTTGACCGAACCTTCGGACAAATCGGTAACATCGATCACAATCAAATCCATCGAGACGCGGCCGAGCGCCCTGCAGCGATTGCCCGCGATCACGGCTTCCATCCCGAGCTTTTCGTTGGTGGATCCCGATGCGCGCGGAATTCCATCGGCGTAACCGGCAGCGATCACGGCGAGACGCGAGTCGCGCTGCAATGTGAATTCACCGCCATAGCCGACTGTCTCGCCTTTTCTGGCGTGACGCACCTGAAGAATATGTACGTCGAGTCTTACAACCAGCTTCATCGGATTTTCGCCGCCAATCAGCGCTTGCCCGCCATAGAGCGAAATGCCGGGACGCACGAGATCGAAGTGCGAGTCGGGGTGCGCAAGTAGCCCGGCGGAATTGGCAAGCGAAGCGGGAATGCCTGGAAACTTCGCCGCGAGCGTCTTGAACGCCGAAATCTGTCTCGCCGTCATCGGCTCATTCGCTTCGTCGGCGCGGGCAAGGTGGCTCATTACAAGCTTCGGCTTGAAAGCAAGCGTTTTCAATTTTCCGGCTAGCTTTGTTGCTTCATCGGCGGAAAGTCCGTGACGATTCATGCCGGTATCGATGTGGATTGCCGCGGGCATGGGTTCTTTTGATTCTTTCGCGCAATTGTCCCATTCCTCGATCTCGGGCATCGAGCCGAGCACGGGCCACGCATCGATATCGCGGAATGCCGTTGCGGTGCCCGGATTGAACCCGTTCAAAACATAGATGACTGCCTCCGGCACGACAGTGCGCAGCCGCAGTGCTTCGTCGAGCAGCGCCACGAAAAAAGTCTTGCACCCGGCTTTGGCGAGCGCGGCCGCGGCGGGCTCAATCCCAATCCCATAAGCGTCGGCCTTGACGACAGCAGCGCACTCCGCGCGCTTCACACGGCCGGCGAGGTCGCGCCAATTCGCGGCGAGGGCGCTGAGATCTACCGTGAGAATCCCGCCCGCGTCCTCCGCGGTGACAATCGCTGGTTCTGCTTCGGCGAGTTTCATGCTCATGGATAGTCCTGCGTCGGCGCGAATCGTATCGCATCCAGCAGGCCAAAACTATGACTTGAAAAGACGACTTACCGCGTGCGCTCGGGCAACCGTTCCTCGCGGGCGAGATTGTTGAAGCGTGTGAATTGCGCCTCGAAGGACAGCTTCACAGTGCCGGTTGGTCCGTGGCGCTGCTTGCCGATGATGATTTCGGCGCGATTCTCGGCGGCTTTCAAATCCGCCTCCCACTTGAACCATTCCTCCGAGCCATCGCGCGGCTCCTTATTCTTCAAATAATACTCCTCGCGGAAGACGAACAGCACAACGTCCGCGTCTTGTTCGATCGAACCAGATTCGCGCAGGTCCGATAGTTGCGGGCGTTTGTCGTCCCGGCTTTCGACTTGGCGCGAAAGTTGTGAAATCGCGATGATCGGTACAGCGAGGTCCTTCGCGAGTGCCTTCAGACCGGTAGTGATTTCCGTCACTTCTTGAACGCGGCCTTCCTGGGCCCGGCGTGAGGAGCCAGAGAGCAGCTGCAGATAATCCACGATCATCACATCAAGCCCGCGCTGGCGTTTGAGCCGCCGCGCGCGAGCGGCAAGCTGCGCTATAGAAATGCCCCCGGTCTCGTCGATGAACAACGGAATCGACTGCATCGTTTGGGCGGCCGCGGCGAGCTTGGAAAAGTCCGATTCGGAGATATCGCCGCGACGGACGCGCGAAGAGGGGATTTCGGTCTGCTCGGACAAAATACGTGTCGCGAGCTGCTCCGCCGACATTTCAAGCGAGAAAAAGCCGACAATACCGCCGGTCACGGTTTCGATAGAGCCGTCGGGCCGCGGCTTGCCGCGATAGTCGACCGCGATGTTGTAGGCGATGTTGGTCGCGAGCGCAGTTTTGCCCATGCCGGGGCGTCCTGCGACAATGATGAGATCCGATGACTGCAGTCCGCCCATCAGGTGATCGAGATCGATGAGCCCCGTGGCAAGCCCGGATAGATGCCCGTCCCGCTGATAGGCCTTGCTCGCCAGATCGACCGCGTCTTTGAGCGCGTCCGAGAAGCGCAAGAACCCGCCGTCATAACGTCCGACTTCGGCCAATTCATATAGACGTCGCTCAGCGTCTTCGATTTGCGTCTGCGGCGCGAAGTCGACCGGTGCATCGTAGGCGACGTTCACCATGTCTTCGCCGATGCGGATCAGGTCGCGGCGTGTCGCAAGATCGTAGATCGTGCGGCCATAGTCATTCGCGTTGATCACGGTGGTTGCTTCGGCGGCGAGGCGCGCGAGATAGATCGGCGGCGTCAAGCCCGCAACATCGATGTCGGGCGGCAGAAAAGTTTTTAGCGTGACGGGTGTAGCGACTTTGCCCGTGCGGATAATACTGGCGCTCACCTCATAGATTTTCTGATGGATAGGCTCGAAGAAATGTTTAGGCTCGAGAAAATCCGAGACACGATAAAACGCCTCGTTGTTAACGAGGATCGCACCGAGCAATGCCTGCTCGGCTTCGATATTATGCGGCGCCTGCCGGTAATTGATCTCCGGCTCGGGCGCAGCTTTCCGCACGGTCAATTCGAGAGCCATGGCAAGTCAAATTTTTCTTCTTGGTTCTTGAGCCGCTGAAATTGGCTTAGCACACCGTACGCGCACACAACCGGCATTCGCGAATCAACGAACACTATTCACAGATTCGGGCAGCTGTGTGCTGCTGGCAATTCCAACTTGACTGTGACGGATTTGCTACGACGCGGTTCGGTAGCGAAACGATTATTCGCCTGCGAGGCGTATCAGGGGCTTCGTGCGACGCTCGGTAGTACGCAGCCGCTCTTCGGCCTGACCGATATAGTCGCGCGTAAGGGGTACGGCCTCTTGTCGGCGGGCGAACTGAAGCTGGAATACCATCAAACCCTGATGGCGAAAGGCCATCTCGGAAATGACGAGATAGAACTCCCACATGCGGCAGAAGCGTTCGTCGTAAAGCGCCGCTACCTCCTCGCGCCGTGCAAGAAAGCGCTCGCGCCATGCTTTTAGTGTTTCGGCGTAATGCAGACGCAATATCTCGACATCGGTAACGACGAGCCCGGCCCGCTCTATCACCGGCATGACTTCAGAAAGCGCCGGGATATATCCACCGGGGAAGATGTATTTCTTGATCCAGGCACTGGTAGAGGTCGGGCCCTCGCTCCGTCCGATGGAGTGGAGAACTGCAACCCCGTCCTTTTTCATTAGACCGCAGATCGTCTTAAAGAACTTGCCGTAATGATTGACCCCGACGTGCTCAAACATGCCGACCGAAACGATACGATCGAAAGTTTCATCAATGTCTCGATAGTCTTGCAGACGAAATTCAACTCTTCCCTTGAGGCCCCGCTCCATCGTGCGGTTGTTGGCGGCCGCGACTTGCTCGCTGGAGAGAGTGACACCCGTGACGTGTTTTGCGCCCGCGATCTCCGAAAGGTAAATTCCAAGCCCGCCCCAGCCCGACCCGATGTCGAGAACCCGAAGCCCCGGCTTTTCCATGAGCAGCTTCGCCGCGATATGTCGCTTCTTGGCAACCTGCGCATCGTCGAGGCTATCGCCCTCGCGCTCAAAATAGGCGCACGAATATTGCCGGTCGGCATCGAGAAAGAGCGAATAGAGCTTTCCATCGAGATCGTAGTGGTGGTGGACATTCTTCCGGGCACGTTCGCGCGAATTGAGCTGGGCAGCCCGGCGACCCAGATAGCGGGCTGTCGCGAGGGCGACCGAGGACCAGGTGATGGTGGTTTTGGACTGCGACTCAACCAGGTCCATAAAGTCCGCGAGCGTGCCTTCGGTGACACGGAAGGTTCCATCCATGTAGGCTTCGCCGAGCTTGAGATCAGGATCGGCAAGGACGGAGAGCAGGACGAAGGGGCTATCGAAGGCGATGGTAAGCGATTTGCCGGTACCGTCGCCAACCGTAAAAGAGCGCCCCGGGGCAGACGAGACGGTGAGCGTCCCCCGGCGGACAATCCTCTTGAAGACGTGTTCGAACCAACGCTCCATGACGCCACACGCCTGTGACTTCAGGTTTTCCCGCCCGCCTGGCGCGAGGGTAGCTGGCCCCGTTCCCGGAGGTTCCAGAGATTTAAGCAAAGGAATACCAACGCGGCAATACGTTGCCCCCCACTATCTGTCACTGGCCTGTCACCTAACTAGCTTAGACGGTCATTGTTCCGCCTGAACTGCACGACCCCCAAGAAGTCCCCACAACGGCCCGGTTCGCACGCCGGGCCGTTATGTTTTCAGGCCTGCGAGCCTTCGCTCAGCGGCATTTTGATAACAGAGATGCCACGCCGCCCTTTGCGAGCACTTTTCAGCGTTTCGAAGTCGGTGGGCAGGTTACATTGCGCAAGTATTGCGTCGACGTGCGCGTTGCTGCTCGGCGTTGGCAGTGCCGCAAAGGCGAAGCAGCCCGAGCGTGCGGCGCTCAATTCAAATGCAGCGGCAAGAACACTGGTTGCGTCATTCGCAGTACAGATATCTGCGAGAAATAACCGCGCGCTTAGGCAGCGCGGGTCGCTTCCACAAACGCGACACCGACACGGGTGGGCGTTTTCCATGCGACCCGACACGGCCGTGTGAAATTGTCGATCGGGATCGAAAGTTCAAACGTGTCCGGCAGAGCGATCGTCTGCGCTTCCAGACAAGCGCCGCCTTCCGAAATATTGCGCACTCTACAATCGACGGCGAACAGACCGCGGTTGTAGACGATTTTTCCAGCCTTCAAGGTCCGGTGGCGTGGGCTTTTTCTATATTCTACGACCATGGAAATGACTCCCCCTTTCGAGGAGCGGAATTGATTCGAGACTAACGGGCATTTCTTGCCTAAAATTAAATCGATAAATGAGTTAATCCGGGAATCCCGATTTGATACACACGCTTGATCGCAAGTGGCAGGGGATCTGCTCTACGACTGCATGCGGTCATTTGTCGTGATAAAAAATTCGTTAAATGCAAGACATTGTATGAGCCGCGGCAGATAGCTTCGGACCCAATCGAGAACTGCATGTTCTTTATTCTCACGTTCGTCATGGCCGGGCGATACCTCGGCCATGACGCAAGTTCAGCTACTTCTTTTCCTTCTTGCCCTTCTTTGATGGTTTGGCGTCGGCCTGTTCAGTCGCGGGCTCAGCTTTTTTCTGTCCGCGCGTAGCCTTGGCCGCTGAGGGTTTGGCGTCGGCTTGTTCGCCCGCGCCGTCGCCCTTCGACTTCTTTGCTTTCTTTTCCCGCACAGGCTTTTCCGCCGCTTCGCCGCCTTCGGCCTCTTTACCTTCCGGCGCTTTCTCGAAGAACTTCTCGGCCTTGATGCGCGCCTCGGCTTTGGCCTCTTCTTCATCGCTACGCGTGACCGTGAGGTCTTCACCGCGCGCTTGGCGCCTTGCCTCATCTTCGCTGCGCGCGACGTTAATTGTGACGCTCACCACGACTTCCGCATGAAGCTCGACTGGAATCTTGTGCAGGCCAATAATCTTGATTGGCATGTTTAATACGACTTGTTGGCGATCAACCACATGGCCGGATTTTGCGATCACTTCCGCGATGTCACGCGTGGAAACGGAGCCGTAGAGCTGGCCGGTCTCGCCGGCCTGACGGACGAGCACAAAGCTTTGCCCGTCGAGTTTTTGTCCGGCTTCGCTGGCGCTCGACTTTTTGGTGGAGTTCTTCGCCTCAAGGTCCGCCTTCATCGACTCGAATTTTTCCTTGTTTTGCTTCGTTGCGCGCAATGCCTTCCCCTGCGGCAGCAGGAAATTACGCGCGAAGCCGTCGCGCACACGCACGACATCGCCAATTTGGCCGAGCTTGGCGACGCGTTCGATTAAAATCACTTCCATCACAGACTCCTATTTGTTCAGACGTTCGGTTTTTTGGTTGGAAAATTCGGTGGAGGGCTCATTCGCCCGCGCAAATCGAGCAGGCCGTCGGCAAGTCCGATCAGCGCCACAACCACGATCGGCCAGCCCAAGATGATAACCATCAGCCATGCAGCTCCGAGAAAAAGACCACGAGCGGTAATAGTTCGGGTAATCGTGTGCAGCACCGCGAAGCCCAGAATGGCGTAGCCCATCAACAAGCAAGCGGAGAGCACGCCCGCGACCAGACCGACAATGGTGCCGAGAAATGAAATTCCGATCGCGGCAAGAAGCACGATCGGCGTCGTATTCGGAAAACTCACGGCGGGAAGATCTGGCCAGGGGCGCTGCAACAATCCCGACACACGGGCGATTCTCGCGGCAAGCCAGAGATTAATCAGATTCGTCACCATGGAGATCGCAGCGGCTGTCGGTGGAACGATGGTGGCGAGAAGATTCAATGTAGCGGCAGGATTGGCGCTGTTAGGCAGCTTCAGCGGCTCTCCGGCAGGGATCGAAAGCTGTGCGCGCAAGATCCGCTCGAAGATTTCCTTCAGCGTCGCGCGATAGGTTTCGATGTCGAGCCCGAATATGGGAATGGTAAGAGAAGTCGTGATCGTCGCGATAATGGCGGCGGCAAGAACGACCCGCCCCGGCGGATACCACTCGAAGTCTCCGCCGTTATCCGAATGGCGTGCAAGCATTCCAAGATAACAAAGGATGTAGGCGGGAATACCGACGCTCACGAGATGCGAAAGGAAAAACCAGAAGCCTCCGCCGATTCCGAGTCCAGCTGCAGCGGCAGCAGCCGCAATCAATGCCGCGACATGGCTCCAGCCGATGCCCGCGAGCATGATCGGGAGTGGTGCGAGATAGAAGAGGGCAATCGAAAACGCCGAGCCCGTGGCGAGCGACGCGAATAAGAGCGCCGAACCCGCGCCCGCACCGAGGCCGATCACTAAAACTCGCAGCATCGTCAGCTGTCCCGCTGTTGAGCGGTTAGAGGCGCTTCTGCCCCAACCATCGCCGACGGACCAACCCGGCGGCTTACGACTTCAAGACTGAGGCGGTATCCCGCCTCAGCGAATTACGTAGGGTAGCAAGCCCAAAAACCGCGCACGCTTAATCGCGGCGGCAAGTTCGCGTTGCTTGCTCGCGGAAACCGCAGTGATGCGGCTCGGCACGATCTTGCCGCGCTCGGAAACGTAGCGCTGTAGAAGCTTAGCATCTTTGTAGTCGATCTTCGGAGCGTTGGCCCCTGAGAACGGACAAGTCTTGCGGCGGCGAAAGAACGGCCGGCGTCCACCGGAAGCGGGAGCTGCGCTCATCAGGCGTTCTCCTCTATCGCTTCAATGATTTCGGGCACGTCGAACTCTTCGCCGTCGCGGTCGCGGCGGCGTTCACCACGGCGCTCGTCGCGGCGTTCATCGCGGTCGCGCTTCTGCAGCATGATCGAGGGACCTTCCTCGTGCTGATCGACGCGGACCGTCATGAAACGGATGACGTCTTCGCTGATGCCCTCAAGCCGTTCCACTTCGGTCACTGCGGCCGGGGGTGAATCGAGACGGAGCATAGCGAAATGCGCCTTGCGATTCTTCTTGATGCGGAAGGTCAGCGACTTGATGCCCCAATATTCGGGCTCGCCGACGACCTTGCCACCGTTCTTTTCAATGATGCCTTTGTATTGGGCGGACAGTTCTTCGACTTGCTGCGCGGTCACGTCCTGACGCGCAAGAAATACATGCTCATAGAGCGGCATGGGTAGGCCTTTCCTTTTCCATCACTCTCTCGGCGCCGAGCCCTTCGAGCCTCGGGAAAGGCTCGAAACTTCTCGAAGGCGGGGACACGGGATGCCGGGCGAAAAGCCCTGCCGCTTGCGCGGCCATCCGTTCAGCCCCCGGCCGAACGTCAGCGAAGGCCGCGTTTATACGGGA
>Ga0070704_100002434_pt1 | contig 10442 bp, 7 predicted proteins | sample KBSK5252metaG_FD_65467 | JGI IMG/M metagenome (GOLD analysis project Ga0070704, IMG submission 65467) | Corn, switchgrass and miscanthus rhizosphere microbial communities from Kellogg Biological Station, Michigan, USA - KBS K5-25-2 metaG | ecosystem: Host-associated > Plants > Roots >... | reverse complement strand
GCCAGATCGGATGATCCTCCCACGGCGGACCGCCCACGTTGCGCTCGCGATCGTAGTTGAAATCGCTCGTCGCCCACTGAGTCTCGAGATCCCATTCGCCGGCATGGCTCACCAACGCGCGATAGCGCGTCGTCGTCACCGCAAGCCAGTTGGTGAGATGGCCGCCGTAGCTCGCGCCGCCTGCAACCTGCCTGGACGCGTCGATGAATCGGAATCGCCGAATCGCGGAGTCGGCCGCTTCGTTCAGGTCGTTTGCCGGTCCCTCGAGCGGATCGAATTGAATGTCTTGCGAAAACTTCTCGCCATACCCGGTCGACCCCCGATAGTCAGTCATCAGCACGACGTAACCAGCGGCGCCTAGCAGGTGCGGATTCCAGCGCAGGCCAAAGTTGTCGGTCCACATGTTGGCTGCGCCGCCGTGGATCAGGACGAACAGCGGATAGCTCTTGGTCGAGTCGAAGCTGGGCGGCACGGCGTAAAAGCTGTGAATGCGCTTGCCCTTGCTCGACGTGAACCAAAACTCGCGCAGCGGCTGCCAGTCGATGCGCGCCGCGCGCTCGACGTTGAATTTCGTCAGCGGCGTCGAGCGCGCGGTCGCAAGGTCGACTCGCACGACTTCCGGCGGGTTCGTCGCGCTTTCCCACACCGCCGCAACGCGCACGGGACCTTTGACGGCCCCGCCGATCTGCAGCCCGCCAAACGTGCCGCTCGTCATCGTGCCGACTTCCTGCTCGTGACCACCGGTTGCCGGTGCACGAAACAGCCGCGCGTGGCCCGCGTCCTCGGCCAGGAAGTACACGGTGCGGCTGTCGGGTGACAGCGCGTAGACACCGACGTCGTGATCCGCACCCCCGGTCACCACGCGGGGCGCAGCCGATCCGGCGCGCGGCCACGACCACGCCACGAGCCTGCTGTTGTTGAAGGTCTTCTCATTGGTGGGGGTCATCCGCGCATAGAGCGTTTTGCCGTCGGGACTGAAGCGCGGCGTTGCGTAATCGTCGCGACCTTCGCTGACACGCTGCGGCTCACCGCCGCTCGCGCTCACCAACCACAGCGCCTGCACCACGTCCCCGTGGGTCCAGTCGCCACGGTTCGTGGTGGCGGCGAACACGACGCCGCTCCCGTCGGGTGTCCACGCGGCAGCGAGGTCCTCGCCGAGCGTGCCGAGCTGCCCACCAAAGCCGGCGCCTTGTACGAGCTGCGAGCCGGCCAGCAGGTCACGGGGGGAAGCCGCTCCAGCACCGTCGAGCGCCTGCACGAACAGATGCGGACGCCGGTCATCCAGCCAGTGGTCCCAGAGGCGAATGGGCGAGCCGTCGAACACGCGCGCGTTATACTTGCGCGCTTTGCGCTCAGCGGCGGCGGCACGATTCGCCGAGTCGGTCGTGGCGCCGGGATAGACCATGCCGGCGAAGAGGATGGCATTGCCATCGGGACGCCACTGCGGGCTGGAGGCGCCCGTTGCAACGTTGGTGACCCGCTGCGCCTCGCCGCCCCCGCTCAGATCGAGCACGTAGATCTGCGTGACCTCGTCGCCCTCGCGACGCGCGCTGAACGCGATGCGCCGGCTGTCGGGACTCCAATCGACGCCGCTCTCGCTGCCCTTCGTATTCGTGAGCCGCCGCGGCTCGGCGCTCCCGTCGGCCGGCACGAGCCATAGATCGCTGACCTGGTCGCCGTCGGTATAGGAGGGCTCGGTCACGCTGAAGACGACCCAACGGCCGTCCGGACTGATGGCGGGGCCGGCGATGCGTTTCATGAGGAACACATCCTCGTGCGTGATCGTGTGGCGCCTCCCGTCCGCGGGAGCCTGCTGGGCCGCGAGTGGCGAGACGAGGAGGAGAAGAACGAGCGAGAAGGGGCGCATGCTAGCCTTCCTTGGTAGTGTCACGTCGACGGATGTGGATGAGCCATTCAATTTCTGCGTGTACCGTGCCGTCGCCTGCCGTGAGCTGAACGCGATGAGGGCGTTCGACGGGATCACCGGCGGCGGTGGCCTGGCGGATTTCATCGAGCCCTTCTGCCGACAACACGAAGCGTCCGTATAGGGTCGCTCGCGCTGGCTTGCGGAATCGCAGCGTGGCGGACTTGTCCCACACGATGTAGTCCCGTCCCAGCGCCTTGATCAACATCACCATGTACACGCCGTCGCAGGCGGCATACATGCTCCCGCCGAACATCGTGCCAACGTAATTCTTGGTGCGCCAGCCAAACGGAAGCGTGATGCGGATCTCGCGATGATCGTCCGCGATGTACGTGATCCACGCCCCGGTGCTGCGGTACGTCGGAAAGAGATTGAATCCCCAGCGCTCCAGCCTGGTCCGCCACGATTCCGCCATGTCACTTCATGTAGGGGGCCACGTTGTGGGCGATCGTGTTGAACTCTGCTTCGGTCAGCGGCAACTTGAGAAAACGGGCCCAGCACGCGCGCGGCGCGCAATTCTCTCCGGTCGCCGCGTCCGATCCGAAGAGCACGCGCTCCACACCGAGCTGCCGAATTCGCATGACGATCATCTTCGCATCGTCTGCGGTGGCGCGTATATCGGCCGATGTGACGTCGAACCACAGTCGTCTCGTCCGCGAGTCGCGCCGCGCAATCGCATCCACGAACACGGACAGCGCGCTGTCCATGATGCTGTCGTATCCGCCGGCTCCCGCGAGATGCGCGATCTGCACGGGAATATCGCGCGCTTCAGGCAGTATGGAATCCAGGAAAATGCGAGCTTCGTCGCGACCATACGGCAGCCTGCGGTTGATCGACGACCGCATATGGATTACCACGGCCATATGCTTGCTGTTCGCCGCGCGGAACACCTGCCGGAGCATATCGAGATGCTGGGGATTGTGGTAGTCCACGGCGGAGTTGCCGATGTGGAGCTTGAGGCCGGTGCGGAGCTGGGGGTTGGCCGCGCAGCGATCGATTTCGGTTAGTGCGTAGTCGCGCACGGGATTCACGCTGCAGAAGGCGCGCAGCCGATCGGGATGTCGCGCCACCTGTGCCGCCACCCAGTCATTTTCGGCTTTCACGTGCTCGTAATCGTTCTCGACATTTCGGCTCGGATTGCTCCAGCTGTACGCGACCGACAGCACGAGCGCTCGGCGAATACCCGCCGAGTCGAGCAGCGTGACCAGCTGGTCGGCATCGATGGGGGCGAGGCCGACCAGCTTCGCGAGGTCGGGGCTAAACAGGTGCTGGTGGTAATCGATCAGTGGGGGATCGATCGTCGGCGCGGTAGCGGCTGACGCCGACACGACGATCAGTGACGCGCAGCACAACACAGCTCTCACGCGGAATCCCCGGATCAGTATAAGGGGAGAATGTAGCGCCCCAACGAGTCCGGCCGCGCGGCCGTGGAGATCTGCCCGCCGTCCTTGAGGAAGATGCGACGATCGCCGACCACCACCTCGACCCACGGTGCCGTTCGCGGCAGGTCAATCGCGAAGTCGCCCCCCGCCTTGCCCCCGCCCCCCGGTGCGGCCCCAGGCTCGATCACCAACTCATCCAGCCCGGCGGTGAACCGTGCGGTGCCGGCGATGCGGCGAGCCTCGATCATCGAACCGGCGGTCAGTGCGATGGTCACGCTGCTCTGGGCCGGTGGAGGGGTGAAGACGATCCTGAAGCGTGTCCCAGGTTCAATGGCGATCCCTGCGGCGCTGCGTTGCTTCGGGCGCCCTTGGACCAGCGCTGCGATCCAATGACGGAGCGGTGACCCGGGAAGCGCATACGCGGCTCCGGCAGCGAGGAGGAGGAGCGCGACCACAGCGGCCCACCGGACCGGGGTGCGTGCGCGCCCACCGCGCGCGACAATGGCGCTCGCGGATATTGTCGAGACGGGGGAGTGGTCGAGCGCGGGAAGAGATGCGGTCACGAGCGCGTCGTCCGCGCGCAGGGCATCGAGCCGGCTCCGGCAGTCGATGCACGAGGCGAGGTGGTCGCGCGCCGCCATGGCGGCGCGACCATTGAGCTCGTCGTCGAGTAGGGCTTGCAGAACACCGTCGTCAGGATGCATCGACCTCGGTCCCCTCGTATGCGGCGCGAAATGTGCGCTTCGCGCGTGCGAGCAACACGCCCACACTCGCGGGATTGAGACTCAGTGCGGCGGCGAGCTCATGGTAGCGGTATCCCTCGCTGCGGAGTAACAACAGCTGCCGGTCGCGCTCAGGCACGCGTTCGAGGGCGGCCCGCACGCGCCGCCGCAAATCCGCCGACTCGGCCAACTCGTCCGGCCCGCGAGCAGAATCCGCCAGTGTTGCCTCGGCTCGCGCCGTGCTCAACAGCCGGTGTCGCCGCGCGGCCGTGGATTTGCTGTTGCGCAGCAGATTCAAGGCGACCGTGATGAGCCAGGCAGCCGGCTCATCGGGGGACGAACCGCGGCGGTATAGCCGCACGAACGCATCCTGTGCGATATCCGCCGCCAGCGCCGGATCGCCCGACAACCGATCGAGGAACCGCCGCACGCGCGCGAAGTGCATGTCGTAGAGCTCCACGAAGCGATCGTGGAAAGGCGTCACGTACAGGAACCGCGCAACGGCGGATTTGTGACGGTCAGAACGTCCAGTCGATGCCCAGCACGAGGGGAGCGCGCGACCGGAAGGTGACCGGCGTGCGGATGCCACTGACCGGATCGGGTGCCAGCGTCCACGCGTTCGTGCGTGCGAAGACATTCGTCAGTGTTCCAAACACCGCGAGCATGGTTGGCCGGCCCGCAATCCGCAGGCCCCACTGAGCGCGAGCCCCCAGATCAACGCGCAGGTATCCGGGAAGCGTGGTCGCTCCAAGCGAGTCGCGTTCGGTGCGTGGACTACCGGCGAACTCGCAGCCCTGATCCGCCACGTTGCACGATTCCCATTCGAATGGCGTGCTCAATGGTGTGGCGTGCCGTCCGAACCGTCCACTCGCGCCGAGGCGCAAGGACACGACACGGGTGGGATGGACGATCAGACCGGCATCGATGGCGTGCGACGCTGCGTGCTCGGGGACATAGCTGGCCGCGCCATACACGAGTCGCACCGATTCCAGTCCGTACGTCGCAAATGCGGAATAGCGGTGTGCCGTACGGCTCATGCTTAAAGACATCCCGCGGGCGATCCCCGATCCAACCAGGAATGGGACGCTGGCGAATGGACCCGGACTGGTCGGCGCGACCAGCACAATGTCGTGAAACGAGCGGGCGTAGCCCTGGAGGGTGAGCCGCAACGTCACGGCGGGCCGGTACTCGGCTGCGAGAATCGTCTCATCACTGCGCGCGATCGGAATTCCGCCAGCCGACCGGGACGCCCCGACGTACAGGTCAACCGGGAAAACCGTACCTGCCACGGATTCGGGGTTGCGCAGCGACTGCGCGAACTGGTACAGGCGCAGGTACTCGCCGGAGATCACCAGCGCGTCCGTGGGCGACCAGGACAGGCGGGCACGTGGACTGAAGCGCGCGGCGCCAGCCGACGTGACTGCATTGATGCCGGCGGTGAGTCCGATCCGGTCCCCCGCACCGAGCCGCTGCGCACGCTCGAAAAAGAGCGCGCCGAGGGGAGCACGGCTCTCGTAGCGAAGGCCGCCGGCGGAGTCCGGCGACACGTCATAGCTCATGTGACGCATTTCGGCACGAAGGCCCACCGACGTATGTCCGGTTCCGTCATCGCGGTCGAGCGTGACGGACGCGCCGACATCATGCCGGCCTGACGCGAGGTTCAAGGCGGCCGCGTCGTACCACGTCGCGCTGGCGTTTTCGCTGGCGATCCAGGCGCGTGCGCGCAGGGACCCGACTTGTAGGGGCCTGTACCATTCGCCGCCGAGTGTCGTGCTCTGCCAACTGAACGTGTTGCGGCTCGATGCGTCGGTCGGGCCCCGCGTATCCAGCTCGTTCCCGGTCGTGTAGCCAAGGAGGCGGATCCGGCCACCCGCGAGCGGTATCTCGACCTTGCCCAGCTGGTCCCCGGTTTCGCTGCGCACATACGTAGGGTCGCCTTGAGGCAGGGGGAAGCCCGGGAACCCGGAACGCTGGCTCCACAGATAGCTCGCGCCGCGTGAGGCGATGGGACCGTCGAGTGTCATGCGCACGTGCGTCGTGCTGATGCCCCCGACCGCATGATGCTCGCGCCCCGGCGTGCGCGTTTCAGCCGCAAGCACGCCCGAGAGCGCGTCCCAGGTCTCGGACGCGGGCGACAGCCCGGCATCAGCCAGCGCGTCCGGATTCCAGGCGCTGAAGGCCTCGCCACTGTGATAGGGGCTGAAAACCGGGAACCCGTCGAGGAGGTACACGACCTGATCCGCCTCGCCTCCACGCACGTGCATCCCTGCGGGCGATTCCTGCCGCACCAGCACGACGCCGCCAGCCAGCGCTTGAAAGGCGTCCGGCTCGGCGAGCAGGGGGTGACTGCCGAGAGTGGCGATGTCGACGTGTGCGTCAGCGGAAGTCGCTTCCCCAGCGCGGTACGCACCGTCGATCGCCGCGAGGACGATGGGCTGGGCGCGAAGCGCGATCGCGAGCTCGAGGATATCGTCTGCGCGCACCAGTGCGTCCAGCGTCCTTGGCGCATACCCGATGCGTCGCACCACGAGCCGATGTGTCCCGGACGGGAGCCGCTCGAGCCGATACCGACCGTCAGCGCCTGTCACGGCTGTCCGATTGAGATCGAGAACGACCACCTGCGCCCCGGCGAGCGGTTCGCTGGTGGTCGCATCGCGGAGGGTGCCGCTGATCGCGCCGGCCGCGATCGCCTGAGCCAGAAGGAGTACGGATGGGGCCGTCACCATGGCGATGTCACAATTTTGGGCCTCGCAGGTTCCCTGGCTATCTGCCAATGGAGCGCCTGATGATCAAGCTATCGTGCCTGCACCTGGCGGCTGTGACCGCCGCCCTGCTCGCTTGCAGCGATTCGCTGGGGCCTGACTCAACCCCTCCAGTGCCAACGAGCTTGCAAACCGCTGTCACCAATCCCTTCTTCCCGCTCGTGCAGGGAACCAGGCTGATTTACCACACTCAGACACCCGATGGCCTCGAGGTGGACACGTTCTTTGTGAGCGGGACGAAGATCATCAACGGCTTCACGGCGACCGAGGTCCACGACTATGTGTACCTCGCCGATACCCTCAAGGAAGACACCTACGACTGGTTCGCGCAGGACAGCGCGGGCAACGTGTGGTATTTGGGCGAGGATACGAAGGAGTATGAGCACGGCGTGCTCGTCGGCACGGCTGGAACCTGGCAGTGGGGAGTCCACGGCGCGTTGCCGGGCATCATCATGTGGGGCGACACGACGGGCATGACGGGAAAACTGTACCGCCAGGAGTTCGACAAGGGAAACGCCCAGGACATCGCCAAAGTCGTCGCGTTCAACCAGACCGTCACCGTGCCGTTCGGTACGCTGACCGGATGCATCAAGACCGAAGAGTGGAGCACGCTCGAATCAGGGCCGCACGACAACAAGCTCTACTGCCCGCAGGTCGGTACGGCGCTGGAGATCGGGGGAGACGGCACGCGGACCGAGTTGGTGAGTGTCAGCCCGTAGCGCGCGCTAGAGTCGAAACAGGTAGCTGACCTTCACGAACACGGCGTCACCCGTGCGCTTGAGGCTGCGGAATCCAAACGCCTCATTGTCCAGCATGTCGCTGCCGTAGCCTGCGAACACCACGGTTCCGGGCATGGGTTGATAGCTGAGCAACGCATCGACGTGGAATAGATTGTTCGCCGTCGGTACCGTGCGAATGACGCCGCCCCCGCCCCCCCCGCTCGACGTGGCGATCAGGATGGGGGCATTCGTGCGGGAATCGTCGCGCAGCGAATCGGTTTTGTCCTGGATGTACTGACCCACCAGGCGAACGAAGAGCGGCCGCGAGAGCTGGTACTCCATCTTGGCTCGCGCCACGCGCCCGACGTTCACGAGCGTGCCGTCGGTTCGGCGGTTCACCTGCTGCCAGAAATAGCTGAGGGAATTGCGCAGCCGCTCCGTGGGCCGGTACGATACCTCCGCGCTGAGCAGCAGGAGATCGCCCGACGCCCACTCGAAAAAGTTCTCGTCGTGCCCCTGCAGAAAGAATCCACTCGCGCTGAAATGCTTCCACTGCGGTGTGCCGACCTGCACGATGTATTCGCCGTTGGGGATGGTCGGTTGGCCCACGAACGGAATCGTATCCAGGCCCCCACCCCCGCCGCCGTTCGGCACCTCGAGCCGGTAGTTGGCGTACAGGGCCGAATCGTAGCCGAACGATTCCACGAAATAGCCGGCGCCGACGTTCCACCCGCCGCGCAACGAGCTGTTGACGTTGAAATGCAACTTCTTGTCCTGCAAATGGTCGCCGTGGATGAAGTTCTGGTATTGCCAGATTCCGTCGACCAGGATGTCGGCTGTGAAACGCTCTAGCACCGCCCCCGGCTTGCCATAGAGCGTGTAGCTCGGATCGACGTACGAATGGACGATGCCGTTGCGCCCGACGAATCCGCTGCCCGTGTAAAAATCGTCCGAGATGCCCGCGAACACGCTGCGCAGTCCCCATACCTGATGCTGAATCGTGAACTGGCCGAGCCAGAGCGGCGCCGACTTGGTCTCGCCGCCGATGCGCGTGCGACTGCCCCCGACCTGGAGGCTCAACGCGTAAATGCCGCCGAACACGAAGCGACTGTCCAGCTCGGCGACGCGGTTGTAGTCGTCGCCCTCGATGCGATCGGTGTAGGCCATGCCGATCCGCGAGCCACTCCCCAGGCTGCGCTGCGCGCGCAGAATATTGAAGATGGGATTATCCGCGCCGCTGCCTGAGGCGAACTTCTGGTCGACGGCAGACAGAAAGCCGATATCGGTGCCGGCCGTCGTCCCCGTGAGCTTGACGGCAGCCACAGGCTGCACGATGCGGCGCGTGTAGATGAGGTTGAGCGGCACCTGGAACAGCTCGCTGCCTTCGAGAAAGAACGGGCGCTTCTCGGGATAGTAGAGCGCCTGGCGCGGATCGAACGCGAGCTGGCCGGCGTCCGATTCCACCTGCGAGAAGTCGGGCTTGACGGTGCCGTTGAGCGTCAGATTCTCCGTCGCGCCCCAGCGGACGTTCCCGCCGACCTGGACGTTGCCGACGTCGTAGGCGTAGCCCCCGCCCCCGCCGTTCAGGACGGGTGCTCCCGTCATCCGCGTCGTCAACTCCGGATTCAAGTCGACCACGAGCCCCCGGTGGAGCTCCGACAGGCCGATCAGGTTGCCCGATTGGCCGATGAACGTCGCGTTCGCGCGCTGGGCGGGAAACCAGGAGTCCTCAAAACCGGAATGCTTGATCTGCCGGACGACGTTGAGGCTCCAGTCCTGCGCAGCGCTCGACTGGTACCGCAGACTCTTGAAGGGAATCCGGACCTCGACTTCGTACCCCCACGCGGTCACGCGACCGTGCGACTGGAACACGTAGTCCGGACTCAGATCGGGCTGCTCTCGCCCTACCACGGCGCCACCGATGAAGCCGCTCGCGCTCACGTTGGCGCCCTCGATCAGGGCGCCGTCGCCCTGAACGCCGAGCGGATTGACGGCGAACATCAAGGCCTGTTTGCGATCGTGGAAGGTCCCGATCAGGATCTGCACGTTGTCATCGCCAAAGATCTGATCGCGGTCGGCGAGCGTCGCGGTGGGCTGGCCGTGCTGCTCGAACGCACGAATGCCGAAGTAGATCGCGGTGTGCGAATACCACACCAGCACCTGCGTTGAATCGACCGCGGCAATGCCGTCGCTGGGGGCGTATTGCGAAAAGCCCGTCAGCAGGGCGGCGTGACTCCACGGGGGTTCGGTCAGGTTCCCATCGATCACGATGTCGGCGTCAACGCGCGGGAGCGCCACATCGAGCCGCCGATCGCGCCCGGAGTACTGCAGCGTCGAATCGGGCGGCGGAGCGGCGGGGGCCATCTGCAGCACCAGGGCGAGTGTCAGCAGCATGCAATAATTATGGTCAGCGCCCTGTCGCTGACCACAATCGACGAGTCAGGGACGTGTCACAACTTTCACGGCGACGATCCGAATGTCGAACGTCACGCGGTCCGCGACGCGGACCGTTCCTCCCGGCCCGCCCCGGTACGGCTTGATGCCGAAATCCGATTGCTTGATGGTGAACGTGCTGGTCGCCCGCAGCGTGTCGCTGCCGATGTCGATTTGCGCATCCACCGGGACTTCGCGCGTCTGATTACGAATCGTCACCTGGGCCACGAGGTGCGCCGTGCCATTGCTGACGCTGATGTTGCGCGACACGAAGCGAATCTCCGGGTAGTGCGCCACATCCAGGACGTCGCTGCGCATCGCGGCGGTCACCTTGCGGATCTCGGCGGTGTCAGGCGGTGTGAGGACTTCGAGGCTGTCGGTCGGAATCACAATCTCGACGCGGGATTGTGCGGGCGCGTGAGGATGATAGACAACGTCGCCGGTGAAGGCACGCGCCGTGATGCGGTGCTCGTGCCCGGCGAATCCGAACAGGCCGGCCT
>Ga0070704_100002432_pt1 | contig 10447 bp, 10 predicted proteins | sample KBSK5252metaG_FD_65467 | JGI IMG/M metagenome (GOLD analysis project Ga0070704, IMG submission 65467) | Corn, switchgrass and miscanthus rhizosphere microbial communities from Kellogg Biological Station, Michigan, USA - KBS K5-25-2 metaG | ecosystem: Host-associated > Plants > Roots >... | reverse complement strand
GGCCAGTTGGGAACGACCTCGTACGGGCCGGTTTCGTCTTCGCCCCCTCTCTCCTGCAGCAGAACAGGTCCCGATAGCAGGCCGCACGCAAACACCACCGACAGCGCGAGCATCAGCTTTCGCACACTAACCTCCTGGTTCCCCATGGTCCGATCGCATTCCACTTACTCACAACCTTGCAGCCGACCCGCGCCCGGCTCGCGGGGAGGGACTGGGTACCCATTGGCGTACATCGTCGCGTAGCGAACCCTGATCCCATCCTTGTCGAGGAATCCCATCGATTGCTGAAACAGCGCCGGCGGTGGCGAGCCCGCGGGCACAGTGCCCTCCAGAATGTAGAGGCGATTTTCATGCATGTAGATCGCGGCGAAGGTCTGAGATCGATCGGGGTACATGAGTTGCACCCGACGTCCTTCAATGCGGTCGCTGTTGGCGTACGCGTAATACGTCACCTTGGCGTCCCTCTTGATGAAACTCCACGCTGCAAAGTCCATCGCTCCTCGAAGTTCGGCGACGTAGGGGTTGGTGCAAAGGTTCGGATAGGCCTTGCAGTTATTGAGTCGCTCCGCGTGTATTTTCTGGACGCTCGCATAATCGATCACGGTGACGGAGTAGCGAGTCCGCCCATCTTCGTAACTATGGACGTGCCCGGGTAAGGTGACGCCAAATTCCGTGAGGTAGGTGATGTCCAGCACCTTCGGTTGACCCGGGAGGTTGACCAGGAAGGAATCTGCCCGGCTGTAATACTCGATCCACTCCTGAGCGTAGGCAGGCCCCGACACACACAGGATTAACGCCGCCGGAATAAGTCGAACCAGGCGCATCATTTTTGTCCCCATCTCGTTTTATCCAGGAGTCCTTATCTGCCTTGCTGAGCCTGGGCCGGCGGACCGTACTGCACCCGCGAAGGGGGTGGGTACATGTTGGAGTAGACAGTGTCGTAGCGAACTCTGATCCCGTCTTTGTCGAGGAATCCCAGCGATTGCTGAAAGAGCGCCGGCGGCGGTCCACTCGCAGGCACGGTTGCCTCAAAAATATAGAGGCGATTCTGGTGCATGTGGATTGCGGCGAAGGTACGAGTTCGGTCGGCGTTGGTGAGTTGTATCCGACGTCCTTCGATTCGGTCGGTGTTGCCGTACGCGAAATACGTCACCTTGGCGTCCTTTTTGATGAAATTCCAGGTCGCATAGTCCATCGCGCCTCGCAGTTCGGCGACATAAGGGTTGCCGCAGGTGTCCGGATACCCCTTGCAATCCTTGACTCGCTCTGCGTGTATTTTCTGGACGTTCGCGTAATCGACCACGGTGACGGAATAGCGGGTCGGCCCATCCTCGTAGCTATGCACATGCCCCGGTATGGTGATGCCAAATTCCGTGGTGTAGGTGATGTCGCGCACCGTCGGTTGACCCGGGAAATTCACCGTGAAGAAGTCTGCCCGACTGGAATACTCGACCCAGTCCTGGGCGGCGGAAGGCCCCGACATACACAGGATCAACGCTGCCGGAACGAGTGGAATCAGGCGCATGACTATCCTCCATCACGTCGTATCCAGGATTCCCTTAGCCGTTTGTGGTGAGCGGATATTACACCCGCGTCGGGGGGGTGATGGCGAAGTTTTGTGGGGTACCGCGAGGCCGTACTTTGGCGGGAGATGTCAACCGCCGAGGGTCAATCTACCGGGTTTTAGGGGGAACGTTGCGTATGATTTTCGCGAGCCCGAGCAGGCGGGAGCTGAGGCGCAGTCCTGATCGATCGGCCGCATCCAGGTTGATAGCGAAGCGCATCCGTCCGCCTTCGACGTAGAGCTCGATGATGCCCGCCGCCTGCGAGAAGTCCTTGCCGTCGCTGACAGTGAGAACTGGCAGGGCCCTGATCGCCTCCAATCCGGCAGTCGCTAGTCGCATCTCGGAGTCTGCGAGGAACAACAGGTGGCAGGCGCGCCATGTAGCGCTGTCCTGCGGCCGCGCGACCTCGAGCATATGGCCGTTGATGTTCCGTCCGCGGACCGTCTGCACCAGCGCGGCAGCGATCCCCTCGTCGCCGACGACGCAGAAGGCGATGGGGGCGCCGGAGGGCAGCCCCGGCCATTCGGCGAACTTTGCAAAGTTGTATAGGAGCGCCGCCTTCAGGGCGACGTCCGGCGCCACGTCGGCGCCGGCCGCGATCCCGGACGACGCGATCAGCGTTGCCACGAGCGCGACGCTCGCGGTGGCCAGACGCTTGCCACGACCACGCCGCGTTGAGATTATCGAAACGCCCATCGCAGCCGCAGGCTCGCGCTGCGCGGCACTAGGGTCGGCAGGAGCAGCGATTGGGGGCCCGCGAACTCGGCGTGGGCTGCGTCGAAAAGGTTCTGGCCGCTGGCCATGACGGACAGACCGCTGGTGAATCGCCACTCGGCGTTCACATCGGCTCGTGTGTAGGCGCTCACCCGCAGTTGCCCGAGCGGGCCGACGTGGAACATCGCTGCGTTGACGGTGGCCCGGGTGACCGGCGAAAACGTCGCCCGCAACTGCCACTGCGTGCGCGGCGCGTTCCCGTCTGCCGTCGCGGAGATCGGGTCCTGACTCGCGGCCGAAAGGTGCGGGGCCACGTGGAACGCTGTGTAGCTGCCGTCGAAACGCAACGCGAGAAGCGGCGCCCACTGGCCCGCAATTTCCAGACCTCGCGTCGTCGCGTCCAGCTCGTTGCCGACGTGCGAGGTGACCAGGATCTGCGGCGATGGGACGAACTGGACGAGGGGAGCCGCCGTTTCTGAAGTGCCTAGATTGCTGTAGCGGCCTCCGAATCCCGTGACGTCAATCGATGCGGCCCTTCCAATTTCGAGGCGGTATCCGAGCTCCACGTCGACAAGCTCCTCGGTCCTCGCCGCCGGGTTGCCCAGCGCGCTCACAAATAGCGGCAATCCGTTGCCGCTCGGCACCGGCGGAAAGTCGACGCGAATCCCACGTTCCCTGAGCGAGGGCGTCCGCAGCGCACGCGAGGTCGCTGCCCACACGCGCTGGCGGCGAAAGCCCTTCCATATCACGCGCGCGGTCGGCTGTACGCCGGCGCCCGCCAGCGAGTCGTACTGCACCTGGCTGCCGAACGCGACGGCCAGGCGGTTTCCGAGGAACCCGATCTCGTCCTGCAGGAAGGCGGTCAAGAGCGACGAGTTGCTGCGAGCCGGCGTCAACGATAAGCCGACGTGTCCATCGAACTTCTCGTCGTTAAATCGGTAGCCTGCGCCGGCCACCAGATCCTGCCGCGTGCCGAGAGACGTGTGGTACTGCGTGTCGAGGTCGAAGGCCCGGCGATGATAGTCTCCCACCGGCTCCTGGCGTCCAGCGATGTCGACGAACGACTGTACCTGCAGCGACGCGCCGCTGGCGCGCGTGCGCGTCCACCGGCCGAGGAGGTGCCCGCCCTGCGAATCGGTGGGATCGTTTGCGATCGGCTCGCGCGCGGCCGTCCGGGGATCGAGATTGGGCCACAGCGCCCGCGCCTGGCCGGCCGTGAAATCGCCCTCCACCATGAACGCATCAGGCTGTGTCGTCCAGTCGGCGCGGAACCCCGTCGTGACGCTGTGGGACGCATCGTTGGCGCGCGTGCCGGGAGCGATGAGCGATTGATCCCGGCCGGACCATTGCGAATACAGCCGGTACTGTGCCGCGCCGAGCGTTCCGCCGTAGCGGACGCCCGCCTGTTCGCCGGCACGTCCGGTATCGACGCGAACGAGGCTGCCCTGCGTATCGGCCGCCGCTTTGGTGACGATGTTGATGACGGCGTTCACGGCGTTCGCGCCCCACATGGCCGCGCCCGGACCGCGAATCACCTCGATGCGATCGATGTCATCGAGCATCAGATCCTCGGTGTCCCAGAGCACGCCCGAGAAGATGCGGTTGTAGATGCTGCGGCCGTCGACGAGGACGAGCAGCTTGTTCGCGTACATGGCGTTGAAGCCGCGCACCGACACCCCCCATTTGTTCGAGTTGATCTGCGCGACGTTGACGCCAGGCGCCAGCCGCAGCAGGTCGGGGATGGTCGTCATGCCCGAGCGCCGAATCTCGTCGTGGGTGATCACGAATACCGCCGCGGCAACGTCCACGGCGCGTTGTTCCTTCCGTGAGGCCGATATGATCTCGATGTTCATCAGATCCTCGATTGACATCTCACTGAGGTTCGGCTTGGGGCTCTGCGAGAAGCAAGGCGCCGCGAGGGCCACAAGGCCAAACAGCGTCGCGAGTAGAGGTCGGACGATCGACATCGTCATGTTCACGGTCAACTACCTTCAGACTGAAGCCGACGCTCGTGCGTCGCGGGTTTTGCGGCGCCTCGACTGGTGCCCGGCGTCTTGGGGGTTCGGTGTAAGCGGAAAGGTTGGATGTCCGGTAGCCGCAATCCAGCTCGTCGGAAACACGTAGGGCGTTTTGGAGAGGTTATCGGCACCTGAGGCGGAATTCTTCACGCGCGAGATCGTGGAACCGCGCGTGTCGCGCGCAGGGCGTTAAAGACCAAATCGATGGCGTCGGCAGCGGAAAATCCACGTACGGAGCATTAGGGCATCGCCTCACTCGGGACCGTATTCAGGGTGGCGTGCCTCTCCGGTAGCCAAATACAGCCTTGCCGGCCCATAAAGTCTCCTTCACGCCCCTTCCGCACGTCTCCAGCGCCAAGACCGTAATCCGGAAAACTGGTCGATCCGAACAAAGCCGTGCGGCTGTAAGGCAACACCTGTCTTTGAGCGCCGGGTAATCCCTTTTGGGAGATGACCCAAGCCTCGGCACTCCACTTGCAGAACAGCTCAGCAGAGCCGACCGAGTCCTTGGAGGTATCCATGGTTCGAACGTTCTGTAAGAGCGGCGAGAACGAAGCGGTCAAAGGTGCGGTCCACGCAGCAGGGTGCCTCCTTGCCGGAGTGATGGCGGCCTACAACATCGCGGCCTGGTGTTATCGGCGCGAGCGGCACCTCGGGATCAACGCGGTCGTCTATTCGCTCGCGACTCTCTGGGAGGTCAAGCAGACGGCGCATCACCTCGAGCGCTGCGAAGTCCCGCGGGAGGCCCGCACCTTGACCCACGTGGCAAGGCAGAAGGCGGGGGAGAAGACGGAAGCGGCTTGACCCTTCCTAACCCCCAACCCCTAACCCCTAACCCCCTAACTCCTCACTCCTCACTCCTAACTCCTCACCCCTAGCCTCTTCCCCCTTCCCCCTATAGACTCGTCGCCGATGAGTCTTGCCGCCATTTCGCTGAGCGCGCTGATCATCGCGCTCGTGATCAGCTGCTTTTCCGAAGTCAACATCGGCATTCTCGCCATCGTGTTCGCGTGGATCGTCGGCTACTTCGGGGGAATCAAGGTCGAGCAGGTCATCGCCGGCTTTCCAACAGCGTTGTTCCTTACTCTCGTCGCGCTGACGCTGCTGTTTTCCCAGGCGCAGGTCAACGGGACGCTCGACCGCTTCGCCCGACGCGCGGTCCATCTGTGCCGAGGCAACGCGGGAGTGATCCCGATGATGTTCTTCGTGATGACGGCGTTCCTCAGCTCCATCGGGCCGGGAAACGTCGCCTCGACCGCGTTGATGGCGCCGCTCGGGATGGCGGTCGCCGGCCGGTTCAACATCTCGCCCTTCCTGATGACGATCATGATTGCCAACGGCGCGAGCGCCGGCTCGCTTTCACCAATCGCGCCGACCGGCGTCGTCGTCAACGGGCTCGTCGCGAAGATGGGCATCACCAACGCACAATGGCCCATCTACCTGAACAACCTGATGATCCACACGATGGTCACCTTCGCTAACTACTTCCTGTTCGGCGGTCTCAAGCTGTTCGCACGACGCGGGGCGGTCGCGGCTGCGCCTGTTGCCGCGGCAGGCGTCGGCGCGTTCTTGGGGTCAGACTCGGGTGACGATCCGACTCACAATGAGACTCCGCCACGTGAGTCGGATCGTCACCCGAGTCTGACCCCAGACGCCGATGAGGCCCCGTTCGCGGCCCGGCACTGGCTGACCCTCGCGATGATCGCCACGCTCGTTGTCGGCGCGATCGTCTTTCAGATCAACGTCGGCATGGCTGCCTTTGCGTGCGCGCTCGTCCTGACCTTCGCACGCGCGTCAGACGATGGCGAGGCGGTCAAGCGGATGCCGTGGAAGGTGATCCTGATGGTGACCGGTGTCACGGTCCTCGTCGCGCTGCTCGAGAAGACCGGCGGACTCGACCTGTTTTCGAACTTTCTCGCGCGGCTCGCGACGCCGGCGACGTCAACGCTCGTCACGGCGTTTTTCACCGGTCTCATCTCGATCTACAGCAGCACCACTGGAGTGGTGCTGCCCGCCTTGATCCCGACTGTCCCGGGACTGATCGAGAAGATGGGGGGTGGCGATCCGATGGCGATCATCTCGTCGATGAACAGCGGTGGACACCTCGTCGACGTGTCTCCGCTCTCGACGCTCGGGGCGCTCTGTCTCGCGGCTGCCCCTCCGGGCACCGACACACGCCGGCTGTTCAATCAGCTCATGGCGTGGGGACTCTCGATGAGCGTTGTTGGCGCGATCGTCTGCTGGATCGTCTTCGGACTGTTGTAACCACGAGGTCACGAAGTTCCTTTCTGTTTTTCCTTCGTGGCCTTCGTGTTCTTCGTGGTTTAATTTCTTGACGTGACCCCACTGGACGACGTCTTCGTACTCGATCTGTCGCGGATTCTCTCGGGCCCGTTCTGCACCATGATGCTCGGCGATATGGGCGCGAAGGTGGTCAAGGTCGAGCCGCCGCCGCGCGGTGACGATACGCGGCTGTGGGGGCCACCCTTCGTCAACGGCATCAGCACGTACTTCCTGTCGATCAACCGCAACAAGCGGAGCATGGGCCTCAACCTGAAGTCGCCCGAAGGGCAGGACGTGCTGTGGAAGCTCGTGGAGCGCGCCGACGTCATCGTCGAGAACTTCCGGCCCGGCGTCCTCGACAAGCTCGGCTTCGGATATGACGCGGTGTCGCGCCGCAACCCGCGCATCATCTACGCGTCGATCTCGGGGTACGGCCAGACTGGACCCTACCGGAATCGCCCCGGCTACGATGTCGTCGCACAGGGCGAATCCGGCATCGTCGACCTGACGGGCGAGCCGGATCGGCAACCGGTCAAAGTGGGTGCGTCCATCGCGGACATCGTGGCCGGCCTCTACGCGTACCAGGGGATTCTGCTGGCGATGCTGGCGCGCCACCGCACCGGCAGGGGGCAGCGGATCGACGTCAGCCTGCTGGATGGCATGATCTCGACGCTCACGTACCAGGCGATGAGCTATTTCGCTACCGGCCGCTCGCCCAGGCGGATGGGGACCCGGCATCCGTCGATCGTTCCGTACGAAACCTTCGAGACGAAGGACGGCTTCGTCAACATCGGTGCGGCGAACGAGAAGCAGTGGCAGAACCTGTGCCGCGCGCTCGGCTTCCCCGATCTCGCGTTCGATGCACGCTTCGATTCGATGGCCGGACGTCTCGCCAACTACACCGAGCTGCGGGCGATCCTCGACGCGGCGCTCAGGACACGGACGCGCGCCGAGACCTTCGAGCTGCTGGCGAAGTACGAGCTTCCCGTCGGTCCGATCAACACCGTCGCCGAGGTGCTCGAGGATCCACACATTCACGCGCGCGAGATGGTGCAGGAGCTGACGCACCCGGAATATGGCCCGCTGCGATACGTGGGCATCCCGGTGAAGCTGTCCGACACGCCCGGCGCGCTGCAGTTCCCTCCGCCGCGCTTCGGCGAGCACAATCGCGACGTACTGCGGGAGCTCGGGTTCGACGCGAGCGCAATCGAGCAATTCTCCACGGGCAATATCATCGCGGAGGCGGCGCCGGTTCTGACCTGACATCTGCACGTGTGGGCGAACTTCCGGGTCCGCCTCAGGGGCCGTAAGGGGCCTCGCGCCGCGGCACAGAGCATTCGACATGAGCGATCCGATCTCGGAGCATCGAGCCGCCGCCCGCCGCGGCGGCGGCCAGGAACGTGTCGACGCGCAGCACGCGCGCGGCAAGCTGACGGCGCGCGAGCGCATCGCTCAGCTGCTCGACGCGGACTCCTTCCAGGAGATCGGGCCGTACATGACCCACCGGCACCGGGACTTTGGCCTCGATCAGCAACGGTATGCCGGCGACGGGGTCGTGACCGGCCTCGGCCTCGTCGACGGACGCCGCATCGCGCTGTTCGCACAGGACTTCACGGTGCTGGGCGGATCCTTTTCGGAAATCCAGGCTCTGAAGGTCGGACGGCTCCTGGAGACCGCGACCGCAAACGGTCTTCCGGTCGTCGCGCTCCTCGACTCGGTCGGTGCGCGCATCCAGGAAGGCGTCTGGAGCCTGGCCGGCTTCGGTGATCTGTTCTGGCGCAACACGCAGGCGAGCGGAGTGGTGCCGCAGATCAGCGTGATGCTCGGACCGTGCGCCGGCGGCGCCGTCTACTCGCCGGGCCTGACCGACTTCGTGATCATGGTCCGCGGCGGCAGCTACATGTTCATCACCGGGCCGGACGTGATCCGGACGGTGACCGGCGAGGAGGTCGACGCGGAAACGCTCGGCGGCGCCGAGACGCATGCCGCTCGCTCCGGTGTCGCGCATTTCGTCGCGGGTTCAGAGGCGGACGCGTTCACGCTCACGCGCCGACTCCTGTCGTACCTGCCGTCGAACAATGCCGAGGATCCGCCGTCGATCAAGCCCGACGACAGCGCCGCAGGCGACGACGACGCGCTCGACCGGCTCATTCCGGTGAACCCGGAAATTGCGTACGACGTGCGCGACGTGATCGGCGGCATCGCGGATCACGGATCGTTTCTCGAGGTACACGCCGAATTTGCGCCCAACGCGGTTGTCGGTTTCGCTCGCCTCAACGGCCGCGTTGTGGCCTTCGTCGCGAACCAGCCTTCGCATCTGGCCGGGGTCCTCGACATCAACGCGTCCGACAAGATCGCGCGCTTCATCCGGTTTGCCGATGCGTTCAACATCCCCATCGTCACACTGGTCGATTGCCCCGGCTTCCTGCCCGGCGCCGGCCAGGAGCACGGCGGCATCATCCGGCACGGCGCGAAGGTCGTCTATGCCTACTCCGAAGCCAGCGTTCCGAAAGTGTCCGTCGTGCTGCGCAAGGCGTACGGCGGCGCGTACATCGTCATGAGCAGCAAGATGATCCGGACGGACCTGTGCTTTGCGTGGCCGACGGCCGAGATCGCGGTCATGGGTCCCAAGGGCGCGGTCAGTATTCTTTACGCGCGGCAACTCGGAGCGGCGGCGTCTGATGCGCGTGACGCCGAGCGCGCCCGTCTCGAGCGCGAGTTCCAGGAGCGCGTCAACTCGCCGTTCGTCGCCGCCTCAACGGGCTACATCGACGATGTGATCTATCCACGGGAGACGAGGGCGCGGCTGGCGGCCGGCCTCGAGTTCCTCCGCGACAAGCAGGCGCCAGCCATGCCGAAGAAGCACGGCAACATCCCCCTCTAGCACGCATGTCTCCGCAAATGCGCGTCGTCGTGGAGATTGCCGGGGCGGGCATGGTGCTGCTGTTCGCGGCGCTCGGCGCCCTGGTCAGCCTGATGTATCTCCTGACGAATCCGACGATCTTCGGAGAGCCCGGGCGCGAGGCGAGACGGGCGCGCAGGAAGGCACGCCGCCTCAAGAAACGCGGACAGCCGGTCACGGTGATCCCGGACGAGCCGAAGGTGGACGCACGGCAGGAGCGTCTGCACGAGCAGGACCGCCGCCGCCGCGCGGCAGCGCTCGCCGCAGCCATCGCGTGTGCCGGCGGAGAGGCGGTGATGGTGTTCAGCCAGGAGGCGCCTGCCGATTGGCGGCTCCTCCACAGGAATCTCAGGCTCAACCAGCGCGTTGGGCGGCGATCGGCTTTCGTGCCTGCCGGGCGCTTCGGCCAGGCCTCGCCCAAGCCGGGCGGAGGCGGGCAGTGAAGCGCTATCGCGTCACCGTCGACGGACGTACCTACGAGGTGGAGATCGACGATCCTCGCGCGCGGCCGGTTGTTGCGCGCATCGAGGGCGACACGTTCCTCGTGGACGTCGAATCAAGCGATGTACGCACCGAGCCTGCGGCAGGGCCGGCGACGCTTCCGGCGGTCGTTCCGGCGCCAATCCTGGCCGGCCCCCCCTCACCGGGACGGCTCGCCGGCGATCACCTCCTCACCGCGCCCATCCCGGGGACGGTGGTCAAAGTCGCGGCGGTGGTGGGCAAGGTGGTGCAACGTGGAGATGAACTCCTCACGATCGAAGCGATGAAGATGTTCAACCTGATTCGCTCGCCTCGCGCCGGCACCATCGCCGCCGTCCACGTCACCGAGCGCTCGCGCGTCTCGCAGGGCGACCTGCTCGTGACGTTCGTTTCATGACGGGCGCGGCTTTTCCCTTCCCCCTTCCCCCTTCGCTCTGGGGCATGCTCGTAATGTTCGCGGTGGCCACCGTGCTCATCTACGTCGC
>Ga0070704_100002430_pt1 | contig 10449 bp, 6 predicted proteins | sample KBSK5252metaG_FD_65467 | JGI IMG/M metagenome (GOLD analysis project Ga0070704, IMG submission 65467) | Corn, switchgrass and miscanthus rhizosphere microbial communities from Kellogg Biological Station, Michigan, USA - KBS K5-25-2 metaG | ecosystem: Host-associated > Plants > Roots >... | reverse complement strand
GGCCGGCCGGTTTCGATGTGGATGGAGCTTCAATACAACTTCAACCTGTACTAATAATCGGTTCAAGTCAAAAGTTAAGAGGCGGGTCATGGCCCGCCTCTTTTTTGTTTACCCCCCTCTCGAAAAGGCAACAACATACCTTAGTCAATAGGGTTCTAAAGCAGCCTGGAGGGCTGCAAGAGAGTAGCCGGTGGTCGCAGACCACCGGAAAGCGATCCAATTGATTGTCGGCACCCTGAAGGGGTGCCAGACATCCTGATCAAGGACGCTGACACCCCTTCAGGGTGCAAAGGGATTAACTCGTTTACCGGAGGTCTTCGCTTCGCTACGACCTCCGGCTATTCTCTGACAACCCTTCGGGTTGTGACTAGAGGTTCTTCTTGAGATGCGAACAGTGGGCCGGGGTGACCTATGTCGGCTCTTGCCGCGAACGACAGTGCAGTCTATGCGCTTCTCTCAGCAACTCTACGAATTCGTTTTACCCCTTCAGCCAAACGATCCAGCGAGGTCGCGTAAGAGATGCGAATGAAACCCTCGGCTCCGAAACCCGCGCCGTCCGTCACCACGGTTTGCTCTTTCTCCAGCAGCTCGTTCACAAAATCGCCCGACGTTCGAGGCGCTCCGCGCAAACACCCACGTACATCCGGAAAAGCATAGAACGCCCCCTCGGGTTGCGGGCAACGCAGGCCGGGAATCTCGTTTAGAGCAGCCAGCAGCCACTCGCGCCGGCGCGTATATTCAGCGAGCATTGTGGCCACGGACTCCTGCGGCCCATTCAAAGCTTCGGCGGCGGCGGCCTGCGCAATCGAGGTCGTATTGCTGGTCGAATGGCCCTGAACCTTCAGCATCGCGCGCGTCCATTCCGTGTTGGCGAGCGAATAACCCACGCGCCAGCCGGTCATGGCGTAGGTCTTTGAAAACGATCCGGCGATGCACAGCCGGCGCCGCAGTTCGGGAGCCAGCGCTGCCGCGCTAAAAACTCTGGCCGGTGGATAGACAAACCGCAGGTAGCATTCGTCCGAGATGGCGAACATGTCATGCTCAGCGACGATTTCCATGATCCGTTCAAACTCCGCGGGCGGAATGACCCGGCCCGAAGGGTTGGACGGTGAATTCAAAATAATCAGGCGGGTGCGCGGCGTGATCGCCTGCCGCACCATGTCCGCCGTCAGCACAAAATCATTTTCTTCGGTTTCAATGAACACCGACCGGCCGCGCGCGAACGTAACGATTTCCGGAAAGGTTACCCAGTAAGGCTTTGGCAGAAGGACTTCGTCGTCCGGATTGATCAGAGAGACGACCGCGTTGAAAACTGCCTGCTTGCCGCCGGCCGTGGCCATTACTTCATTTGACTGGTAAGCCGCGCCGAACTCGCGCTCGTAAAAATCTATGATTGCTTTTTGTAAGTCGCGGGTTCCGGCCGTCGGCGTGTATTTAGTCTTTCCAGCCCTCATCGCTTCGGCGGCGGCGTCTTTGATGTTTTGCGGCGTATCGAAATCCGGTTCGCCGGCGCCCAGGTCAACGACATCGACTCCCGCCGCGCGCATGGCAACGGCAGCCTGCATCGCCGCGAGCGTAGATGAGGCCTTCATCCGGGCCACATTGTCAGAGACTGGAAACGCAGAAGCGGTTGGCTTGGTCATCATCAGGAGTTCTTTTCCTTCATACGCTGTTCAACCAGCGGCGGCACCAGATCCTTTATCGAGGCGCCGAGCTGGAAAACTTCTTTCACCAAACGCGAACTCACATAAGAGTATTCTTCGGCCGGGAGCATGAAAACCGTTTCGAGGTCAGGTCGCAGCCGGCGATTCATCAAAGCCATCTGTAATTCGTATTCGTAATCCGAAATGGCCCGGATGCCGCGCACGATCGCGTTCGCCTTTCGCTCAGCGGCGTACTGCACCATCAGGCCGCCGAAGCTTTCCACGGTCACCTGACAATCGCGGCGGTCAATCGACTTCAGCACGTCGGTAAGAATCTCGCATCGCTCTTCGGTGGTAAAGAACGCGTGTTTCTCAGGATTCACCAAAACGGCAACGATGATTTCATCAAAAAGTTTGCAGCCCCTCTGGATAATGTCCAGGTGGCCGTTGGTGACCGGATCGAAAGAGCCTGGGTAAATGGCGCGGCGCATGAAGATAGATGGTAAATGGTTATTGGTAAATGGTAAATAGGAAACGGTGGACGGTGGTGTTCTAGAGTTGTGTAGCTTGCCAGATTCACGCGACTTCCACCTGAAACAATCCTATTGATTAGCGAGATGAAATGGAGTATGAAGGCACATGGCTCGAGTCTTTCTTTTTCGAGCGGTGCCTCTTCATCAGAACTTAAGTTTTATTTCTCAATGTGCAGACCGAACAAGCCGCCGCACCTTCATAGTTGATCTCTGTCGCAAACAGTATTCTCACGCCCGGTATAGGAGAAATCGCAATGGTCAAAAAAAAGAAGTCAGTCACTCGCAGACGCTTCCTCGAGCAAGTCGGTTTGGCCGGAGGATCGGCGGCGATGTACGAGACGATGACCGCACTCGGACTAATTCACCTTCCCGAAGCGTGGGCCGGGCCACCTGAACTTCCCCAGGGTTCGGGAAGAGGCAAATCAGTTCTCATCCTCGGCGCGGGCATTGCCGGGCTGACCGCTGCTTATGAACTGACCCGCGCAAACTACAACTGCAAAGTTATTGAATTGACTGAGCGGGCCGGTGGACGCAACCACTCGGCGCGCCGCGGCACTGTAATCAAAGAAGTGAATGAGGACGGGGTTGAGACCGAACAGGTTTGCAACTTCGATGAGGGTCTCTATCTCAATCTGGGTCCCGGACGTCTGCCTTACCATCACCGCCGAGCGCTTCATTACTGTCGTGAATTAGACGTACAGCTTGAAGTCTATGTAATGGAGACGATGGCTAACCTGTTCCAGAGCGACAAGGCTTTTGGCGGAAAAGCGCAGATCAAGCGGCGCATCGCCAGCGACGTGCAGGGCTACATCGCCGAAATGTTGGCGAAGGCCGTGAACCAGAACGCTCTGAACGCCGAACTCGACGCGGCCGATCGCGATAATCTTCTCTGTCTCTTAAAGAATTTCGGCGACCTCGGCCAGAACGAGATATGCAATAAGTGCGGTAAGAACCTGTGCAACAAATGCAATTCGAGTTGTGATGCTTGCATAAGCTGCAATAAACAGTGCGTTACGTGTTTCAAATACTCCGGCTCGACTCGCGACGGTTGCGAGATAACTGTCCAACAGCCCTGCGAACCAGGACCGATGCTCAACCTCAAAGACCTTCTCAGTTCAGAGTTCTGGCGCTTCCGCTTCTACCAATCGTTCGAATACGAATGGCAGCCGACGCTTTTTCAGCCTGTGGGCGGCATGGACAAGATCGTCGACGGCTTTGTCCGCAAGATTGGCTCGCTGATTCAGTACGACACGAAAGTGCTGGACATCACGATCAGTAACACCGGTGTCAGCGTCGTCGTCGAAAACAAAGGAGCGCGTACCACCAATAAGGCGGACTACTGCATCAGCAATATTCCGTTACCCCTGCTGAAAAATATCCCGAACAATTTCGATCCTGTTTTCGATGCGGCCATTAGGCAGTGTAAGTATGATCCAACCTGCAAGCTCGGTTGGCAGGCCAACAACCGCTTCTGGGAATCCGACAAGAACCAAATCTATGGCGGCATCAGCTATACGGACGATCCCATCACGCAGATGTGGTATCCGTCGTATGACTATTTCACAAAAAACGGGACGCTGACCGGCGTCTATAACTACGATGACAATGCGATCGCCTTCGGCAAGATGAAACTGCATGAACGCATCAAAGCGGCACGACAAGGCGCTCTCAAGTTTCATCCTGAGTTTGCCGACGAGCGCATGGTCCCTTCTGATAAGGCGATCTCGATCGCCTGGCAAAATATTCCGAATGAAGGGGGTGGCTGGGCCAACTGGGATCCGAATAGCGCGGCCCACGCGGACGCCTACTCGCGTCTGTTGGCTCCGGATCGCCGTTTCTTTGTCACAGGCGACCAGGTCTCGCAACTGCCCGGTTGGCAGGAGGGAGCGATGATGTCTGCACAACACGTCGTGGAGCAAATAGGCGGCAGACGATTGCTTACTGTGCCGAGGGTCAAGCGCGCGCCAAATACACGACGTCTGATTCATGGTCGCGGTTAAAGTACTTGTATGCCGGTACTGATGCAGTTTGTTTGTGGCACGCGCATCTTGCGCGTGTCTTCACGGGCGGGACGCCCGTGCCACTTTCCCAAACTGCATCGGTACCGCCGGGTGTCTTGACACTTCTAATCGGCGATGTTTCAATAACCAGTGACAAAACGTGGTGAGTTAAGGCGACTTGCGGCCACGAAAAACAATCCGCTAAACAGCTCGGCGAGTCTTTCAACCGCTATCCGGTAAACAGGTTCGAAGAAACCCCGCGTTGTTAGCAGCGCGGGGCTTTATTTTGTGCCTTATTTTGTCAATGGTAAGCAGTAAATCGTGAACTGGATGGACTTGAAGCAAACACCGACGATCGGCATCTTCTGTGCGCTATTGCTGGCGGGTGCGCACTTAACCGGCCAGGCTCAGGAGCCTAAGCGGCCGCCCTTGCGCGTGCCGGAGGTTGCCGACAACAGTGCCCAACTGGTGCCGCCGGGTTGGCGTACCGATGGGGAACTGCCGAAAGAGGGTGATCTGAACGGCGACGGAAGACCTGATGCGGCCTTCGTGATTTCCCACGGTGGAGTTGTAGCGCCGGGCAATGGCGAATTTGTGGTCGTCAAACACGTACTCGTGCTGGCATTGCGCGGCGATGATGGAAAACTGCATCGCTCGATGGTAAGCGATGCGGCCGTGCTGGATGGCGACGAGGGCGGGGTCTTTGGCGATCCGTTTCAGGACTTGTCCATCGAACGCGGCGCCGTGGTCATCATGCATTACGGCGGTTCGCGCGAGCGCTGGGGATTTACGCATCGATATCGTTCTCAGAATGGTCAATGGACCTTGATCGGTTTGGATATTGGTTACACCGACTCAACCGCTCCAGATAACCACTTCGACCAGGACATAAATCTTTCTACCGGCTTGGTTGAGTCAAGCGAGAAAGGCGATTACGGAAGCCGGCCAGGGAAGTCAGAGATCAGCGGTTCGTATTACGAACTCGAAGCTCCACCGGTGACCAGGACCCCAACGATTGATGGCCGCATCGCAGAGGGAGAATGGCCGGGCTATACCGTCAGGCTTAACGAGCAGGGACAAATCTATCGGCAGCGGCAACTCTGGCACGGGGCAAATGATCTCTCGGCAAAACTTCACGCGGTTTGGCTCGGCGAGAATCTGTTTCTGTGCGCCGAGGTTACAGACAATGAAGTGACTTCCAGCGATGCGGTTCGGCTTCTTACCAGACGAGGATTGATAATCAAGCCGGGCCAAAGCAAAATGACGGCTGGTAAGACAGGTTATGTTTTTGAGGCTCGCTATTCACTCAAAAGCATTGCCAGGGCCCTAAAGGCCGACGATAAATACATCGTTGATAACCTCGAGATGGTTCTGGATCCATCAAGCGTGTACGGAGATTCGCAGGGTTTTCAGTTACCAGCGTCTATTGAAGTGGTCGATGTCGACAATTCGGCTGCGCCGAAAGCTCGCAGCGTGTTATCCACGCGATTGGCAGGTAGTCCATACCCTGGCGCTATTCGAATCTTCCGCAAAGGCACACTGGTATTGGTAAGTGACAGCGAACAATAACAACGGATGAGTAATTTTCTAGACACACTGAAAGAGCGCATCGTCGTCTTTGACGGCGCGATGGGCACTAATCTGCAGGTGCAGAACCTGACGCTCGATGACTTTGGCGGCCTGCGGTTCGAGGGCTGTAACGAAAATCTTCTGGTCACCAGACCAGACGCCGTCGAGAACGTCCATACCGCGTTTCTCGACGTTGGTTGCGATGTGATCGAAACCAACTCTTTCAACGGCACGACGGTCGATTTTGCCGAGTACGACATGGCCGACCAGACCTATGACATGAATGTCAGGGCCGCCACGCTGGCAAAGCGCATTGCGTCGGACTATTCAACTAAAGACAAGCCGCGCTGGGTCGCGGGCTCAATGGGTCCGGGACGCAAACTGCCGACGCTGGGGCACATCAGCTTTCTCGATCTGAAAGCGGCGTATGCGGAACAGGTGCGCGGGCTGCTCGATGGCGGCGTCGATCTGCTGATTGTCGAAACCTGCCAGGACCTTTTGCAGACAAAGGCGGCGCTGTCGGCAATCTTCGAAAACTTCAAGAAGAACGGCCGGCGGGTGCCCGTGATTGCCCAGGTCACCATCGAAGTGTTTGGCACCATGCTCAACGGCACTGAGATCGGCGCCGCGCTTACCGCGCTCGCACCTTTTCCGATCGATGTGATCGGCATGAACTGTGGCACCGGCCCGCGTCACATGACCGAGAGTATTCGTTATCTCTGCGAGAATGCTCCGTTGCCGGTTTCAGTTCTGCCGAACGCCGGCCTGCCTTCGGTGGTCGAAGGCAAGATGCATTACGACGAGACGCCCGAAACATTTACTTCGCAAATCGTCCACTTCGCTAACGACTTTGGCGTCAACATAGTCGGCGGTTGCTGCGGCACTACACCCGCGCACCTGAAGCTGGTCGTCGAAGCCATGCAGCGCGTTACGCCAAAACCGCGCGATGCCACACTCGTGCCCGCGGCTTCCTCAATTTATTTCCAACAGCCTTACGTGCAGGACGCATCGTTCCTGATTGTCGGCGAGCGCGTTAACGCCAGCGGCTCAAAGAAAATGCGCGACCTCCTAAACGCCGAAGACTGGGACGGGCTGGTCTCTCTGGCTAAAGAGCAGGAGCGCGAAGGCGCGCACATCCTTGACGTCAACGTCGACTTTGTCGGGCGCGACGGCGTTGCCGACATGCACGAGTTGGCTGGGCGTCTGGTGACCAGCATCAAGTTGCCGTTGATGTTCGATTCGACGGAATGGGAGAAAATGGAAGCAGGCCTGCAACATGCCGGCGGTAAGTGCATTCTCAATTCGACCAACTATGAAGACGGCGAGCCTCGGTTTGCGAAAGTGATTGACCTGGCCAGGCGTTACGGCGCCAGCGTGGTCATCGGCACGATCGACGAAGAGGGAATGGCGCGCACGGCAGACGGAAAGTTCAAGATCGCCAAACGTGCTTACGAACAAGCGACCGGTGAGCTCGGCCTTCCTGCCTCTGACATTTTCTTCGATCCACTGGCGCTTCCGATCTCAACCGGCATTGAAGAGGATCGCCGCAATGCGCTCGAGACAATCGAAGGCATCAGGCGCATTAAGGCAGAGTTGCCGGGCGCCTACACCATTCTCGGCGTGTCGAACATATCGTTTGGCTTGAATCCTGCTTCGCGTGTGGTGCTCAACTCGGTCTTTCTTCATGACGCTGTCGAAGCTGGTCTGGATGCTGCGATTGTGAATGCCAGCAAGATCGAACCCTTGAATCGGATCGGTGAACAGGAATTGAAGGTCGCGCGCGATTTGATTTATGACCGGCGAGAGTTCGACGGTGATGTCTGTACCTACGATCCGTTGACCCAGTTCACCACGCTCTTCGAAGGCGTCAAATCAAAGAGCGCCAAGAAAGCCAGCAAAGGCGAAACAGTCGAAGAGCGGCTAAAGAATCACATTATTGATGGCGAAAAAATCGGCCTCGAAGGTGAGTTAACCAGCGCCCTCGAAAAATACTCGGCCCTGGACATCATCAACAACATTTTGCTCGACGGGATGAAAGTTGTCGGGGACCTTTTTGGCAGCGGCCAGATGCAGCTTCCATTCGTCCTGCAGTCTGCCGAAGCGATGAAAGCCGCCGTGCGCTTTCTGGAACCGTTCATGGAAAAGAAAGGCGGCGCGACGGCGAAAGGCACGATGGTTCTGGCGACCGTCAAGGGTGATGTGCACGACATCGGTAAGAACCTGGTCGACATCATTCTGACGAATAATGGTTACAAGGTGATCAATCTCGGCATCAAGCAGACGATTGACGCGATCCTGAAATCGTACGAAGAGCACCAGGCTGACGCGATCGGCATGAGTGGCCTGTTGGTGAAATCAACGCTGATCATGAAAGAGAACCTTGAAATCATGAACGAGCGCGGCATTGGTGTTCCGGTCGTCCTGGGCGGGGCGGCGTTGACCCGGCGTTATGTCGAAGACGATTTGAAGTCGCTTTACAAGGGCACTTTGTTTTACGCGCGCGATGCTTTTGCCGGCTTGCACACCATGGACAAGCTGATGTCCGGCGACGGTCATGCCGGTGAAGATCAAGCCAAAGTAGTCGCAGCCTTGGCCGGCGGCAACGGAGACGCGGCGGAAGAAGTTGAAGAACTGGTTGGCGAAGAAGCCAAGCTCGGGGTGCGCAAATCTGCGAGACCACGCGGGGCCACCAGGATTCCCGGCGATACCACGCACACCGTTCGCTCGGAAGTGCGCGAGGATGTCCCCATTCCCGCGGCCCCCTTTATTGGATCTCGCGTGATTCACGACATTCCGCTCGAAGATGTTTTCGCTTACATCAACGAAACCGCGCTGTTCAAAGGCCAATGGCAATTCAAGCAGGGAAGAAAGTCAGCTGAAGAATACCAGGCTTTCGTAGCTGAGCATGTCCGGCCGGTTTATGAAGAACTGAAACAGCGCAGCATAAACGATGGATTGCTGATACCGCGCGTCGTCTATGGTTATTTTCACTGCCAGTCATCGGGCAACGATTTGATTGTCTATGACGAATCAGGAAGCATCGAGCACGCCCGTTTCACGTTTCCGCGTCAACCTTCCGGTAAGCGTTTGTGCCTGGCGGATTACTTCGCTGCGGTCGATTCAGGACGAATGGATGTGGTGGCTTTTGATTTGGTGACCATGGGCCGCCGTGCCAGCGAATACTCGCAAGAGTTGTTCAAGCACGATAACTATGCCGACTACCTCTACTTTCACGGGCTGAGCGTCGAAAGCGCAGAGGCCCTGGCTGAGCTCTGGCACCGGCGGATTCGCGAGGAACTGGATATCGCCGGTCAGGACGCGAAAAAACTAACCGAGCTGTTCCGTCAGGGTTATCAGGGCTCGCGCTTCAGTTTTGGCTATCCGGCCTGTCCGAATCTCGAGGACCAGGCGAAGCTGTTTGAGCTCCTCGATCCGTCGCGCATCAATGTCGAGCTGACCGAAGAGTTCCAGCTCGATCCGGAACAGTCGACTTCAGCCATCGTCATTCATCACCCGGAAGCGCGTTATTTTTCGATTGAATGAATGTGGTAAGGTGACCTTCTCGTCAGGACTTTTGCGGCTCCCGCCGCCTGATGTGCGGAAAGGCTCGGCCTTTCCGTTGGAGTTCATTTGATTCAAGCGAGGCTAAGCCTCGCAAAACGAGGCGCAGCCTCTTGGAAGACTATAGAGAAACACCTGCCGGAAAGCCCGAGGCTTTCCGCACATCAGGCGGCGAAGCCGCAAAACTTTCGGTCGAAGCTTCAAACGTCCCCACTCCCTTGCAAACAGCCCAAACAGAAGTATTAGTCCCAGCTCCCGAAGAACTCGCCGTCCTTTCTCCGGTCGAACGTTTTGCTTTTCGCGTCACTCATCGCATGAACCTGGGGCGCTGGAAACGCTTCTGGACCGGGTGCCAGAGCTTGTTCGGCGCCGGCTGGATTCAGATTTCGACTTACAACCTGATGCGGGTGTACGGCCTGGAGAATATTGAGGCAGTCGATCACGATAGACCTATTCTGCTGGTCGCTAATCATCGCTCGTTCTTCGATTACTACACGGTCTCGACTGTTTTGTTTCGCCGCACGCGCTGGCGCAAGCAGCTGTTTTTCCCGGTGCGTGGCCGCTTCTTTTATCAGTCACTCGCCGGCATGTTTGTAAATCTGGTGATGGGGTGGTGGTCAATGTACCCGCCGTTCTTTATCACCGGCGAAGACCCGCTGCCGGCCAAGCGTGCGTTCGACAAGTACTCGGTGCGGCGATTGGCGCAGCTTTGCCGCGAAGGCGCGGGCAACATTATCGGCTTTCATCCGGAAGGCACGCGCAACAAGAGCGCCGATCCATATTCCTATCTGCGGCCGCAACCCGGCGTCGGTAAATTGATCAAGGATGCCAACCCGCAGGTCATTCCCATTTTCATTGCTGGATTGGGTAACAGGTTAGCCAAGCAGGTTTTGGGGAACTGGTTTGGCGGTGACAAGATTCGGATTCACTTTGGCAAGCAGCTTGACCTGTCAGAGTTTATGGTGAAGAAGGATAGACTCCGAACCTACAAAGAGATCGCAGATTTCGTGATGGCCAGGATTGCGGACCTGGGCGAGGCTGATCGTGAATTGCAGTCGCATGGAACAAAGACTTAGACGCAAAGGGCGCAGAGTTCTTCGCAGAGGAACGCAAAGGTTTTCCACTGCGCCCCTTTGCGAGATC
>Ga0070704_100002429_pt1 | contig 10450 bp, 7 predicted proteins | sample KBSK5252metaG_FD_65467 | JGI IMG/M metagenome (GOLD analysis project Ga0070704, IMG submission 65467) | Corn, switchgrass and miscanthus rhizosphere microbial communities from Kellogg Biological Station, Michigan, USA - KBS K5-25-2 metaG | ecosystem: Host-associated > Plants > Roots >... | reverse complement strand
TCGTAAGCCAGCGCCGCCGCCGTTGTGACCCGCGTCGCGCGTGATGCGGGCCAGGCGCAGGCGACGAGGCTCACCCCGACCACCACCGCGAGCCAGAGCAGCACCCCCGACGATTCGGGCATCAGGGAAACGACCCTCACCGGCATCATGATCCGGCCGAATGCGTTCCCCAGCGCGACGCTCATCGGGATCGAGAGCGGAATCGCCAGCGCCCAGCTCGCAATGCTGATGACGAGGCCCTCGATCTGGATCATCGCGAGAATCGAACGGTGATCCGCGCCGATCGCCCGGAGCACGCCGATTTCCCGGGTGCGCTCGAGCACCGACAGGCTCATGGTCGAGGCGAGACCGAGTCCGCCCACGACGATCATCGCCTGCGACATGATCATGAGAAACCCCGCAACCAGGAGCATGTGATCCTCGAGCACCCGGCGGCTCTCCGCCATGAGCTGGCTCGACCCGATCTCGAATCCCTGATTCTGGAGCGCTTCGCGAAGTCTCCTGCTCAGCTCGGCTTGTGCGGCGGGACGACGATCCGCGGCGAAGACCACCGCGCGGTCCATGCCGGCTTCGCCCGTCGCCCGGACGATTGCTTCGCGCGTGGCGAAGGCCGTGGGGCCGGGACCCGATTCCACGATCCCGACAATCGTCCATCGGCTGGAGCGTCCATCGATGACAAGCGAGACGTCTCCACCGATCGTGATCCCCGGCTCTCCGCGGAGGAGGGTGCGATTCACAACGAGACCGCTGCTGTCTCCCGGCGTCAGCCCGCGGCCGCTGTCCACGACAAAGGAGACCATCGCTGAGTTGGCCGGCAGCGAGACGATCGGGAACGCATTGCCGAGCACTCCCTCAGCCCGGGCGATGGCGGCGCGAGATCCGCTCCAGGCCTCCACCCGCGACACTCCATCGACCCGACCTATGGCCGCCTCGATGCTGTCGGCGCGGTATGGTCGCGCGAAGCCGACCGAGATGTCGTAACGCAGGATCCCGCCGAACATGTACGCGACTGAATTCCGGATCGATTGACGCAGGTTGAGCGCCCCCAGGTACACCGCGCCGCCCATCGCCAGGGTGAGCAGGGTGAGCGCCATTCGTTGCCGGCGCCGGAAGGCATTCCGCAGGGAGAGGAGCAGCGGCCTCGTCATCCCGCCGAATCCTCGAAGCCATCGGGCATTTCCCTTCCCGTCCCCCTCAATGCCGAAATCGCGAAGGGCGGCACTGACGGGAATGCGGCAGCCTCGCAGCACGGGGATCGACGCGGCAGCCACGGGAAGCAGCGCACCCACCGCGAGCTGAACCGCAATCGCCCAGACTGGGATGCTGAAGCCCGCCGTGTCGAAGTTGAGGAGCGTCGCGGTGAATTCGGCGTACCAGCGGCCGAGCAGCACCGCTATGGGAAGGGCAACGAGGCAAGCCACCAGACCGAGCACGAGCGCGAGACCCAGATACATCGCCGCGAGCTGCTCGCTGCGGGCGCCGATGGCCTTCATCACGCCGATCTCGCGCACCTGGCCCGCGAGCATCGCCGAGACGAGGTTGATGACCAGGAATCCGCTGAGGAGAAGGGCAAGCACGCCGAACGCGCCCTGGGTATAGAGCAACGAATTGATCTGCCCGGCGTGGATGTGCTCTCCGGGCTCCGGTACGTCGACGTCCACCACACGGCGCCCGGTGCTCTCGATCAGCGCCTTGACCTCGTAAGCAATCCGGCGGACTTCCTCGCGATCGAGTGCCTCGTCCCGGACCACGAACTGGAGGAGATTGAGCGAAGCCGGCGCGCCGAGCTGCGCAAGCGTGCCCGGCGTGACGAACCCATAGACCACGTGCTCCATCCACCCGGGTGCGAGCCCCGCATCCCGCGCAATCCCGCTGACATCGAGTGCCTGTTGTTCTGCGTCGCCCACCTGGACGATCAGCGGTTGTCCGATCGCGGCATCGGCATACTCCATCGAGGAGCTTTCGATCACGACCGTCCCAAGGGCGGGGGGCCAGGCGCCGCTCATCGGTTGTAGCGTCCCGATCCTGATGGCGGTGAAATCGGCGACGGTGAAGAGGACGGCGCTCCTCCAGGCGCCCCCCACCATTGCCCGGCCGATCACGGTGCGGCGGGCCTGGACCTCGCGGATGGCGGGGAGCGCCCGCACCCGATCGAGCAGGGAGGCATCTATGGAATCGGTGCGGATCGTCGCCGAGGCGGGATTGGTGGCGAGAAATCCCTCGCGGGTAACCCGCCGCAGCAGCGACCAGGTGTTGAGCACCGCTCCGGCACCGACGATCCCGATCGAAATCGCCAGTACCACCAGGATCGTCCGCGCCTTGTGATGCCACACGTCGCGAAGGATTTTGCGGACTCGCGGACTAGCCATGCGATCCGCGCTCGTTCGCGACGATACGGCCATCCGCCAGTGTGATGGTTCGCGACGCGAGCCGCCGCGCGCCTTGCTCGTGCGTCACCATCACGACCGTCTGACCCTCGGCAGCCAGACTCCGGAAGAGCTCGAGAATCGCATCCGAGGTTCGCGAATCGAGGTTACCGGTCGGTTCGTCGGCCAGCAGCAACGCCGGCTGGTTGGCCAGCGCGCGGGCGATTGCCACCCGCTGCTGCTGTCCCCCGGAGAGCTTGGTCGGGAACTTGTCGGCCTGATCGGCGACGCCGAGCCGCTCGAGCAGCGCCAGGGCGCGCTCGCGACGCTCCCGGGGCACCCAGGTGCCGCAGAAATCCATCGGGAGCATGACGTTCTCCACGGCGGTGAGCGTGGGCAGCAGCTGAAAGAACTGGAACACGATGCCGACCGCCTTGCCGCGCCACGACGACATGGCCCGCTCCGATAGGCTGTGCACCGCAGTGTCCGCGACGAAGACCTCGCCGCGAGTCGGCCGGTCGATGCCGGAGAGGAGTCCGAGCAGCGTGGATTTTCCGCTGCCCGACTGTCCGACCACGACGGCGAATTCACCCTGGTCGATGGTCAGGCTTACATCGGAGAGCGCGGTGAATGCACCGGCGGCCCCCGGAAATGTGCGCGTCACGTTCTCGAGTCTGATCAGTGGAGTGCTCATATGGCGAACGCTATCGCGACGGGGGCGGGCAATGCTACCGGTTGAAGCGCCGTTCAGCGGGATGAAGGACCCGTTGGGCGACGGGGGAGAAAAGAGGCCTTCGGCTGGCAGTCTTCAGCCATCAGTCTTCAGTCGTCAGTCACCAGCATCCAGCATCCAGCACCCGGAGACAATCATGCTTCCCCGCCGTGGCTTGATCGCTTTCGCACTCCTCATGGCACCCTACCCCGTTCTCGCCCAGCACAGTGTGGGCAACCAGCAGGCTCCCGCCGCTCCGCCGGAGGCGCGGCAGCACGATTTCCTCGTCGGACAATGGGAGCTGGTCGTAAAAGTCCCGGCGGTGGGGCTGGCCCAGAAGATCCATGGCACGCCAAGGCTCGCCGGGACGTGGAAGGCCTGGCGTGCATTCGACGGTTTTGGCATCGAGGATGAGCTTCGAATTACCGACGCGGCGGGGAATCCGCTGAGCCTCTCGCACGCCATGCGCTACTACGATCGCGCGGCCCGCAGCTGGAACGTGACGCTGCTCGATGTGTATCGGGGCAAAGTCTCCGCCGCCACCGCGGAATGGAAGGATGGCCGCATGACGCAGAGCTCGCGGGGCACCGATCAGGAAGGCAAACCGGCGCTCATCCGCTCGCGCTTCTTCGACATTACGCCGACGAGCTTCCGCTGGCAGCAGGACCGGTCGACCGACGAGGGCAAGACCTGGAAGGAAGGCACACTCCGCGTCGAAGCGAAGCGCGTCGCTCCCGCGGCCCCGCGCTGAGACACCCGTAGCCCTTGCCCCTGCCTCGCGGCCACGGCAACCTTTGCCCATGAATCGCCCCGCTCCCGCCTCACGCACCTGGGTCTGGCTGCAGCTCCTGCTGGGCTGGCTGCCGGTGTGGGCGCTCTACACCCTCATGGTGTCGCCCGCGAATCCGATTCACGGCGGGACACCGGCCGGGCAGGCAATCGTGAGCGGCCTCATCGCCGTCGCCATCGCCGCTTTGCTCGGACTCGCGGTGCAGCGGCTGATCGAGCGAGTTCCCTGGACCTATCCGGTTCGCCCCCGATTTCTCGCGGTACATCTCGGCGCCGCGGCCGCGTACTCCGCGACCTGGGTCCTGCTCAAGCAGGTGGTGGAGTCGGTGATCCACCCGTTCTCTCACCTCTCGTTTCACTCCCTCCTGCTTCCGAATCTGATCCTCGGTGTCTGGCTCTATGTGATGGTGGCGGGCATCTCCTACGCCGTGCATGCGAGCCAGCGGGCGGCCCTGGCCGAGGCGAGTGCCGCACGATCCCAGCTCGCGGCGCTCAGGGGCCAGCTCAATCCTCACTTCCTCTTCAATGCGCTGCACACCGTGGTCCAGCTGATCCCTCGCGATCCCCGCGGGGCCGCGAGCGCGGCGGAGCTGATTGCCGGGCTGCTCCGGACCACGCTGGAGGAGGATCGCGACATCGTGACGCTCGCCGAAGAGCGCGCGTTCGTCGAGCGGTACCTCGAGCTCGAGCGGATCCGATTCGGTGACCGCCTCCGAGTGAGCTTCCGGACATCGGGGGACGCCGAGGCGGCACTGCTTCCCTCTTTCGCACTCCAGACGCTGGTGGAAAACGCGGTGCGGCATGGTGCAGCGCCCCAGGTCGAGCCGACAGATATCGAGGTCGAGGGAAGCGTGCGAGGGGCGACGCTCACCCTGACGGTCCACGACACCGGTGCCGGAATCGCCGCCGGCGCCACGACCGGGAATGGAGGGACGGGACTGCAGCGACTCCGGGAGCGCCTGGCCGCATTGTACGGCCGCGGTGCGCGCCTCGAACTGGAAACGGGCGCGACCGGAGGATTCACCGCCTCGCTCTCGATCCCGCAGTCGCCGGATGACCGGGCGGAAGGACGCTGACGTGCGGGTCACCGCGCTGATCGCCGACGACGAGCCGGTGGCGCGCGCCGGGCTGCGTGACATGCTCGCCCCGGTCGAGTGGGTGACCTGTATCGGTGAGGCCGCGAACGGACCGGCCGCGGTCGAGGCGATCAACGCGCTCAAGCCCGAGCTCGTCTTTCTCGATATTCAAATGCCGGGGTTGCTCGGGACCCGGGTGCTGGAGCTCGTCACCCATCAGCCGCTCGTCGTCTTCACTACCGCGTTCGCCGAGCATGCGGTCACCGCGTTCGAGCTGGGCGCGCTCGACTACCTGCTCAAGCCGTTCGGGCCCGATCGTCTGGCGGGGGCGCTGGATCGGGTACGGGCCGCGATCGGAGAGCCGGCGCCGCTCCCGGTGCTGGACCGGTTGCGTGAGGCGATGGGACGGGGGCCGATCACCCGGCTCTTCGTCAGGTCGGGAGGCGCGATCATTCCGGTGCCGGTCGCGGGAGTGTCGTGGTTCGAGGCGCGGGGTGATTATGTGGCCGCACATGTGGGCCCGCTGCGCCACATGCTGCATCTGTCATTGAATCGTCTGGAGGAGCGGCTCGACCCGAAGCGTTTCCTGCGGATCCATCGCACTCACATCGTGAATCTGGAGCAGGTGACGAGCTTTCGGCCCCATGGGAAGGGCCGATTGGAGGCGGTGCTTGCGGACGGGACCCGTCTCCCGGTCAGCAGGAACCGCTCTCAGGAGCTCCGCGGTCTCGGTACCTGAACATCGAGGCAGCTGGGGCGGCAGGCTTCGAACCTGCAACCTTCCGGTTAACAGCCGGGCGCTCTGCCAGTTGAGCTACGCCCCAGGGACGCCGGACACCGGCGCATGCACCATAATAATGAGGGGCGACTGCATCCCTTCCCCCCTTCCCCAGCTTTCCCCCTTCCCCATTCTTCCCCTTGACCTCCACATCTTGACAAACAAGATGTAGCGGCATTATCGTCGTCGGACCCGGCGCCAGGAGCCCCCGTGGACGACCCCAGCACCGACGTCATTCAGGGCACCCTCGACATGCTCATTCTCAAGACCCTGAGTCTCGAGCCGCTGCACGGCTTCGGCATTGCCCGCCGGATCGAGCAGATCTCGAAGGGGGTCTTCAAGATCAATCCCGGCTCGCTCCTGACTGCGTTCCAGCGGCTGGAGCGGGCCGGATGGCTCGACGCCGAATGGAGGCGGACCGAGACGGGCCGGCGCGCCAAGTACTACATGCTGACTCGCTCCGGGAAGCGGCAGCTGGAGATCGAGACCAGCGACTGGACCCGCCGCACGGCCGCGGTCGCGCGGTTGCTCAAGGCGGAGGGCTGACCGATGTCGCTCTGGCGCCAGCTCACTCGCGGCCTCGGTGCGCTGACCCGCGGCGCCGCAGCCGACCGGGACCTCACCGACGAGGTCGAGCACTACATCGAACAAGCCACCGCGGCCGGCATCGCGCGCGGCCTCACTCCGGAACAGGCCCGCAGGAACGCCTGCCTGGAAGTGGGCAGCACCGCGGCGGTGAAACAGGAGGTCCGCGCCTCGGGGTGGGAAGCGCCGGCCGGCACACTGCTTGCCGACCTCCGCTTCGCCTGGCGACGGCTGCGGTCCGAACCCGGTTTCACGAGCGTGACGGTGCTCACGCTCGCCGTCGGTATCGGCGCGACCACGGCAATCGTGAGTGCGGTCCGCCCCATCCTGTTTCAGCCCCTCCCCTATCCCGAGCCGGGCCGCATCGCATCGGTGCACGAAGCCGCTAGGGACGGCTCCCGCATGAGCGGCACGTTTGGAGTCTTCCGCGCCCTCCAGGAGCGGAGCCGGTCGTTCGAGTCGCTCGCCGTGCTCAGAGCCTGGCAACCGACGGTCACCGGCGGGGAGACGCCCGAGCGCCTCGAAGGCCAGCGGGTGAGTGCCGGATACTTCCGTGTCCTCGGCGTGGCCCCCGCGCTGGGCCAGGATTTCCGGAGCGACGACGACGTGAGCGGCGGCGCCCGGGTCGTGATTCTGAGCGATGCACTCTGGCGCCGGCGATTTCAGGCCGACCCCGCGATCGTGGGGCATTCGATCATGCTCGACGGCGATCCTTTCACTGTCGTCGGCGTGATGTCCGGTGGATTCGAAAACATCCCGGCGCCTTCAGCGGGGATCTGGACCCTGCTGCAGTACGGAACGAATGAGGGGCGGACCTGGGGGCATCACCTCCGAACGATCGGGCGGCTCCGTCCGGGGGTGACCTTCGAACAGGCCCGAGGCGAGCTCACGACTTTCGCACCCGATCTGGTGCGGCTCGCGGCAGCGGCCGACGGCTTCTTTCCGGGTGGATTCATCCTCACCTCGCTCCACGAGGAAGTCATCCGCGGCGTCAAACCGGCGCTCCTCGTCATCCTCGGGGCGGTGACGCTCGTCCTCGTGATCGCATGCGTGAACGTGACGAATCTGCTGCTGGCCCGCGGAGTTCAGCGGCGCGGCGAGTTCGCCCTGCGCACCGCGCTCGGCGCCGGACGCGGCCGGCTGGTCCGGCAGCTCCTTACCGAGAGCGTGCTGCTCGCTCTCCTGGGGGGAATCATCGGGATGGTGGTGGCGGTGCTCGGTGTGCGCGCCCTGGTGGCGCTGAGTCCACCAGGCTTGCCCCGGGTCGGCGCGATCGAGGTGAATGGCGCGGTCTTCGCCTTCGGCCTGGGCATCGCGACGCTCGTCGGCCTGGCGTTCGGCATCACCCCGGCACTCCAGGCGGCGGGGAGCGATCCGCACCGGGACCTGCACCTCGGGTCGCGGCGCAGCGCGGGGGGACATCGGCGCACCCGAAGCGCCCTGGTCGTCGCCGAGGTCGCCCTCGCCCTGGTGCTCCTGGTAAGCTCGGGATTGCTGCTCCGGAGTCTCCGGAGCCTGTTCGCGGTCGACGCGGGATTCGAAACCACACAACTGCTCACCATGCAGATCCAGACCTCCGGGCACCGCTTCGATGCCGACGGCGCCACCGACAAGTTCTTTGCCGACGCCCTCGACGCGGTGCGCCGGGTACCCGGCGTCAGCTCGGCGGCACTGACGAGTCAGCTGCCACTCAGCGGGGATAGCGACGAGTACGGCGTACGCTTCGACCCGCCTCCTCCCGCGAATCCGCGAGAGGGATTCAACACCTTTCGCTACGCGGTGAGCCCCGGCTTCTTCGAGACCATGGGGATCCCGCTTCGAAGCGGCCGGCTGTTCGACGAGCACGACCGTGCCGGTGCTCCACTCGTGGCACTGATCAGCGAATCGCTCGCTCGCGCCAAATTCGGCAGCGCGGATCCGCTGGGAGCCCGCCTCCAGGTCGGGCCGCCCAGCGCACCGAAGTACACCATCATCGGCGTCGTGGGCGACGTGCGACAGCAATCGCTCGCGCTCGGCGAAGCGAGTGCCGTGTATACCACGGCGGCGCAGTGGTGGTTTGCGGATAACGCGATGTCCCTGGTCGTCCGCACCGGCGGTGGCCCGTCACTCCTCACCCACTCCATCCGCCAGGCGATCTGGGGGGTGGACCGGGATCAGGCCATTGTGCGGGTGGCGACGATGGACGACCTGCTCGCCGCGTCGGCGGCGGAACGGCGCTTTGCCCTCATCCTGTTCGAGGCGTTCGCCCTCGCGGCGCTGGTGCTCGCGGCTGCGGGGATCTACGGCGTGCTGGCGGGGAGCGTCGCCGAGCGCACCCGGGAGATCGGGGTGCACTCCGCGCTCGGGGCTTCGCGGGGCAGGATCCTCGCGCTCATCCTCCGCCAGGGGATGTCGCTGACCATTCTTGGCATCGCGATCGGCGTGGTGGTGGCGGTCGTAGCCACCCAGACCATCGTCGCGATGCTCTTCGGCGTCTCGCGGCTCGACCTGGTCACTTATAGCGGCGTGATCGTGATCCTGGGTGGTGTCTCGGCACTCGCCTGCTCGGTGCCGGCATGGCGCGCGGCGCGGATCGATCCCGCCGTCACCCTCCGGGCGGAATAGGGTCCTCTAGAGATCACCCAGCGCGTCGATGAGTCGCCCGGCATCGGCGGCAGTGTTGTAGAGGTGCGGGGTGATCCGCAGCGAAGGACCACGAACGCTCACGAAGATGCGCGCCTCCGCCAGGCGCCCCGCGAGTCCGGAGGGAATGCCGCGGGGGTGTCTGAGCCCGAGATAGTGCCCCGCCCGCCGATCGGCCGCGACTGCAGTGAATCCCATCGGTGCCACCGCGCGCACGAGTTCGGCGCAGTACCCGGCCAGCTGCGCCTGAATCGAGGGAATCGTCCACGCCTCGATCTGGCGGAGCGCCTCGCTCACCATGGGCAGCAGGGCAAAATTCGAGGGCTCACCCACGTCGAACCGCCGGGCGCCGGGCCGAAACCCATCGCGATACTGCACCAGTTTCGAGAAATCCTCCGAACCCTCTCGCGAAATCCAGCTGAACTCGAGCGGAGTGCCCCCGTGCCACCGCGGTGCCACATAGAGGAATCCGGTGCTATAGGGACCGAGCAGCCACTTGTAGCATGCGGCAACCATGAAGTCGGGATCCACGGCGGCGAGATCGAGCGGCAGCGCGCCCAGCGACTGGGTCACATCGAGGACGAGTGCGGCGCCCACGGCATCGAGCGCCGCCCGGATGCGCACGAGGTCGAGAAGGCCTCCGTCGGTCCAGTGACAGTGGGGGAGCGCCGCAACGGCCGTCCGCTCGTCGATCGCCTCGAGCACCACACGGGTCCAGTCGTCATCCGCGGGGCGCCGCAGGAGCACCGCCTCCGCACCGGTCGCCCTGGCCTGCTCCTGCCAGGCGTAGGTCGTCGACGGGAACTCTTCGTCCAGGAGGAGGACTCGGCCGAGGGGGCGGAGCGGCAGGTTGCGTGCGGCGATGGCCATGCCATAGCTGGCCGCCGGAATGAGCACCACCGCATCGGGTGAAGCGCCGATGAGGGAGGCGAAATGCGCGCGGGGCACCTCCATGGATTCGAAGAAATCGGCGGGGGTAATTTCCCAGGGCCTCGACTTGCGGCCCACCGCCCTGCTGCCGGCCTCGCGCGCGCTCCGGAGGATGGGCGACATGTAGGCGCAGTTGAAGTACGCGATGTCCTCGGGGATGTCGAACAGGTGCCGGAAAGCGGAGCCGTCGAACATGCACGAGAATCTAGCGCATTGCCCCCTTCCCCTCCCGCGGCTTGACCCCACCTCGCTGGTTGGGTAGCCTCACCCATCGTGCGCGTCTTCGCTCTCGTTCCCGCCGCCGGCCGAAGCGAACGTTTCGGCAGCGCGAAGCTCCTCGCCAAGTGGCATGACCGCGAGCTTCTGGGACACGTCCTCCTCAAACTGAACGGCGCCCGCGCCGCCGGTCTGCTCGCGGGTGTCGTCGTAGTGCATCGTCCCGACGATGAAGCCATCCGGAAGCTGACGATGGAATACCGCGGCTATCCGGTCGAGGTTCGCGCGTCCGCGGGCGAGCTCTCCCTGACGCTCCGCACCGGTATCGACGCCATCACCCGGCGCGGTCCGGCGCAGCAGCGCGAGGCGCTCCTCA
>Ga0070704_100002426_pt1 | contig 10455 bp, 8 predicted proteins | sample KBSK5252metaG_FD_65467 | JGI IMG/M metagenome (GOLD analysis project Ga0070704, IMG submission 65467) | Corn, switchgrass and miscanthus rhizosphere microbial communities from Kellogg Biological Station, Michigan, USA - KBS K5-25-2 metaG | ecosystem: Host-associated > Plants > Roots >... | reverse complement strand
TGGTGAAGTACGTCTCCAACGCCTTCCACGCGCTCAAGGTCTGCTTCGCCAACGAGATCGGCGATGTGTGCTCCGCGGTGGGGGCGGACGGCCGGGAGGTGATGCGCGTCTTCGCCCTGGACCGCAAGCTGAGCATCTCCGACGCCTACCTGAAGCCGGGGTTCGCCTTCGGGGGCTCCTGCCTCCCCAAGGACGTGAGGGCTCTCCTCTATCGCGCCCGCGTGGCCGACATCCTTCCCCCCCTGCTGTCCGCGATCCTTCCCTCCAACGAGGCGCAGATCCAGAGGGGCATCGAGGCCGTGCTCGCGACGGGCAAGCGCCGGATCGGAGTCGTCGGCCTCGCCTTCAAGCCCGACACGGACGACCTCCGCGAGAGCCCGATGGTGGCGCTCGTGGAAGCCCTGATCGGAAAAGGGTGCGACGTCCGCATCCTCGACCGCAACGTCTCCATCGCGCGCCTGGTGGGGGCCAACCAGCGGTACATCCAGGAGCAGATCCCCCACATCGCGTGCCTCATGCGCGAGGGCGTCGACGAGCTGCTCGCCCACGCCGAGGTGCTCGTCATCGGCAACGCCGACCGCGATGCCGAGCGCGTGCTGGCGCACGCGACTCCCCGCCACCACGTGGTGGACCTCACCCGGGGGGCCCTGCCCACGGCCGCGCGGCCCGGGGCGGCGGCGTGAACACACCCGCCCCGGCCCCGGGCCGGCGGTCGGGAAGTCGGCCATGGCTCGCCGTGGCCGGTCTCACTCTCCTCGCCTGCGCGAACCTGCCAGGCGTGGACGGACACGATCGCGCCGCGACCGGCGCGAGCACAGTGCTGCAGCCCGGCGACGATCTCCAAAGCGCTCTCGACGCGGCGCGCCCCGGCGACGTGATCAGCCTTCCTGCCGGGGCCGTCTTCACCGGGCCTTTCACCCTCCCCAACAAGTCGGGGGTCGACTGGATCACCATCCGCTCGAGCTCCCCCGATTCCCGCCTACCGCCGCCCGGAACCCAGGCGGCGCCCATCCACTCCGGAGCGATGCCGAAGCTCGAGTCGGAATCGGCCCCGGTCATAACCGCCGCGCCGGGGGCACACCACTATCGGTTCATCGGGATCGAAATCCGCCCCCGGCCCGGCGCGTTCCTCTACAACGTCGTGACCCTCGGCACGGACGAGACCTCGCTTTCCGACGTCCCCCACCATATCGTCTTCGAGCGCTGCTACATCCACGGCGACCGGGTGGTGGGCTCCCGGCGCGGGATCGCCCTCAACGCGGCGGCGAGCGCCGTCATCGACTCCTATCTGTCGGACTTCAAGGAAGTGGGCGCGGATTCCCAGGCCATCGGAGGGTGGAACGGCCCGGGCCCCTTCCAGATCGAGAACAACTACCTGGAGGCGGCGGGGGAGAACCTCCTGTTCGGAGGCTCGGATCCCTCGATACCGGACCTCGTTCCTTCCGACATCGAGATCAAGCGCAACCACTTCGCGAAGCCCCTCGTCTGGAGGATGGCGCAGGCGGGCCACGACGCCAAGGCCTGGACGGTGAAGAACCTCCTGGAGCTGAAGAACGCGCGCCGGGTGCTCGTGGACGGCAACCTGTTCGAGCACAACTGGGTGCAGGCGCAGAACGGCTTCGCCATCCTCTTCACCGTCCGCAACCAGAACGGCCGCGCCCCCTGGTCTGTGGTGGAAGACGTCACCTTCTCCAACAACGTCCTGCGCGGCACGGCTCAGGGGGTCAACATCCTGGGCCACGACAACAACGCCCCCGCCGAGTCGACCCGGCGCATCACCATCCGGAACAACCTCCTGCTCGACGTGGGTACGGCGCCCTGGGGCGGAGGAGGCGTGCTCTTCCAGATCCTCGACGGGGCGGCCGACGTCGTGATCGAGCACAACACCGCCTTCCACACCGGCAATCTCGTCAGCACGGAGGGGCGCCCCAGCCCCGGCTTCGTGTTCCGGGACAACATCGCCTTCCACAACCGCTACGGGATCGTAGGCACGGGCACCGGTCCCGGACTGCCCACCCTCGGGGCCTTCTTCCCCGACGCGGTGGTGAAGCGCAACGTGATCGTCGGAGGGATCGCCGCCCAGTATCCCCCCGACAACTTCTTCCCCACGTCCGTGGACGCGGTCGGATTCGTCGACCCGTCGGTCGGGAACTATCTCTTGAGGCCGGGCAGCCCCTACAAGGGAGCCGCGACGGACGGGAAGGACGTGGGAGCGGACCTCTCGACCGCCGCGAAGGCGGCCAGCCTGCCCAGGCCTCTCCCCCGGGACGGGACCGCGAGGCCAAGCGTGGGCGAATGAGCCCCGGGCGGACCCGCCCGCCCCGGCCGGCGCCGCGGGAGCGGCGTCGGTCCGAGGCGCAGCAGCTCATCCGGAAGGCTCCACTGACCCGGCTGTTCTCCGGAATCCAGCGCCCGCTGGCGCGCGCCTTGGAGCGCCTGGCCCCGGACGCGGAGCGGATCCAGGCCGACTGGCGGCGGCTCCTGCGCAGCCTCGCCCCCAGCCGCGGCGTCTTCGACCTGCTCGCGGAGCTGGACGTGCGGGCCCACCTCCGCCACCTCCGGTCCTCCGACTACGACGCCTACGTCCGGGCCCTGGAGCACGACGGGGAGGCCCTGGCCCACCGGGGAGTCCCCGAAGAGCACGTGGTGGCGGCCCTGGCCTTCTACCTCGAGGGCTGCCTCTCCCACCTCTTGACCCGGAAGGTCGACGACAAGGCGCTGGCCCTCTCCCTCGTCCGCCTGACTTCGGCCATCCAGCGCTTCATCCTCGTCGGGTACACGAAGGCGAGGAGCGCGGGCTGGCAACGAGTGGACGAGCAGGACCGCAAGAGGCTCTCCCGGGACCTGCACGACGAGGTCGGCGCCGACCTCGTGGTGCTGAAGCTCTACATCGAGATGATCGCCCTGGAGCTGCGCAAGGAGCAGGTGGAGGTGGCCCGGGCCAAGCTCGAGGAGGCCCTCACCCTGGTCTCCCACGCCCTGGAGTCGGTGCGGCGCCTGAGCCTCGACCTGGGTCCCGCGATCCTGGAGCAGGTGGGCATCCTTCCCGCGGTCAAGCTCTACTGCCGGCACTTCGCGGCCCGCACGGGCATCGCCGTCGAGGTGAAGGAGGTGGACCTGCCCGAGAAGCTGCCCGCCGCCCACGAGGCGACCCTCTACCGGGTGCTGCAGGGGGCGCTGTCCAACGTGGCGAAGCACGCCCGGGCCCGGAAAGTGACGCTGAGCCTGGGTTGCGTGAAGCGTGCGGTTATCATCATGGTGATCGAGGACGACGGGATCGGCTTCGACGTCGCCCGCCAGACCTCCCGGGGCGCATTCGGCCTCACCGCCATGCGCGACCGGATCCAGTCCCTGGGAGGCCGCCTCCACATCGAGTCGAAGACGGCTCGAGCGCGCGGGGGCAGGGGGGGCACGCGGATCGAGATCGACCTGCCCGTCCGCCCGAGCGAGAGGTCATGACCGGCGCCATCCGGGTCCTGATGTGCGAAGACCACGCCCTCTTCCGGGAGGGGCTGCGCGCGATCTTCCGCTCCCATCCCTCGCTGGAGGTCGTGGGCGAGGCGGCCAACGGGCGCGAGGCGGTCGAGAAGGCGAAGCGGCTGCGCCCGGACGTGGTCCTCATGGACCTGGAGATGCCCGAGCTCAACGGACTCGACGCCACCCGGCGGATCGTGGAGGCCGGGGTGGGCGCGCGCGTCCTCATCCTGACCCTCTACGACGACGAGGAGATCGTGGCCCGCTGCCTGGACGCGGGCGCGGCGGGCTACGTCCTCAAGGACGGGCCCTCTGCGGAGCTCGTCACCGCGATCGAGGCGGTGCACAAAGGGAACAAGTACCTGAGCCCGCGGGCCCTCACCCGAGTGGTGGAGTACGGGGGGAAGGGGAGCCGGGTCAAGACCCGGTACGAGCTGCTGACCGACCGCGAGCGCGAGGTCCTGAAGCTCCTGGCGGACGGACTGTCCATCAAGGAGATCGCCGTCCGTCTCCAGCTGAGCGTCAAGACCGTGGACGTCCACAAGGCGAACCTGATGCGCAAGATCGGCATCCACGACCGGTCCGCGCTCGTCAAGTACGCCATCCAGCGCAAGCTGATCCGGGTGCCCCTGATGGACGGGGCGGGGTGAGCGGGGGTCGGGGAGCGGTCAGCGGGGGGAGCCGGTTCCCGCCGGCCCGGGCTCGGCCGCGGGCGCGGAGGCCTCGTCGCCCTCCTCCGCCCCCCACTTCTTGACCTTGTTCAGGAGGGCCTTGTAGGAGATCTTGAGCCGCCGCGCGGCCTCCCGGCGGTTCCAGCGGGTCTCGGCCAGGACCCGTCGCACGAGCTCCCGCTCCGCCGCCTCGGCGGCCGCGGCCCCGACCTTCTTCAGGGAGACTTCGGGCACGTCCGCCTTCGGCGGGGGCGCGGGGGGCGCCGACACCCCCCGCAGCTCCGCCCGCGACATCTCCAGGTCGGGGAGGATCACGTATCGCCGCACGGCGTTCTCCAGCTCCCGCACGTTGCCCGGCCAGCCGTGGCGCAGGAACAGCTCCATGAGCTCCGCGGGCAGGCGGTCCACCGCGCTCTGGTAGCGGTCCGCGTAGCGGCGCAGGAAGGTCTCGGCGAGGAGCGGGATGTCCTCTCGGCGCTCGCGCAGGGGCGGCACCTCGATGCGCAGCACGCTCAGCCGGAAATAGACGTCCTCCCGGAACGTCCCCTCCGCCACCGCCTTCTCCAGGGTGCGGTTGGTGGCGGCGAACACCCGCGCGTCGGCCTTGATCGGCTGCCGGCCCCCCAGGCGGGTGAACTCGCCGTCCTGGAGGACGTGCAGCAGCTTGGCCTGCAGTCCCGATCCCATCTCGGTGATCTCGTCCAGCAGGATCGACCCGTGGGTCGCCATCTCGAACCGGCCGGGCTTGGCCTGGAGCGCGCCCGAGAAGGCCCCCCTCTCGTAGCCGAAGAGCTCCGACTCCAGGAGGTCGTGGGGCAGGGCCGCGCAGTTGACCTTCACGAAGGGCTTGTCCCGGCGCGCGGACTCCTGATGGATGTACCGGGCCATGACCTCCTTGCCCACCCCGGTCTCGCCGAGGAGGAGGACGGGCGCGTCCGTGGCCGCGATCTGCCGGGCGATCTCCCGCAGCCGCAGCATGGAGGGGCTGGAGCAGCGGAAGTCCCCCCCCGACTCCTCCGCAAGCTTGCCCTTGAGCAGCTTCACCTCGTCGCGCAGCCGCTGCTTCTCCAGCGCGTTCTGCAGTGCCAGGTCCAGCTCGGGCTCCTCGAAGGGCTTGGTCAGGTAGTCCGTCGCCCCCCGGCTCATGGCGTCGACCACGGTCCGGATCCGGTCCACCGCCGAGATCACGATCACGGGCGTCGAGGCGTGGGAGTGCCGCACCTTGTCGAGGAACTCGAGGCCATCCATGCCCGGCATCATCAGGTCGAGGAGGATGACGGCGGGAACGAGGCCCGCCGACAGGCGATCGAGCGCGTCCTCGCCGGACCCCGCTCCCACCGTCTCGTAGCCGCGGGCGGCCAGGAGCAGGGCGACGTAGTCCCGGGTGCTGTCGTCGTCGTCGACCAGGAGGACGGTCAGGGCTTCGTTCATGGGTCGGCGCAGGCGATGTTATCATTCCCACGATCCGGCCAGAGGAGTATCCATGGAGCTCGCGGTTCTGGGTGTCGTTGTCGCCATGGTCGCCCCCCCCGTGCCCGGGGGCGACCGTGATGCGGCGGAGACGGCCTTGAAGCGGTTCTTCGAGGGGCACTCCGTGGTCGTCCTGGTGGACATGCCGGCCACGTCCAGCGGAGTCGACGTCTACCCGGAGCGGGAGGACCCGCTGGACTTCGGCAAGATGTCGGAGCGGCTGCGCACCAGCGGGACCGCCCTCCACGAGGGCGACCGCGTATCCGTCACCCGGGTCAAGGTCAAGGACGACATCGTCGAGTTCCACCTGGGGGGCGGCGGGTTCAACGCCTTCCGGGACGGCTCGGGCACGGCCTCCGTCCCCTCCGCGTCGAAGACCAGCCGGGAGAGGGAGCTCGAGCGCCAGCTGAAGGGGGAAACGGACTCACGGCGTCGTCGCGAGCTGCAGAGGGAGCTCGACGAACTGCGGCGCGACCGGGAGGAGGAGGACCGGAGGAACCGCGCGGTCGCGGAGGCCGCCAACGAGCTGCGGCGCGAGCGCGACCGGCAGCGCGCGCTGGACATGGGCTCGCGCTTCAACCTCCGCTTCAAACGGGACGTGCCTCCGGCGTATCTCGACCCCGACGGGGTCATGAGGGCGCTCGGAAAGTACGTGGACTTCCTGAGCCTCGGGCCGCGGCGGGTGGAGCGACCCGAAGACCTGCGCCTCGAGCGCCCGGACGCCGAGCCGGCGGACGACGAGGCCCCCGCCCCGGACGAGGAGGGGATCCGGAAGGGGATGACCCGCGAGCAGGTGGAGGCGGCCTTCGGGCGCGCCCTGCGTGAGGACGAGAGCCAGGAGGGCGCGCTCCGGGTGCGGGTGGCCAGCTACCGGCAGGGGAGGGGCCGGGTCGAGGTCACCTACGTGGACGACGTCGTGGTTCGGGTGTCGCCCCTCGCCGCGCGCTGACCTATCGCTTCAGGCGCTTCGCCTTCTCGCAGGCGAGCTCGTGCTTGGCCGCGCAGGCCTGCTGATAGAAGGAGAGGGCCTTGACGGGGTCGCGCGGGACGGTGGTGCCGGACTCGTACAGGAGGCCGACCTCGTAGCAGGCCGGTCCCACCCCGGCGTCGCAGGCCTGCTTGTTGTATTTGGAGGCCTGGGCCACGTCCCGGGTCTCGGGGCGCTGGTACTGCTTGGCGAGGCTGTAGCAGTCCTGGACGACCCCCCCGTCGCACCCGCGCTTGTAGAGCTCGCGCGCCTTCGCGAGGTCGCGGCCGATCAGGTCTCCCGACTCCAGCATGGCGGCCAGCCGGCTGCAGCCGTCCAGCGACCCCTTGTCGCAGGCCTCGCCGTAGAGGGCGGCCGTGCGCGGCACGTCCCGCACCACGCCCCGCCCGGTCTGGAAGAGCTGGCCGAGCTCCACGCAGCCGCGCGGATCGGCCCGGGTGCAGGCGTCGCGCAGGAGCGACATGGCCTGGGCCAGGTCCGCCTTCACGCCGCGGCCGGTCATGAAGGCCGTGGCGAGATCGAAGCAGGCGGGACCGACCCCGCCGGTACAGCCCTTCTTGAACATCTCGGCGGCCCGCGCGGGGTCGCGGGGCACTCCCGCCCCGTCGCGGTTGACGAGGCCGAGACTGTGGCAGCTCCTCGCCTCGCCCGCGTCGCACCCCTTGGTGAAGAGCGCGATGGCCCGCGGGGCGTCCCTGGCCACGCCCTCGCCCTTCTGCAACGAGATCGCGTACTCGAAGCAAGCGGACATCCCCCCCGCGTCGCAGGACTTCTGGAAGAGGGTGAGGGCGCGGGCGGGATCCTTCGGCATCCCCTGTCCCGTGCGCAGCATCACCGCCAGGGGGCCGCAGCTGTCGCCGTGGCCGCCCTCGCAGGCCTTCATCAGGAGGGCGCCCGCGCGCGCGGGGTCCTTGGCCATGGGCACGCCCTCCAGGACCATGGCCCCGAGCGCGCCGCAGGAGGCAGCCACGCCCGCGGTGCAGGCGCGGTCGTAGAACTCCGCGGCCCGGCCGAGGTGCTTCTCGATCTCCTTGCCGGACTGGTAGAGGCCGCCCAGCTGCGCGCAGCCGTCGGCCACGCCCCCGTCGCAGGCCTTCTGGAGCAGCAGGACGACGCGGGTCATGTCCTTCTTCTGCGCGGCGCGCGCGATGGTGGCGAGCTCGAAGCAGGCGGGGCCGAGGCTCAGGTCGCAGGCCTTCTTGTAGAAGTTGGCGGCCTTGTCCTGGTCCTTGGGGAGCTCTTCGCCCTTGGCGTAGATCTCGGCCAGGGCGACGCAGTCGGCCGCGCTCCCCTTGTCGCAAGACTTCTTGAGGGCTTCGGCCTTGGCGGCCGCCGGAGACGGCTGGTTGGAACCCGCCGCCAGCGCCAGGCCGAGCAGGGGTCCGAGAACGTGGGCCATCTTCGCCTCCCTGGGGCGCGCCGGGGCGCCGCTCCGGGAGGGAACGTTACACGAAAAACGCCCCCCTTGCCCCACGGCGGGGAACTGGGCTAGGGTTCCCCCGCCGATGGACGAGCCACGCAATCCCCTTTCCCTCCAGGGACGGGTGGCCGTCGTGACCGGGGCCGGTCGCGGGATCGGCGCCGCCGTGGCCTGCCTGTTCGCGCGGGCCGGGGCCCAGGTCGCCTTGCTCGACCGGGACGCGGCGGGCGTCACCCGATCCGCGGAAGCCATCGGCCTGGCCGGGGGCGAGGCCATGCCTTTCGCCACCGACATCACCGACTCCTTCGCGGTGGAGCGGACCCTGGATGGGCTGGTGGACGAGTGGGGGCGCCTGGACATCCTGGTCAACAACGCGGGGATGCGCCGGGAGGCGGGGCTCGAGGACCTGACCGACGAGGACTGGGCGGAGGTCCTGGACGTGAACCTGCGCGCGTCCCTGGTCTGCGCGCAGGCCGCGGTGCCGCACATGCGCGCGCGGAGCTTCGGACGGATCCTGTCCGCGGCTTCCGTGGCCGCGCGCTCGGGTCAGCCCCGCCAGACGGCCTACGCGGCCGCCAAGGCGGGAATCATCGGTCTCACGCGCACCTGGGCTCGGGAGCTCGGTCCCCTGGGGATCACGGCCAACGCGGTGGCCCCGGGCTTCATCGAGTCCGAGCTGGGACCCCCGCTCGCCCGCGAGGACCGCGAGCGCATCACGGCCCGGCTGCCCGCCCGCCGCCTCGGCACCCGCGAAGAGGTGGCGAGCGTCTATCTCTTCCTGGCCTCCGACCTCGCGGCCTTCATCAACGGCGCGGTGGTGGGGGTGGACGGGGGAGTGCGGCTCTACTAGTCGCGGCCCGTGCGCAGGGCCCGTCGGGTCTCGCGCTCCAGGTCCTTCCGCTTGATGGCCTCGCGCTTGTCGTGGGCGCGCTTTCCGCGGGCGAGCCCGATCTCGACCTTCACCCGTCCGTTCTTCAGATAGGCGCGGAGGGGGATGATGGTGTAGCCCTTCTCGGTGACCTTGCCCCCGAGCTTCAGGACCTCGCGCTTGTGCAAGAGGAGCTTCCGGTCCCGGCCCTCGGAGTGGTTCAGGAGGTTCCCATGGCTGTAGGGACCGATCCGGCAGCCGACGAGGAACAGCTCGCCCCCGCGGAAGTCCACGAACGAGTCGCGGAAGTTGAGGCCCCCTTCCCGGATCGACTTGACCTCGGTCCCCACCAGGCTGATTCCGGCCTCGAACCGGTCCAGGACCTCGTAGTTGAAGAACGCCTTGCGGTTGGTGGCGATGACCTTCTCGCCGGAGGCCGGCTCCTTGCTCATACACAACCTTTTACGCGAGGTTGCACCGGTGTGACAACCTTCCCGGGGCCGCGGTGGTACATTGCGGTGATACGGTGGGAAGGCAATTGTCCGGTCTGGAGCAACGCCTGGCCGCACCGACCGACCCGCGCGGACGCCTCATCTCCATCTTCGTCGGGGCCGTTCTCCTGCCCTCGGTCGCCCTGAGCGCGCTCTCGTTCCATGCCGTCCCGAAGTACGCCGAGAACATGAAGATCCAGCTCTACAAGAGCGCCGAAAAGGTGCTGGGCTACGTGGAGAAGGATCTGGAGATGAGCGCGCGCAAGCGCGCCCTGGAGGCGGCCCGGGCGGTGGGGACGGAGCGGCTGCTCGAGGGACGGCCCCAGCTGATCCGGGCCGCTCTCGACGGGGCGGGCCTCCAGGACACCCACTTCGAGACCCTGCGCCTGGAGGCGTGGTCCCCGGTCACGGGCCTCAAGGCCGCGCTGGCCGGCCCCCGGGCGGACGACGTCAAGATGCTCCGGGAGGCGCTTCGCGTCTTCGAGACGCTGCCCCAGGGGGCCGACGGCGAGGACTCCGTCCCCCTCACCACTCCCGAGGGCCAGGAGCTCGGGGTCCTGCGCTTCCGCTTCGCGTGCGAGTACGTCCACAGCACGCTGGTGAGGGACTATTTCGAGAACGAGTTCGTGAACCCGGACAAGGAGTGGGTGCTCCGCGTGACCGAGCCCACGGGCGAGGTCCTGTACGAGACCCGGCCCACCCCGAACGACACCTTCGAGGTCAAGCGGGTCATGACCGTCCCCTCGTTCCGCGGGCTCAAGCTGCAGTTGCGTGGCCGCGACCGCTCGTTCCAGGAGGAGGTGCAGCGGCTGGCCCTGGCCAAGACCGCCCTCATCGGCTTCATCGATCTCATGCTGCTGGCCGGGCTCTTCCTCGCCTACTCGAACGTCCGCCGCGAGATCCAGCTCTCGCGCCTCAAGAGCGATTTCGTGGCCAACGTCAGCCACGAGCTCAAGACCCCCCTCGCCCTGATCCGTCTCTTCGCGGAGACCCTCGAGCTGGGCCGGGTGCCCGGGGAGGAGAAGGCGAAGCAGTACTACCGGATCATCAACAAGGAGAGCCAGCGCCTGACC
>Ga0070704_100002425_pt1 | contig 10462 bp, 9 predicted proteins | sample KBSK5252metaG_FD_65467 | JGI IMG/M metagenome (GOLD analysis project Ga0070704, IMG submission 65467) | Corn, switchgrass and miscanthus rhizosphere microbial communities from Kellogg Biological Station, Michigan, USA - KBS K5-25-2 metaG | ecosystem: Host-associated > Plants > Roots >... | reverse complement strand
AAGACTTTCCGCACGTTCGACTCAATGCGAACGCCGAAACCAGGAGAGGCACGACAGCAACCAAAGAGTATTGCGGACATCGATCTCAGTGTGATTGAGCGCGATATGGCTGCGACTATTGAGAAGGCCAAGGCCGAAGATCCAAAGTTACTGCGTAAGCGTATCGCTGAACTTGAACGCGCCAAGCCTGAGACTGATCCAAAGATGATCGAACGCGCTGTCGATAAAGCTGTAGCCGATGCAGAGAATCGATTTGAGGCATTGCAGCGTGAAAACGTAAAGGCGATCAACGATTTGTGCGGGCGTCTTGACCAGATTGCAAAGTTGGCGACTCTCAACGGCAACGCTCCTGTATTGGCGGAATACAAACGGGATGTTCCTCGCACTGCTGTGAATCAACCCGCTTCGACAGCGCCTCGCAAGGCTAAGCACAACGATGGTGGCTCAATCGGACAAGCGGGATTGCGCCGAATCCTCGTCGCATTGGCTCAACGTCCGCAGGGGCTCTCCGTGCGCCAGATCGGCGTTCGTGCCGGGCTCTCCAGCAAAAGCGGCAGTTTCAACACGTACATGAGTCGCGCACGATCAAGCGGATGGGTTACTGGAGATCGCGGACATGTGCAGATCACAAATGAAGGGTTGACCGCTCTCGGTGACTACGACCCCTTGCCGACAGGCGACGCTCTACTACAGCACTGGTTATCAGATCTCGGAGAGAGTGGAGCATCACGTATTCTTTCTACACTAGCAGGGGCTTATCCGAAATCTTTATCAAAACATGAAGTCGCAGAACGCGCTGCGCTCAGCGGAACAAGTGGCAGCTTCAATACCTACCTCAGCAGACTACGTTCACTGGAGTTAATCGAAGGACGTGGCGAACTACGCGCAAGTGAAGAACTATTCGACTGACGGAGCATCGGTGAATGATTGAAGATGCACACGGCTCGCGCAGCGCGGAAGCAGGATGTATTGCGATGGTCCTAATCCTGTTTGGGATCGTAATTGGTCTTTGTTTAAGTGCGGGGTTTGTGTGGTATTGGCTTCCGGGATGTAAGTGAGGAGAACGAGATGCCGCATTGCTGGAAAGACTACCGCCAGCACCTTGAAGAGATTGGGCAGATCTATTCAGGGGAATGGGTTGAAACCTATTACGAAGGAAACAAAACGTGTTTGCTTGAATTGGGCCACGCAAGCGACCACGAATTTGTTGACGACAACTCTATTGAGGTCAGAGTCAAAGCTGAGGACTAAAGTTCAAATGAAAGCCCAACAAGCCCAACTTATTGCTAAAGAGGCGGTTGAGACCTACTTTAAGGAAGTCGATCAGCCCGTCGGAGATGTGGATTGTTATAGCTGTAACCAGTGCGAACTAAACTCATATCTCTGCCCACATCTCTATGAACGACTCAAGAGGCATATTGTTAACGCTCTCATAAAGGAGAATCATGCCATTCAAAATCATTTCAATACCGCTAACAGAGGAACAACTTGCGGCGATTAAACGAGGGGTCGGTGAAGACGCGGAGGGTTACTGCTTGTTAGCCGAGCCCAAAATGAACATGGAAGTTTTGCACGTTCAGGTCGCCACTCGTGCTCAATATGAGATCATGCGTCCAGCCATTCTCAAAGCACATGAGTTACCACAGTGGAGATCCAAGAGAAAGAAAGGTAAGTAAATGCCACCATCCCCTAAGCAACAGCGTGTGTTTCGATTTATCTGCGGATATATCGCATCCAACGGTATCGCCCCTACTATTGCAGAAATAAGTAAACAGTGTAACTTACGCTCATCTGCAAGCGTACATAAAGTCTTAGTTGCTCTTGAGAATCAGGGATTGATTAAGAGAGTCCCAAACGTGGCACGAGGAATAAGGTTAGTTAATCACCTGCCAGAAAATGCGGCGCAATCACCGAGCTCTCACACGGATGATAATTGTTTGGTCTAGGATGCGCGATTCAGGAGTTGATGTGGTTACGATCCTGTTTGTTAACGGGTAGTCAGTACCAAGCGTCCCGCCAGAAAGCCAGACCGTCGTAGATGTGTCATCAAAAGTGTCGGTCACTATCGTAATCCCCGTCGGTGGGTTCGGCCAGGAACTGGACTGAATCGTGTCACTATACTGCGCCAACTCCCGACTCCAATTAATCCCGTAGTCCTTCACTTCGTCTGGGTCTTTAGTGTCGATGTTGTTAAGAGCCATAGGCTGTTAGTTACTTGGTACTACAAAAACTCGAGCACTCGGAGCAACGTGAACTACCCGCGCAGGCGCTCCGACTGTAAATGTCCTGCTGGGCGGAGGCGGCGGCACTGCGCCAAGCGTCAACGTCAAACTGCTTGCCGTGTGTAAGTGTAGGGCGGATTGCACGTTTAAGTCTACAGAAAAGGTCGGCGACTGAGATGTATGTAGATGCAGCGCAGAGTGAACGCTCAGCACATGCGTCTGTTCTAGTACCAGGCTATCTGCTACGTGGTTATGTGCGCTGTCGTCAACCTGTAGATCGATTGCAAAGCTGACATCTGTGGCAACATGAACGTGCGCCGAATCATCCACGCTTAAGTTATGCGCCTGAACCAACACGACATGTTCTGCGACGTGTTCGTGAACACTGCTCTCAACGTCAATGGCAGAGACTTGGGCTAGACTTACATCCTCGGTTACATGTCCGTGCAACGCTCCCTGCACGGCTAGTTCAGCAGCCTGGTTCACATCGGCGTTTTCTGCATCGTGTTCGTGCAATGCGGAGGCGACAACCAGTTCGTGAGACCGTGTTAGAGATGGAGACGTGGCAGAGTGGTTGTGAACGGCATCCGCAACAGACAAGCCGTGGACCTGCGTTAATGTTGGGGACTCTGCTGTCTGTGCGTGACTCGCGTCGGCGGGTAGAAGTCCATGCTCCTGAACAAGCGCGACTGACTGAGCCGCGTGACTATGCGTGCTGTCGGCAATGGCGAGCTCATGGACTTGGGTAAAGCTTAGACTCGCTGCCGTGTGACCGTGAACTGCGTCTGCAACCGCCAGATTGTGAACCTGCTCAAGTACTGGAGAACCCGCCACATGGGCATGACTCGTATCGTCAACCTGTATTGCGTGGACTTGTGTAAGCGATGGTGATTCAGCGTTATGTGAATGGGCACCGTTGGCGACCACAAGTTCGTGAACTTGCGTTAACTCAACATTCTGCGCGACGTGGCCGTGGGTCGCATCGTCTAAGACCAATACAATGACTATGCTCACGTTCTCGCTGGAGTGTGCGTGAGATCCCGATGCGACTGTTAAGTTATAAGCCTGTGTAAGCGCAACGTTCTCGCCTGAGTGATTATGCGCGGCGCCGCTTACCGTCAATTGATGGGCCTGCACCAATACCGCGTTCTCACTTGAATGCGCGTGAGTGCCGTTTGCGACGCTCAACACATGGGTTTGGGTAGGCGCTGGACTTTCAGCGGTGTGGGCATGTGTGCTGCCTTCAACGGTAAGCGCGTGTACTTGCGTAATTGTTGGGCTGGTTACTGAGTGTGCGTGGGAACTGTTCTGAACCGCGAGCGCGTGAACTTGAGTTAACGCGACATTGCCGGCCGAGTGATTATGAGCAGCGTTAGCCACCGCCAAAGCATGGACCTGAGTAAGCACTGCGTTCGCTGCCGTATGCGAGTGCGCAGCGTTCTGTACCACTAAATCAATCGCCCCTACCCCAGCGGGGCTCTTAACCTCTACAGGTCCGCAAACTGTCGCGCTGGCAGTCGAAAGCGTGAAGGAGCCCGACGGCGTACCGCCATCCGCGTTATATATTTGATCAGCGCACGTGATGCCATTGCCGTCCATGCGCTCCGTCCACCCGCTCGGAGCTGTGAACGTTGGCGTACCATCTGCAACACAGGTCTGGACGACGGTTGATTTTGTGGCACTGCGGTTTTGTGCGTTCCAAGTGGAAGTAGTAGACGATGCGTTCGCTACCGCATCAGCATTGCCGATCGGCGTGGTCTGATGTGGGTTGTAGTGAGTGGTGAGACAGACCGCGATTGCGCCCGTCGTAGAGCGGTTGAATTGAAGGTTGATGGAGCCGTCGTACAGTGCCCAATACTTGCGAATGGAAGTGACGCTGCCGCCTGTGGTCCCGCTCCAAATACCTAGTTCGGTCCAGTCACCAGGAACTTGAGGCGCAATCGTTGGTGTCCCTGCTGTCTTCACTGTCGCGATAATTAAATCTTTGTTCCCATTAACATCAGCACTGACTGTGCCAGTAGGCAGGGCGGGAGTGACGCTGGTGCCGGAAGCAGTGTTGGCTTGTGAACCGCTGCGGTAATAAGCGTAGTCCTTTGACGGAACACAGATGATGCCAGATGCCCAGCGCGCGCCGCTGGTGGGTGATGCGTCCTGATTGCTTAAGCTGGTGTTTTGGTCAGCGACGATCTTACTGGCAGCGTTGATTACTAACGTTCCGCTGACAATCGCTTCTGCGTCTGCCGTGTAGCCGGATGGATCAGGAGCGTTTGTCGCTGAGCGTGACCCGTAGCAATGCAAGGCAAGGACTTCGGGCGCGGGAGTGACCACCGTAGGAGGACGCGCCGGATTCGATGTTCCGGTGCTGAAGCCGCGCTGGCCGTAGTTGGGGGTGACGAAGGGTGATTCAAGGTCAGCGCCGCGTACGGTGCGGCAGGTGGCGAGCCGGGTGACAGTCGCGCCTAAAGTGCATTGCGGGTTAGCAAGTGGCAGGGTATCGCCTGATACCACCTTGCGCCACAGCCACGTGCCGACAATTCCGGTTGTCGAGGTTCCAACACTGCGTTGGTCGATTCGGCTCCAACCACTCGGATTGCCTGTCCACAGCACGTTTCCAGTGTTTGCGACGTAGATGATGAGCAGGTCGCCAACTGCATGAGTCGAGAGAGTGACGGTGATAGTCGAGCCAGTGCCGCCCGGATTGGTTGCTACTGCATTGAAGACGGTTGGGTTTGCCACGTCACTAGATTACGGTCTGGTCTACGCGCCGCAATTCAACACTGGTGTTCGTGCCTGACACATCAATATCTACACTGACTTCCACGCCGGGACTGAGGACGACGATGCCGACTTCATCGCCGCCGTTGGTCTCAATAATCGCCTGCTGCTGCGGCACTTCCCCCTCCGCCGTGCGCGAACTAATCGTCGTTGTCATTACTGCGCCCGGAGCTTCGACAACTACGTTCTTGAGTTCGTATTCAGCCGGAGGCGTGCCACCCATATCGTCACTGGTGCTGGCCGATGAGGCGAGTAGTTGCAGAGGGAATAAAGGGTCGTCAGTGTCCGGGCCTTCGTAGCAGACAACGATGCCGCATTCGTAGAGAGTCGCGTTGGTCAGATCCTCAGGATTTATAATAGCCATGCCAATCGCGTCGCCGTCGGACGGATACACACTGGACGTAACTGGATACGACAATAGTTTGGGTGGCTCGCTGCCAACTAATGGCCCACGACAAATCTCTTCTGCTCTGTCTGTGCCGTTGACTACCAGATGGATGTAACCGCCTGCATTTAGAAGCGCTCCTGCCCACACCCACCCCATGTAGCCGACAACGGTTTTACCTGAGATGTCAACGTCACCAGTGGCGGCATCTTGTAGCGTGTAGGTTTGGCGAATCGTGCCAATAGACGCACTGTGTTGTTTATAATTCGTCTCACTCACCGGGCGCTCGTTAACCGCTCCTGTCCCACCTGTCGTGGTCCAATTGTTCTGACTAACAGATGCGGGCAGCTTGGCCGTCGCCAGTTTGTTGCGAGGATCGGTGAGATCGTCGCCATCGTCAACGTACAAGTGAGTGAACCATGCGACGTGCGCAGCGCCGGGGTTGCCGATCCAGCCGTAATGAAGATCAACTAAGTCATTGACAATACCACCGGTAGCGGCTTCTACAATTGATAACTCCTCAACGCTATTGATGTAAATTTTAATTTCCAGATCATCCGCACCATGATGAATATAACTGAGGCTGATTCTGTACGACGTGTTAGCTAACAATTCCGTTATGCCATCATAGCCCGCGCCCCCAAGAGGTATAGCACTTCCTTCTACAAACCGTAGTACGACTCCAGCACCCTTCGGTGTAACAGCCAGTCGCAGTCCCTCCTCTCCGGTTGAGACTTCGTTTGCCGTCACAATTCCTACCGGCAGGTGAAACACAACCTCCACCTTCACGTAGTCCCAGCTTTGTGTGTGGGCGGTGTCGGTGTCACCACGGCGGGCTTCGGCGATTACCTCGAACACGTCTATGTCAAAGTCAGGGCGCGTCCATGCGCGTTCTGCGGTAATGTCAACCGTAACGATGGTATCCACCAGCGGCATATCAGTGTTATCGTGGTTTGGGCCTTCTTCGCTACCTATCCGCCATTTAACGCGGGAGATACCGATGGATGTATCGACGTCGTACTTTCGCTGGTAAATAATTTTTACGGAGTCGATAACCGCTGACGCAACACCGCCAAAGAAGATGTCAAACTCACAAACTGACCCCTGTCCCGTATTCTTAGATGGGGCTGCCGTGGCGTATAGACCTCCATCAGTTTGCAAGCCTGATGGAGTAGTAAATCCTCCCCCTGAGTAGGCTACACTTGCTCCCTCTGTTAGATCGCTTATCGTCTCCGTATGATCCGGCACTGAATCGTAGCGCCAGTAGAAGCTGATGCGACGGGTGGCATCCAGTACTCCCGGCACTTGGACAAACACTGGCTGTCCGGTGTCGGAGTCAAACTTCCATGAACCAACTCCTGCGACTTGCTGCGTGTTGTCATAGCTGACTATTCCCTCACTACCAAGTATCTCGGTATTGAAGTACCCAACCGCCTGTACCGCATCACCACCGGGGTCGAGCCAGGTGATTTGGAACGTACGCGCATTCGGACTTTGCGCTGAATGTGAGTGTGTGGCATTCGCTACTGTCAGGACATGGACTTGAGTAATCGTAAGTGATTCAACAGTGTGAGCGTGACTACCGTTTTGGACGGTCAGGTTAGAAACCTCTGCCAACGTGGGACTGCCTGCGGTTTGTGCGTGAGATGCATTTTGTACAGCAAGGCTGTGAACTTGCGTGAGCTCAACATTAGCCGCTGTCTGCGCGTGACTTGTGTTCGCAACCACAAGCGAATGAACCTGAGTCAGTGAAACATTAGCTGCGGTATGTGCATGGCTGGAGTTCTGAACAGTGAGATTCGCTTCCACTCCCTGAACTACCCACAACGCCGCGCCTGTTTCAGCCGCAGAGATCGTTCCTGTCATTCGCAGGGTGGCAGTTGCCCCCGCACTTACTAACCTATAGCCAAGATCCGCCGCGCCATCATCTCCTGTCGTAGTCGAATGGTGCGTTGCGGGCGATTCAACATAGTTTCCATTCCATGTAACAGCCCCGGCTGAATCATCAATCCCATTAGTGGGTCGCGTCATAGTGGCTGTATCGTCACGAATGCCGATCAGCCCCATAACCACACCACCACCTAGAACGTTCGCTGTTGAACTTGCTGAAACGGTTTGTGAAGATGTGGTCCAATTCGTCATGGCTGCGGTAACAGCGACAGGAGTGAGCCACGAGTCAGACGCAGCTTTCGCCATGACCATGATTACAGCGCTGGCGGTAGTAGGACTTACAGAAAAGTCGATAGTTGGATCTGTGTCGCCTGATTGCCAGTCACGATACCAACAGGCGACTTTAACTGAGCCGGTGCCATTGCCGGAGGTTAATGAGCCATCAGCAAACTCTGTTAGCTTGGTCCATCCAGACGGTGAAGTAACTTGCGCAGTGATAGAGAAGTCCTTCCAGCGCGCAAACAGGTACATGCGATCGCCTGCCTGCGGAGTAGCGGGAATCGCTACTGAACCATCAGCGACGAGTTCAGCCCATGTACCTGTAACTCGAAAGGAGACTGCCATGAGATATACACAAAAGGCTCGACTGTGCGCCGAGCCTTAAACTCAAGATTCTGATTTTACCGCACTCTCGGCAGCGAGTTAGGTCGGATCTGCTATTTCCATAGAAACGGCAGGTATGTTCACGGTGTTGCCTGCGGTGAGAACCTGCGAAGTGCAAGTAGTCACGTATAGCAACCGGGTGGCGTCGCACCAAGCTACATGATCACCTGTGCCCGACGTGTCAACCGGAACGGCGCTCTTTGCTGCTGTTGTCACCTTACGCCCCGATGTGGTGCCATTTGCTTTGGTGTAATCAGTGTTAGGCGTCATTGCGGTATCAGCCAACTTAAAGGTTGTTACAGCCTCAGTTCGCGTTGTTGGTTGACCAGCGCAGACCGTCATAATATCTGCTTGGTCCAACACGTCCCACGCTCCATCTAGGACATCATCATGTACGAGTTTCGACAAAATTACACCTCCCGATTATTCCGCCATCGATTAGTCAGAACAGTGTTAGCCAAGCTTCACTCCCGTTTCTTTGCGCAATCTCAGGTTGCTGATTGTCCTTTCCAACTCCGACACAACTGCTTCCGTGTCGTCAGGCGCAGCGGTCGGCAACCCAAGGTCAGCGGCCAGCCTGTTGTGATTGTCGTTCGCCTTTTCCTTGTCGTCACCAACCCATCCCACATTCTCGAAGTACTGGCCTAACTCTTCAGACACATCGTACTCCTGATCCTTTTCGTATGCCTGTCTGTCATGTATGAATCTTTGATTTGGAACAATCTTCATGGGTCTTCCTCCAGTTGGCGCGGTTAAAAACGTGCTCGTCTCTGTTTAGTGGGCAAAGTGTACCACACCCCTACGCTGGACTGCTCAGAATTTCTCTGAATCCCCAGGCGAATTGCGCCTTCGTATCTGTAACCCGTGCAATCTCCAGTGTATCGCCATCCAGTCGGCAGAAGCGCAGATAAGACACTGTGCGCAGGTTGGTGAACGTCGGAGCGCTGGTGTTTAGGTCCAGTACCTCGTTTGCTCCATCTAGTGTCACGCCTTCAATTCGTCGGAACTCCATCGTGTTGTCGAAGTAGATGAAGGCTAAGTCTCGTCGATATTCGCTCCCCGCGTAGTTGTCAAAGTAGTTATGACCGCGAACGGTGGTGTCGTCGCTCACAGCGCCGACAGGGACGAAATCCGCCTGCATCGTTGGCACCCAGAGATAGTTAATAGATCCTGCGCGTGCGTAGAACCAACCGAGCAGTGCGGCGTGTTTGTCGCGGCCTTCAAGGGTCATGCGATAGCCGAAAGATTCAGATGCGCCAACAGTGTCGGACTCGACAGCAAATGTACCCGTGTCGAAGTCGATGTCGCTGCGTTCGCGTTCAACGCTGTAGTCGCGCAACTCGCTCCAGTCATTCGATTGCCAGACGGCAGGGTCGAACACTTCATAGCCTTTGTAAGTAAGAGTTGGCGTCCAAGGAATGATGCGATTCGGAGTGACTTCTTCGTCCTCCGCTAACAGGCGAATGACCAGCGACATATCCTCCACTGTGCCGGTATGTCCGCGTGGAGAGACCTGTGCTTCAACAAGGCCGCGTCGAGCGGGGCTGATACTGGACAGATAAGCATCGTAACTCAGCGTCGTAGGATTGGTGGTGAAGGGGTCGAGGTCGGTGATGAGCACCTGCTCTGATTTTGTAACTCCCCCTGTTACAGATAACTGGCGCAGTTCTGCGTACGAGCCGACTTCATAGTCACGGTATTGCGTCGTTGCGGGCAGGAGAGTTGAGCCGGCAGAAAGCGGCACGGTCAACTGCTCTCTATCTTCGAGAATGGGAATGAACCACTTGCGATGCTGATTAGCGTTCAACTTGGCACGAAATGAGGATCGTTCGGCATCGTCTCTCAGCACCTGTTGCAACTCCAGTTCGCGACGCGGTTTTGGTCTAAGAGAGTTCGCTGACTCGTAGCCCTTGACTGAGTTGGACCGCGCTGCACGAAAGCTGATGCGTTCAATTAGTGAGTCAGTCCAGTTATGGCGGAAAGGGAAGTTGACCGGATCAGGCTCGAGATCGGAGTACAAGACGGCGCTGGAAAGCACGTTGCTGACCCCTGTGAGGGAAAGAGTATTGAAAGCTGCTTCGTAAATCTCCAAGTCGTCGGCAACGGCCAATGGATAGTCGTAAATCTCCAGTGCCACAGTACGAAACCCGGCGAATAGATTACCAGTTGGACCGTTGACTCCCAGCCGCCAAGTGCCGGTGCCATCGCCGTTGATGTAGGCAGTGTTGGTAATTGCGCCGGAGATAAACCCGTCGCTCTCATCCTGAACTACTGCGTTGATACGAAACTCCACATGTATTCCGTTGCGCACCAGCATAAAGCGATAGAATTGATTTGGAACCGGGAGCGCGTAGCTGAGGTCAAACACGTCACCTGGATTTCCAGTTGGATTCAGCCGTGCCAGCGCCAGCCCGCTGGAGTCGATAACAATCATATTAGAGTTCGCTACTCCCACCTGTCCGTTGCGACAGATAACGGCTGCGGTCAGTGTCGGCGAGTAATAACCCCAGCCGCCGAACGACAGTCC
>Ga0070704_100002420_pt1 | contig 10482 bp, 8 predicted proteins | sample KBSK5252metaG_FD_65467 | JGI IMG/M metagenome (GOLD analysis project Ga0070704, IMG submission 65467) | Corn, switchgrass and miscanthus rhizosphere microbial communities from Kellogg Biological Station, Michigan, USA - KBS K5-25-2 metaG | ecosystem: Host-associated > Plants > Roots >... | reverse complement strand
CTGCTGCCGCGGTTACAATCCGAATCCGTGACATTATTGCTGGGCGTCATATTTTGGATCGTGTGTTCGTCGTTGCCTTACGTGTGGCCCTTGGTACAGGCAGGATTGTTTGTCGCGAGTTTGGGACTTTCCCTGACAGCGCGCTATCGGATTGCCTGGAAGAAGAAGGAGCCTGTCGGCGAATGATCATCTGACAAACTCGAACGTCAAATCGCATAGAGAGCCCGAAACGCAGGTGGATTCATTTGCAGAATCGACAGACGACGTGCTGGTTGCCGCAGCTGCCACCGGTGACGAATCTGCCTTCGAGCAATTGTTCGAGCGGCATCGTCGCCAGGTCGCGCGAATCGGAGGCCGGTTCTTTGCGCAACGCGAGCAAATCGAGGAGATAATTCAGGACAGTTTCACCAAAGCTTACTTTGCGCTGAACACGTATCATGGGACGCACGCCGCTTCCTTCAAAGCATGGTTGGCGCAAATAACCGTTAATTGTTGCTACGATCATTTGCGACGAGCTCGCCGCCGGCCCGAACAGGGAATCGATGACCTTGAGGAGGGGGGTAGCCAGGAGTTTGCTGCCTGGCTTCGTTCGCACCCGCCGGATGTCGAAACCAGGCTGATTTCGCGCGATTTGGCGAGCAAACTGTTATCACGGCTGAGCGCCGATGATCGTCTGGTGCTAACCCTGCTTGATGTGGAGGGTTTCTCAGTGGCAGAGATTGCGGAAGTCACCAATTGGTCAATATCCAAAGTAAAAGTTCGCGCCCACCGCGCCCGGGCGCATTTGCGCCGGGTCCTTCAGCGTTATGTGTAGTACCTGGAGGGTAGCGGAATTTTTGTAACTTTCACGTATAATTTATCGTCTTTTGAAGGTGAGACCGGAATTAGTTCCGCACGGAGACCGGAGATGTTCAAAACCAATAGCCAAAGAAACGAAGAACTGGATCGCATCGGAAAGCTGGTTTTGCGATCTGCGGCTGCTCAGGAAGAAGATACCGAGGCAGCTGCTTCCTCTCCATTCTTGTTCACGCGAGTGCGCGCCGCGATAGCGGCTGAGCAACGGTTGCAGGAAGAGGCGGGCAGTTGGTTATCGATGATTCTGGTGGCGCGTCGCGCCGTTCCGGCGATGGCCCTGGTGGCAACCCTGGCAGCAATTTTGACGGTTTGGTCGGCCGGCCCGGCGCCGGCGCAGGGTGACGAAGAAGCTCTCTTCGGCATGCCCGATGCGGGAGTTGAGCAAACTGTGCTTGCCAGTCGAGGTTTGTCGCGGGACGACGTATTCAACATCGTCGTGGACCGGACTTATGAGGTGAAAGGAAAATGACGCTCTCCGGTCACACAAGATTGAAAGTTTGGTTGGTGTTATTGGTGGTGTTTGTTCTCGGCTCGATAACCGGAGCAGCTTTGACGGGATTGTATCGATCGCGATCCGGTAGCGATCGCTCTGAAAGAAATCCGCAACAACGTTTTGAGAAGATGCGGAGCGAACTGAAGCTCACCGACGAGCAAACCAAAGCCGTCAGCGCTATCCTTGACGACGCTCGTAACGAGTATCGCGCGCTTCGCGGCGAACTTCGGCCGCGATTTGAAGAGCCGCGGCAAAAAGCTCGTACAAAGATCCGCGCCTTATTGTCCCCCGAGCAACAGCAGAAATTCGATGCCATCGTCGCGGAGCAGGACGCCCAACGCGAAGGTGAGCAAAAGAAGCGCTGATTGTTATCCAAATTTTTGGAACTAAATCCAATCTGAACCAGCACTTTTTCGAATTAAATTAAGGTTTTTGCAACTAAACGGCTTGCTGAGGCGTTAATAATGAATATCTTGAAATCTCTCTGGGATATAACTGTGCAAAACTCATCAAAATCAGTCCTGATCCTGAGTCTCTTACTGATCGCAGCTGGGGCGGCCTTTGCGCAAACGCCCAGCCCAAGTCCCGCTACGCAAATCAGCGGCGTCATCGGTGAGGTCAAAGCCATCGATGCGGCGACTAATCAAATGCAGGTGCGTGCCGATAACGGCGTTATCGCTATCGTCGGAATCAACGACAAGACCCAGTACAAACGGATGGCGCTGGGCGCCAAAAGTTTGGCGGGCGCAACTGACATTACCCTGGCAGAGGTCGGCCAGGGCGATCGCATTTGGGCGCGGTGGAGACCGAACACAGATCAGAAAACGACGCCGGCCGTGCAGCTCGTGGTCATGTCCAAGGCCGATCTGGCGAAGAAGCAACAACAGGAAAGGGCTGAATGGCAGAAACGCGGAGTGAGCGGCATTGTCGCTTCGGTAAACCCTTCAACCCAGGAAATAACAGTTTCCAGTCGTTCGTTGATGGGCCCGCAGCAGAACATCATCATTCCGGTTAACGAGAAGGTTTTGATGCGGCGCTACCCGCCCGACACGATTCCGAAGTACAGCGAAGCCAAGCCGGGCAAGTTCGAAGAGGTTAAGGTTGGCGATCAGTTGCGCGCGCTGGGAGATAAATCAGCCGACGGAACGCACCTGGCCGCGGAAGAGGTTGTGTTTGGCACTTTCAAGATTGCCGGCGGAACTGTTACCGCGCTTGATGTGGCTACCAACCAAATCAAGATTACTGATCTTCAGACCAAGAAGCCGCTGACCATCAATATCAAACCGGATTCAGTCATCAGGCGTTTTCCTGAAGGCGGCGCCATGATGCTGGGCGGAGGCATGGGCGGCCCCGGTGGAGCAGGCGCAGGTCAGGGACAAGCGCGACCCCAGGGACAAGGACAGACGCAAACGCAAACTGCTCAAGGTCCGGCGACAGCGCAGGGTCAGAAACCTCAGGGAGCCGGTGGCCCGCAAGGCGCGGGACCAGGCGGACCCCAGGGACCGCGTCCGGGCGGCGGCGGCAACATGGCTGATATGCTCGAGCGGCTGCCGGTAATTTCGATCCATGAACTGAAAGTCGGCGACGTGATTCTGCTTTCGAGTCTGCCGGGTGCTGACCCAACTCAGCTCACAGCGATTTCACTCGTCAGCGGCGTTGAGCCGCTGCTCCAAATGATGGCCGCGCGCCAACAGCAGGGCGGTGCTCGCCCGCAGGGCGTCGATCTTAATGGAAGTTTTGGTGGCATGTTCGGCGGTGTCGGCGTGCCGTAATTTAGTTTCCTCTGATTTTGCAATTCAGATTTCAGAGATAACCGCGTATCGCGAAGCAGTCCTTTTGAATCGCCGCGGTTATTTTTCTAAACAAGAGAGTTTAATGATGACTATTCGAAGATTCTTCTCCTCAGTCGCGGCTGCACTCCTGGTGCTCGCGGTGGTAACTGGTGCGATGGCCCAGGGCCGGCAAACTTTGCGCGGTGTTATTACTGATGAATTCGGTGCGACCATTGTCGGCGCGACGGTTACCTTGACCGCCGCCGGCGCAACACCCAAAACGGCCACGACGAACAACGACGGCGCCTACTCGTTTACCGGCGTGGCGCCCGGCAAATACACGATTCGTGTAGCCGCGACCGGCTTTGCGACATCGGAAGGCGCGGAAGTCGACCTGACGGTTGCGCGCCGCGATCCTCTGAATATCACGATGAAGATCGCCGCGATTGAGACGCAGGTAAAAGTTGACGCCAACACGCCATTGACGACCGATACGAACAATAACGCCAATCAACAGGTGATTTCGGGTAAGGATCTCGATGCCCTGCCGGATGATCCGGATGAGTTGGCGGCGGCCTTGCAGGCCCTTGCGGGTCCGCAAATTGGTCCGAATGGTGGCCAGATTTTTGTTGACGGTTTTTCCGGGGCCAGTCTGCCGCCCAAAGAAGCCATTCGCGAAATTCGCATCAACCAGAACCCGTTTGCGCCTGAAAACGATCAACCATCAGGCCGCATTGAGATTCTAACGCGGCCGGGAACTGACAAGTTTCGCGGCGGGGTGTCATTCAATTTCACTGACGAAAGCCTCAACTCTCGTAACCCGTTTGCTATCAGTTCCAGTAAGCGAACGCCTTATCAAGTTCGACAACTTTCGGGCAGCATAAGTGGCCCAATCGTAAAGCGCAAGGCGTCGTTTTTCCTTGAAGTGAATCACAATGAACGTGACGAAAACGAACTGATCCGCGCCACCGTGATCGATCCGAATTTCAATATTGTGCAGATTGGGCAGGGCTTTTTGACGCCGCGGCGAAATACGGGTTTCGGACCGCGTCTCGACTATGCAATCAACACCAGCAACACTCTGGTAGCTCGGTACAACTTCTTCAAATCAAAGAGCCAAAACAGTGGCGTGGGCGGATTCAATTTGCCGGCGCGCGCTTATGACAACGAATCGACGAACCATAACCTGCAGATTACCGAAACGGCTGTAATCAACGCGTACACGCTCAATGAAACACGTTTCCAGTTTTCGCGTAGCCGTTTTGAGCAACTCGGTGACAACACCAATCCGGTTCTCAGTGTCAGTAGTTCATTTGGCGGCTGCGCCGTGCCCGGAACCTTGTGTTCTCAAGTCGGCCACGCGACGAACGAAAGCAATCGCTGGGAACTTAACAACTTTACTCAAATTCAGAAAGGCAGTCATACCTTCAAGTTCGGCGGTCGCATCCGCGGGGTCTCAATTGACGACGTCAGCCCGAACAATTATGGCGGCGCCTGGACATTCACCGGAGGTTTCGGGCCGGTGTTCGACGCGAATAATAATCCGGTTGCGGGCAGCAATACACCGATCACCAGCATCGAGCGTTATCGTCGCACCGCGCTGATCATGAGCAGAGGACTTACTCCGCAGCAGGCTGCCTTTTGCGGCGCGGGCACCACGGCCGATTGCATTCGCAAACTCGGCGGCGGTTCTTCGGTTTTCAGCATCAACACCGGAAATCCAAACGCGGATGTTTCGCAAACCGACATCGGCTTTTATGGCCAGGACGACTGGCGGATTCGGCCAAACTTCATGCTGAGCTATGGCCTGCGTTACGAGAATCAAACCAACATCGACAGCAAGTTTAACTTCGCTCCCCGTGTGGGTTTTGCCTGGTCCCCGGGCGCGGCTAATTCAACCAAGCCGCCCAAGACTGTCATTCGCGGTGGCGGCGGAATTTTCTACAATCGCTTCGGCGAAGGACAGACGTTGCAGGCGAACCGCTTCAACGGCACTAACCAAATTCAATATCAATTGACGGAACCGTTCCTGACAGCGTCCGCGCCAAGTCAGGCCGATTTGGATGCGACGTTAGCGCGTCCGGTCTACAACCTTCTGAACCTGTTTCCCAGTGTGCCGACACAGGCCCAGCTGGCGATAATTCCTACGACGCAACAGACGATCTACCGCGTGGCCGATAACCTTCAGGCGCCTACGGTCTACCTCGCTGGTATTCAGGTCGAACGGCAGTTGCCCAGGAACATCAGCATGTATGCGGGCTACTACAACATTCACATCATGCATGTGATCCGCTCGCGGAACGTCAACGCTCCACTACCAGGCTCAATTACAGCCCTGACGCCGAACGGTGTCAGACCCAATCCGACCACCGGTGACATTTTTCAGTTTGAGTCAAGCGCCAGGTTTGTCCAGAACAACTTCAGTCTGGGATTCAACAGCCGCTTGAATCCGCGTATTTCGCTTTCAGGGAACTACACCCTGAGCAAGAGCATGAATGATGCGGACGGTCAGGGCTCGGGCGGCTTCCCGGTTAACCAGTACGACTTCACGGGTGAATACGGACGCGGTGGGTTTGACATTCGTCACCGGTTCTCGATGTTCGGTACGATCACCTCACCCTGGTGGGGACTCGTCTTTAGTCCGTTCATCATCGCTAACACCGGCCCGCCGTTTAATATTACTACTGGTCGCGACACAAATCTGGATCGTATCGCCAACGAGCGGCCCACGTTTGCTCAGCTGGGCGCCTATTGCGCGGTTAATGCGGCGCGTTGCAATGGCTTCGATCTCAACGGCAACACCAGCAACGACTTCATCCCGAGAAATTTTGGCAACAGCCCTGGTTCGTTGTCGGTGAACCTGCGCATTAGCCGCACCTTCGGGTTTGGCGGTGAAGCTAACCGCCGGGCGGCCGCGCCCCAGCAAGGCGGCCAGACGACTACCACGGCGAAGGAAGGCGACGCCGCGAAGTCAGGTGATACGGCAAAAGCCGGCCAGACCGGCCGCGGCGGCGCTGGTCGCGGCGGTCCGTCGATCGGCAATACGGGCGGAGGTCAAAAAGGCCCTGGCGGCCCCGGCGGTGGCCCTGGCGGCGGCGGTCCGGGCATGATGATGATGGGAATGGGCGGCGGCGGCCCTGCCGGTCCATCGAAATATACGCTGACTGCGTCAGTAAACTTTCAAAACATCTTCAATCGCGTAAACCTGGGACGGCCGGAGGGTAACCTCTTGTCTCCCAACTTTGGTCAGTCTCTGGGACTCGGAGGCAGTTTCGGTGGTTTTGGTGGCGGCGGTGGAGGCGGCAATGCCGGAAACCGAGTTACCTACCTCAATCTCAGATTCACTTTCTGAGAATCTCGATGCGTTGCCTCAGGTTCTAAAGCTGACATACCTTCCTAAAAGGGCAATCCTGGTCAAGGATTGCCCTTTTTAGTGCAGAGTCTGAAAACCAGAATAACTCGAAAAGCTTTTTGTGGTTGCCGAGCCCTATTTTTCACTGAACCCTCAATTCAGCAGCACGTATAGGTTACAGAGAACGAGAGCGGTAGGCAGTTAACGTTTGCCGCTCTCAGTTCGTCTTAGTGTAAGACGATCGCTGTCTCCCTTAACATTTTCCCAGTAACCGGAAGGAAGTCCCATGAAGAAATACGCTCTGACCCCTATTGTTTTTCTTCTCATTCTCGCTTCAACTTCATTTGCCCAAAGCGCTGACCCGGGGAAACCGAATGGTGCGCCGCCGGCAGCCGCGGCGAAACCGATTCCGGCGCCTCCAGCGATTACCGCGAACAGCACGCCAATGGAACTTGCGGCGGCCGCGCTGGCTGCGCAGGGTGGCGACAATTTCAAAAAGCTGAAAAGCATGATGATGTACGGATCGGCCAATCTTTATGCGCCAAACAGCTCACAATCGCTTCCCGGAAAATTTGTGATGGTCACAGCGGGTGACAAGGTGCGAATCGACATCGACGCCAGTCCCGTGTTTAAGTTCAAGCAGGTATACGACGGCCAGCAATCTTACAGTTCGATGCCCGGCGTTACCATGCCGCCGGCCAGCAAGTTCGGCCTGTCGGTGCTGGTGAAATTCGATCAACCCGGGTATGTAGTCTCGGCCTTGCCTAACGATAAGAAACTTCGTGGCTTCCGCATCGTCGATTCAGAAGGGAATACGACCGATTTCTTTCTCGATCCAGCTACGGCTCGGGTTGTGAAATACCTTACTCCCTACAATGGATATACGTTCGGGACTGAGAACTCAAAATTCAGCGAGATTGAAGGTGTGCTGATCCCCATGAGTTTTACGCAACGCCTCGAGATGCCGCAAGGGGCCTTCTTCGCTGAATACAAAGTAAAAGAAGTAAAACTGAACCAACCAATCGGTGACGACGTGTTCGTGATGCAACAGTAGGTCGCAGTACCAGAACAAGAGTGAAAGGCCGCGTCGGAACTCCGATCGCGGCCTTTTTTGCGGTGCCAGTTTAGTTTGTGTGGTCAAGCAGCTATGCCGTGTGAGGTGCGTTGTGGATTGGATAATACCGGGCGCATTTGGTTTGTAATCAACCGCGCGATCCGATCCATCTGGCCAATAATCGTGTTCCTGCGCATTCCCGACATTATGGTAAGGTCAGTCACATGGCCACCGTTGTCATCTCGAATCGCGGCGCGAAGCGAATTCGCAATGGACATCTCTGGGTTTACCGGAGTGATGTGCGCGAAGCCCGCGACGCTGGGGCCGGATCGATTGTTACGGCACTCGATGAAGCCGGAAACCTTGTCGGCCAGGCGTTCTACAGCGACGCCTCGGAAATCACTCTGCGTTTTCTTACCACCGGACGTGAAACGATTGATCGAGATTGGTGGCGAGCTCGTTTGCGGGCTTGTGCCGAACGGCGCTCAGCAATTGCGCAGGAGACCAGTGCTTATCGTCTGATCTACTCGGAAGGCGATTTACTGCCTTCGCTAATCGTAGACGTCTATGACGGGCACTACGTTTTGCAGGCCCTCTCACAGGGAACCGATCGACTCCAAAGTGAACTTGTTGAATTGCTGGTTGAAGAGTTTCAGCCGCGATCGATCATCGAGCGAAACGACGCGCGGGTCCGCGAGATTGAAGGGCTCCAGCTGCGAAAAGGATTAATTTGGAGTGCGCCGGCAGAGCGAAGCGGCGACGGCGCTTTGGATGAAATCGAAATCAATCAACATGGAGTGCGATTCATTGTCTCTCCGCTGGCTGGGCAGAAGACAGGCGCGTTTCTCGATCAGCGCGAAAACTACCTCGCGGCCAAACAGTTCGCACATGGCCGCGCCCTGGATTGCTTTACGTTCAATGGAGGCTTCGCGCTGCATCTTGCCCGCAAGTGCGAAAGCGTTTTGGGAATTGATATTGCCGGCGAAGCGATTGCCGGCGCAGAAATGAATGCGCGCCTTAATGGTGCAGACAACGTCACCTTCCAGACTGCCAATGTGTTCGACGCCTTGCGCGAGTTGGGGTCAGCGGGCGAACGCTTCGATACAATAGTGCTCGATCCACCGGCATTTACCAAAAGTCGCGCAACCGTGAAATCAGGAGCGCGCGGCTACAAAGAAATCAATCTGCGCGCGCTCAAGCTCCTGAATCCCGGCGGCGTACTGATTACCTGCACCTGCTCGTATCACCTGAGCGAAGAGATGTTTCTCGAAATCATCGCCGACGCCGCACTGGATGCACATCGTCGTGTACAAATCATCGAGAAGCGCGGCCAATCAAGCGATCATCCCGTCTTGCTCGGCGTGCCTGAGACCCATTATTTGAAGTGCGTGATTGCGCGGGTGATTGATTAGTGTTGCCTCACGAGCAGTATCCACAGATTTCACAGATTGGAAAAAAGACAGGTCAGCAATGAGAGCTGCGAATGATCCTCTTGATTTTTCTATCTGTGTGGATAACAACCCGAGGAGCCAAGAATTGTAACGATTTGGCTTTGCCACCGATGCGCGGCAAGTATCTAACTCAATCCGCATTCCCGCGCCGCTTTACTTCTTCAGAAGATCATCAATCGCGCTTCCCAATCTTTTCATCGGAATGTCTTTAGCCACGATCTTTCCCTCGCGGTCGATCAGGAAGTAAGTGGGAGTTCCTTTCACATTGTGTGAGATAAACGTTGGGGTCAGGCCTGCGACTTTGCGATTCTCGGGCAGCTCTCGCATCGTTCGCCTGCAAAACCATCAGATCTCCTGACGAATTCTTTACGACATCAGGCGGGAGTAATCGTCCGCGTGAAGGAGAATCGCAGAATTGCAGGCCTGACCCCGGTTTATGTCTTTCGCGAACTTTGAAGCCTTCAACCGGCTCGTTATTTCACTTCAAACTTGACCGTATAAAACACCGACCGATCATCGCCAACGTAAAAGCTGAGCCCGTATGAGCCTGCGGAAAGTGTTTTTGTGCTCAGGTTGAAGATGTAAGTCCCTCCAGTCGAATTGCCCAGATACCGGAAGTTGCTGTCAGGATTCGCCGCTCCGGAATCAATAGCCGTCAACGACGCGGCACTGCTGCCTAGTCGCTTTAAGGACCTCGCCGTAACTTTCAATGAGGACGAGGACAGGTTAGCGTTTGTTCCTGTATTTCGAACCTGAATCTTGATCGGTATGGTGCTGCCTGCTTTGTAAGGCGTCGAACGGTCGAACAAAGTCTCAATCTTTGTTTCGACTGAGCGCGCCAGGTAAAAGGGGCTGAATGAGTAGGTGTAAGCGAAGACAGTCCGGTTGGCGTAGTCGTGACCATTCGTAATGTCCTCGAGTGTGCCATTGTTGTTATGCAAGACTCTAAGAGACTCGAACTCCGCCTGCGACATCGTCGAAGAGTTCGGCACCACAAAGCTCAACGATACGCCGTTGTCCGTGGCGCCGGCAGAAGTGGTATGGATTTCATACGCGATGCCTGACACAGCGAAGCCCGACGGGGTTTCGCCGATGGTGCCCGGATCGATGGGCGCGATAGTCGTAACACCAGGCTGATCAACGTAGGAATACGTCAGTGTAAGAGCCGAATCTGAAGAGTCAACGGATATGTCATACCCTGCCGCCGTTGCCTCCTCGTTGCTGCCGAGGACGAACACTCGGAACGTGCCGCTGGTTGAATTACCCTTTGCGTCTGTGGCTTCACAACTGACGCTAGTTTCACCGCTCGGAAAAGTAGCTCCCGAGCTTGGCGAGCAAGTGATGGGTCGGTCCCCGTCCACGGCATCACTTGCAGAAGCCACATAGTTGACGACTGCTCCGAACGCGTTTACGGCATCGGTGAAAATCGTGTCGGGCAAGGTTAAGCTTGGGCCAGTAGTATCGACAACATGGATCGCAAAGGATTGCGGCGAACTTTGATTTCC
>Ga0070704_100002417_pt1 | contig 10483 bp, 11 predicted proteins | sample KBSK5252metaG_FD_65467 | JGI IMG/M metagenome (GOLD analysis project Ga0070704, IMG submission 65467) | Corn, switchgrass and miscanthus rhizosphere microbial communities from Kellogg Biological Station, Michigan, USA - KBS K5-25-2 metaG | ecosystem: Host-associated > Plants > Roots >... | reverse complement strand
CGGCGGCCGGCCACCACGATGTCGAACGTGGCCTCCTCCAGGTCCTGGAACGTGGGGTTGATGACCCACTCGCCGCCGATCAGCCCGAGCCGGACCGAGCCGACCGGGCCCTCGAACGGGATCCCCGACAGCATCGTCGCGAGGCTGGCCGCGTTCATGCCGGGGATGTCGTACTGGCGCGCCATGTCGACCGAGAGCACGGTGATCACGACCTGGACCTCGTCGCGGTAGCCGTCCCTGAAGCTCGGTCGCATGGGGCGGTCGGTGAGGCGCGCCGTCAGGATCGCGGTTTCGGACGGGCGACCCTCGCGGCGGAAGAACCCACCGGGGATCTTGCCCGCGGCGTACATCCGCTCCTCGACGTCGATCGTGAGCGGGAAGAAATCGATCCCCTCGCGGGGCTGAGCAGTGGTGCAGGTGGCGAGGACCTGCGTCTCGCCGTACGTCACGACGCACGAGCCGCCCGCCTGCAGGGCGAGCTTGCCCGACTCGAACGTCAACGTGCTGTTCCCGAACTCTCGGGAAAGGGTGATGGCCATGGGCCGATGCCTCCTCGTTGCTGGAAGCGCGGCGCGGTCGCGCCGCGCGGCTGGGGGAGGCCGGGGCCGGGCCGGTTGTCAGTGGTGAACCGCCGAACCGGTGATCGGAGGCTCGCTACTGAGAACCGACCGCGGGAAAGCCCGCCTCCGGTTCCGATCAGTGATCCGTTCGCATCCCTCCTACGGAGAAGGCGCCCCGCTGGGGCGCCTCCGGGTCTATCGACGAAGCCCGAGCTTCGCCACGATCTGTCGATACCGCTCGATGTCCTCGCGTCGGAGGTACTCGAGGAGGCGACGCCGGCGGCCCACGAGCATCAGGAGGCCGCGCCGGGACGCATGGTCCTTGGCGTGCGACTTCAGGTGCTGGGTGAGGTCGGCGATCCGCCTGCTGAGCACGGCGATCTGCACCTCGGTCGAACCGGTGTCCGCGTCGGAACGCCGGTGCTCCGTGATGATCTCGGACTTCTGGGTCTTGGTGAGCGTCATCGGTCGCAAGAAGGCTACCAGACGCTCCGGCGCGCCCCGCCCGTCTGCGCTGGTCAGCGGCTCGCGAGAGGGATCAGGTCGGCCGCGCCCGTCTGGTCCGGGTCAGGGCGCCCAGCCGCTCACGCGTCCGGAACGAGGTCGCGGGTCCGTCGGACGTCCTCGGCGATCGCGGCCGACAGCAGCTCGGGGGTGTCGAACCGCTCCTCGTCGCGCAGGTACGCCCAGAACTCGACCGCGATCCGGCTCCCCCCAAGGTCGCCGTCGAAGTCCAGCAGGTACGCCTCGACGTGCAGGGGTTCGGTCCCGAAGGTCGGGTTGGTCCCGACGCTGATCGCGGCGACGTGGCTCGCGCCCCCCACGACCGCGCGGCCCGCGTAGATCCCCCGGCCGGGCAGCAGCAGCCGCGGCCCGGTCCGCAGGTTCGCGGTCGGGAAGCCGAGACCCTGGCCCCGCCCCGCCCCGCTCACGACGGTGCCGTCCAGGACGAACCTCCGCCCGAGCGCCACGCGGGGCCATTCGAGGTCGGCCCGGGACAGCGCGTCGCGGATCGAGGACGACGACACCCGACGCCCGTCGATCTCCAAGAGCTCGACGCGTTCCGCCGTGAACCCGAGGGCCGGTCCGCGCTCCATCAGGAGTTCGACGGTCCCGGCGGCCTTGTGCCCGAACGTGAAGTTCGCGCCCATCACGCAGTGGCCGGCATGGAGTCCGTCGACGAGCACGTCCGACACGAACCGCTCGGCCGGCCACCGGCTGAACGCCGCGGTGAACTCGAGCACCAGGAGCGTGTCGACCCCGGTCTGCTCGATCAGCGCGGCCTTCCGGTCGACCGTCGTCAGCAGGCGGGGCTCCTCGCCGGGCGTAAGCACCTCGCGCGGATGGCGATCGAACGTCACGGCAACCGAGGGAAGGCCTAGCTCCCGAGCGGCTTTCACCGTGCGACCGAGGACCGCGCGATGGCCGAGATGCACCCCGTCGAAGAAGCCGACCGTGACGACGGTGCGCTCGGCGTCGACCGAGAGGGCGTCGAGCCCGTGGAGGCGTTCCATCGCACCGAGGGTATCGGACGTCCGAACGGACCTAGCCGAGTATCGAGCGCGCGTGGTCGGGCACGTACGTGTACGTGTCACGCGAGGGTCGCACGTAGCCCTCGTCGCTCTGACGCGCCGGGATCTTGATCTCGTCCACGCCGCGCACCACGTACGGGATCATCGAGAGCAGGTGCGCGATGCAGTTCAGGCGCGCGCGCGGCTTGTCGTCGGCCTCCACGACGTACCAGGGCGCCTCCGGGATGTCCGTGTGCACGAACATCTCGTCCTTCGCGCGAGAGAAGTCGACCCAGTGCGAGCGCGAGAGCAGGTCCGTCTCCGAGAGCTTCCAGCGACGCATGGGGTCGTCGATCCGCGAACGGAACCGGTGCTCCTGCTCCTCGTCCGAGACCGAGAACCAGTACTTCAGCAGGACGATGCCGTCCTCGACCAGGAGCCGCTCGAAGATCGGGACCTGCCTCAGGAACCGTCGGTGCTCGTCCGGCGTGCAGAACCCCAGGACCTTCTCGACGCCGGCGCGGTTGTACCAGCTGCGGTCGAACAGCACGATCTCGCCGGCCGAGGGCAGGTTCGCGATGTACCGCTGGAAATACCACTGGGTCCGTTCGCGCTCGGTGGGCTTGGGGAGCGCCGCGATGCGGGTGACGCGCGGGTTCGTGTATTGCGTGATCCGCTTGATCGTCCCGCCCTTGCCGGCCGCGTCACGCCCCTCGAAGATGACGACGATCCTGGCTCCCGACTGCGAGACCCAGTCCTCCATCTTCACGAGCTCTTCCTGCAGCCTCCGGAGCTCCTTCTCGTAGGACTTCTTCGGGAGCTTGCTGGCACGGTCCTCGGAATCGCTGTGCTCGCCGTGCTTGGAGCCGTGCCCGGATCCGCCGCCCTTGCCCTCGGTCTTCGTCGCCATCGCGCACCTCCGGACCCGGCATCATCCCACGTCGACGTGCCCGGCTTGGCCTAGGCTGGGTCTCCCATGGCTGCCCGCCGGTCGTTCTCGCTCGTCGCGTCGCTGGCGTTCCTACTGGCGGCGTGCGTGGGTTCGGGGACGCCCGCGCAAGACGCCCGCGACGACGACGCGATCACGGTGGCGTCGTTCGACTTCCCCGAGAGCGTCCTGCTGGCCGAGATCTACTCTCAGGCGATCGAGGGCGCCGGCTTCCGAGTCGAGCGAGAGACCGGGCTCGGACCGCGCGAGCTCGTGATGCCGGCGCTGCTCGAGGGGCTGGTCGATTTCGTACCCGAGTACTCCGGCAGTGGCCTCCAGTTCCTGGCGGGCGACGGATCGACCTCGCCGGATCACGAGATCAACCACGAGCGGTTCGCCGAACGCCTGAGGGCCCTGGACGTGACCGCCCTCGATGCGTCACCCGCGCAGGATCAGAACGGGTTCGCGGTGACGCCGGCGACCGCCCAGCGGTACGGACTGCGGACCCTCACCGACCTCGCGCGGGTCTCCCGCCAGATGGTCTTCGGCGGACCGCCCGAATGCCTCCAGCGACCATTCTGCCTCCCCGGTCTCGAGCGAACGTACGGGATCGAGTTCCGCGATGTGATCAGCAACCTCGACGCCGGTGGACCGCGCACCGTCTCCGCCTTGGCGGAGGGGACCGTTGACGTTGCGCTCCTGTTCACAAGCGATGCGGCGATCGACCTGAACGACTTCGTCCTGCTGGAGGATGACCGGAGCCTCCAGCCCGCCGAGGACGTCACGCCCATCGTCCGGACCGACGTGCTCGACCGCTTCGGGACAACCCTGGCCGAGACCGTGAACGCGGTCTCCGCGCTGCTGTCCACCGGCGAGCTCCGAACGCTGAACGCGGAGGTCGCGCGCGGTGCGACCCCCCAACAGATCGCGTCTCGCTGGCTCGTGTCGAACGGTCTCGATCCGGGGCTGCAGTAGAGTCGCCGGACGACGATGGACGCGAGGACCGAAGGGATCGAGCGAGGTAGGCCCAGGGATCACGGCCACCCCGAACCGCGTCGTCGTCCATCGGGCGAGCCGCCCGCGCTCCCTCACGAGCTCGGCCGCTCCGGGAAGTTCTTCCTGCTCCTGGTCCTGTACTTCGTCATCGTCATCACCGCGTTCCTCGTGTTCCCGTCGCTCGAGAGCGTCTTCGAGCGATGGGACCACACGCGGCAGCTGTGGGTGACGGATCTACGGACCCCCGGGCTCACCCGCGTGATGCTCGTGATCAACGGCCTGACGTCCAGCTGGACGATCCGCGTGATCAGGTGGAGCGTGATCCTCGCGCTGGTCGTGTTCCGTCGATGGCGTCATCTGTTCGTGTTCCTCGGCGCCCTCATCGTCACCGAAATCGTCGCTTACAACGCCTCGTCGATCATCGCGCGACCGCGGCCGCTGGGGATCCCGATCCTCACGGGGTGGCAGGGGTACTCGATGCCGTCGCGGCCGATGGCCAGCGTCGCGGTGTCGGCCGTCGGCGCCATGTACGCGCTGATCGTGGCGGGCAAGCCTCGCTCGATCGCGAAGTGGGTGACCGGGATCATCCTCGTGATCCTGGGCTTCGCCCGGGTGTACCTCGGCGTTGACCACGCCACGGATGTCGTGATGGGGGCCGTGTTCGGCGTGGCGGTCGGCGTTGCGAGCTTCCGCCTCTTCGCGCCCAACGATCTGTTCCCCGTGTCCTACCAGCGGGGGAAGGCGGCCCACCTGGACGTCGGCGGCCGGCGCGGCGAGGCGATCGTGACGGCGATCCGCGACCAGCTCGGACTGGCGGTCCTGGACGTCAAGCCGGTGGGCCTGGAGGCGTCCGGCGGCTCGACCCCGCTTCGGATCAAGATCGAGGCGACCGACGAAGAGCCCGAGCGCTACGTCTTCGCCAAGCTGTACGCGAAGAGCCACGTGCGGGCCGATCGCTGGTACAAGCTCGGCCGCACGATCCTGTACGGGGCGCTGGAGGACGAGAAGCCGTTCCAGTCCGTGCGCCGGTTCGTGGAGTACGAGGACTACACGCTCCGCCTGCTGCATGATCTCGGTATCCCCGTGCCCCGGCCGTACGGGATCGTCGAGATCACCCCCGAGCGCGAGTACATGATCGTGATGGAGTTCTTCGAGGGCGCGGTCGAGATCGGCGATGCCGACATCGACGACGGCGTGATCGACCAGGGACTCGGCATGGTTCGAAGGATGTGGGACGAGGGACTCGCGCACCGCGACGTCAAGCCGGCGAACCTGATGGTGCGCGACGGCGAGCTGAAGGTGATCGACGTGTTCTTCGTCCAGGTCCGGCCTTCGCCGTGGCGGCAGGCGGTCGACCTCGCCAACATGATGCTCGTCCTCGCCCTGCGCAGCGACGCCGAGCGCGTCTACGCGCACGCGCTCGCCTACTTCTCCGAGGACGAGATCGCCGAGGCGTTCGCCGCGGCGCGCGGCGTCGCGAGCCCGACCCAGTTGCGCAACCACCTCAAGCAGGACGGCCGGGACCTCCTCGCCGAGTTCCGCCGGATGGCCCCCGAGCGCGAGCAGGTCTCGATCCAGCGCTGGAGCCTACGGCGGGTGCTGCTCACGATCGGGGTGCTGTTCGCGGCCTTCTTCGCGATGGGCCTGGTCATCAGCAACTGGAACGCGTTCGCATGAGGTGCCAACGGAGCATCGGCAGGGTCGGTGCCGTCGCGCTCGTCCTGTCGGCCCTCGCGTCGTGCAGCGCCCGGGCGGGCGACGCCACGGAGGCGAACTGCCCGATCGAGGAGGGCGAGCTCTTCGTGCTGATGGCACAGTCCGTCCCGAGCGCCACCCTCATCCCGTGCATCGAGGCCCTGCCGGCCGGATGGACGTACGGCGGCTCGGACGTGAGCAACGCGCTGGCGCGGTTCTGGCTCGACTCGGACCGCGGCGGCCTGCACGCCGTCGAGGTCTCGCTGACCGCCTCCTGCCGAATCACCGGGGCGGTCGATATCACGAACTCCACGAGCGAGGGCGGCGTCCGGGTCTACCTCGACGAGTTCGACCTGCATCCGTTCTCGGCGAACAAGTACTTCGTGTTCCCCGGCGGATGCGTGACCTACCGGTACCGGTTCGGTGCGGGGGCCGAGGCGACCCTGGCCCTCGAGGCCGACGAGGCGGTGACGTTCGGCCTGCGCACCGTCCTGGTCCGTCAGGTCCGGGACGAGCTCGGGCTGACCCTGTGCGGCGCGGGCGCGCCTCCCTGCCTGAACGGCGACTAGCGTGCTCACGAACCACCGCCGAGCGATCTTCTGGTCGGCCGTCCTGCTCGGCGCGATGGTGTTCGTGTTCGCGGCGGTGGGGCGTCATCCGCCGTCGTCAGCCCCCACGACGACGCTCCCGTTCGTCGGCGAGTTCGACCTTTCGGTGTTCCACTGGATGGACGACATCCGCAACGAGGTCCTGACGCTCCTCGCTCGATTCCTCAACGTCCTCGGGGGCGGGATGGTCACGATCCCCCTCCGCATCATCGTGGCGGTGTGGCTCCTGTTCCGGACCCGGTGGCGGGCGTTCGCGACCTGGGTGATCACCTGGGCCGCGGCCGAGCTGATCGTCTCGGCCGCCAAGACGTTCTTCCACCGCGGACGCCCGCCCAACCCGCTGGTCGAGGTGGTCGGCTTCTCGTTCCCGTCAGGCCACGCGGTTGCCGGCGCCGCGATCGCCGTGGCCCTGGTGCTCGTCCTGATGTCGGCCGGCCCGGCCCGACGGCGATGGGAGCTCGCGGCCATCGCGTTCGCGTTCGTGATGGCGATGTCGAGGGTGTACCTGAACGCACACTGGTTCTCTGACGTGGTCGCGGGCGTGCTCCTGGGGGCGGGGGTGGCGCTCGGCACGGCCGGTGTCGTCACCGAGATCCGTGACGTAGCGCTGCGCCGGCGATCTCACCCGGCGGCAGCCGGTCACTCCTAGCGGGCCCTGACTCGTCGTCGAGCGCCCAACGGACTAGGCTTCTGTCGATGTCGACACCCCAGGCGGCCGAGCGCACCCGCAAGCCCCTGGGGTGGAAGCGCATCGTCGGCTACGTGATCTCTCTCGTGATCGTGGTCGGCATCTTCTGGTGGGCGATCCCGAAGTTCGCGGATTACCGGGACGTCTGGGCGGCGATCAAGACACTCACGCCGATCGAGACGTGGTCGCTCGTCGCCGCGACGATCTTCAATCTCGTGAGCTACTGGTGGGCGAACCAGGCAGCCCTGCCCGGCCTCGGCATCGGCAAGGCCGCCGTGCTCACGCAGACGACGACCTCGGTCGCGAACACGCTCCCGGCGGGCGGCGCGATCGCCGTCGGGCTGACGTATTCGATCCTCGACTCCTGGGGCTTCAGCGGTACGAGTGTGGCCCTGTACGTCGGCGTGACCGGCATCTGGAACATCTTCACCAAGCTCGCCCTGCCGATGCTGGCGCTCGTGTTCCTCGCCCTCAGTGGTCATCTGACGACCACCTACATCCTGGCGGCGATCCTCGGCGTTGTCGTCTTGGGCGTGGCGGTGGGCCTGTTCGCCGCGCTGTTCCGGAGCGAGGCGTTCGCGATCAGGATCGGGAACTGGCTCGGTCGCGTCATGTCGTGGTTCCGCCGCCTCTTCCACAAGCCGCCGGTCACGACGTGGGGCGACGGCGCGGCACGGTTCCGTCGGGACACGATCGTGTTGGTGGGACACCGGTGGATCAGGCTGACCTGGACGACGGTGCTGAGCCAGGTCGCGCTGTTCCTGGTCTTGCTGCTCTCGCTGCGGGCACTCGGTGTCTCCGAGCAGGAAGTCTCCACCGCCGAGGCATTCGCGGTGTACGCGTTCTCACGACTCCTCTCGGCGGTGCCGATCACCCCAGGTGGGGTGGGCCTGATCGACCTCGGGTACATCGGTGGACTCACGGCGTTCAGCGGCGAGGAGAAGGCCGCGATCGTGGCGGCGGTCCTGCTGTTCCGCGCGCTCACGTACGGGATCCAGATCCCGATCGGCGGGTTCACCTACATCGTCTGGCGCGTCAAGTCGGACTGGCGTCGTCCCGCCGACGCGGCAGCTCAGCGCGAGCGGTCCACGTACTTCGCGTTGGACAACGGCTCCTCCGCGCGGGTCACGAAGTGACGTCGTGGAGCACCACGAGCCCCCCGGCGATGACGACCGAGGGCGCGCGTCACAGCCTCGGGAGGATCACCTCCGGCCTCGCCATGGGTCCCTCGTCCCGATAGATGCCGACGAGCGCATCCTCCGGATCCAGCACCGCGTAGGGGCCCAAGATCCCGGCGGGTCCGAGTGGGCGACCGTGCGAGGCTGCTCGAGCCTCTTCCGGCTCCAGACGGATGCTGGGCAGGTGCTGGACGGCGCGTTCGACGGGCTGGAGCGTCCCGGTGCCGGGTGGGCGGGCCTCCTCGACCCGCAGCGACCCGATCGCCGTCCGGCGCAGGCCGACCAGGTGCGCGCCGCAGCCGAGCGACCGACCGACGTCGGCGACGAGCACCCGCACGTACGTCCCACCTGAGCAGGTGATGCGGGCCTCCAGATCCCGCCCGTCGAACGCGGACACGTCGAACGCATCGACCCGGATCGGCCGAGCAGGCGCCTCGAGCACCTCGCCCCCGCGGGCCGCCTCGTAGAGCTTGCGCCCCCCGACCTTGACGGCCGAATAGGCGGGCGGCGTCTGCATCGACTCGCCGACGAGCGATGCGCAGACGCGTTTCAGTTCGGCGAGCGAAACATCGACCGGGGCCGTCCGGACGATCTCGCCGTCGGCGTCCAGCGTGTCCGTCTCCTCGCCCAACCGTCCGGTCGCCGCGTACGACTTCGGGAGCTCGCCGAGGTAGCGCAGCAGCCGGGTGGCGCGACCGACCCCGAGGACCAGCAGCCCCGTGGCCATCGGGTCGAGGGTGCCGGCGTGGCCGACCTTCCGCGTGCCGAGCGACCGGCGCACGACGTCGACCGCGTCGTGGGAGGTCATCCCGGATGGCTTGTCGACCAGCAGGAGCCCCTCCGGCGCCGGCGTCATCGATGGCTACGGAGTTGGAGGCAGCTCGGCCCCGAGGGCTTCCTTGAGCGACTCGACCGTCGCCACCAGCCCCTTGCTCGAGGTGAAGCCCGCCGCGAGCCGATGCCCCCCGCCCCCGAATCGCGCGGCCGCGGCCGCCACGTCGTGCCCACCGCGAGAACGCAGGCTCACCTTGAACCGTCCGTCGCGCTGCTGCCTGATGATGGTCGCCACGTCCGCCTCGCGCGCCGTGCGGACCAGGTCGATCAGGTCGTCGGCGTCCCCGGGCTCCAGGTCGGCCGCATCCAGGTCTGCCCGCGTGAGGTAGGTCCACACGAGGTCGGCTTCGGGGTCCACGCGGACCCGCTCGAGCACGACGCCGAGCAGCTTCAGGTACGCGATCCCGTGGTCCTCGTAGAGCGCCTGCACCAGCCTCGCGTGGTCGAACGGGAACTCGCGGAGCTCGGCCGCCAGGCGGAGCGTGTCGGGCCCGACCGACTCGTATTGGAACCGCCCGGTATCGGTGACCAGCCCCGCGTAGAGCGGCATCGCCGTCTCGACCCGGATCTCGCCCCCGAGCACCTTCACGAGGCGATAAACGAGCTCGCAGGTCGATGACGCCGATGGATCGATGATCGGGATGGTTCCAAGGCCCTCGTTGGTGGCGTGGTGGTCGATCCAGATCAGCGTCGTCGCCCGCACCGCGGGAGCGCCCAGCGACGCCAGCCGGTCGAGCGACGCGACATCGCACGTGACCATCACGGCCGGGTCCTTCGGGAACTCGGACGGCGGGACCAGCGCATCGGTGCCCGGGAGCATCGAGGCCCACCGCGGCGGCTCGAACGGGTCGTTCGGGAACGAGCACACCGTGTGCTTCGCCAGGCCGCGCAGGTGATTGGAGAGGCCCAGCATCGAGCCGAGCGCATCGGCATCGGGGTTCACATGACACGCGAGCGCGATGGTCGTGGCCTCCGACAGGGCCTCCGCCGCCCTCGCGAACTGATCCGTCGTCTTCACGTCCCCTCCTGATCGTGGAGCTGCCGGAGCAGCTGCTCGATGCGGTCCGGTCCCCCCTGCGTATCCTCCTGCTCGAACCGCAGCTCGGGGAGCACCTTCATGCGCACCTGGGTGCCGATCACCTTGCGCAGGTGCCCGCGGGCCGACGCGAGCGCGGCGGCCGTCGCCCGGTGCGCGCGTTCGTCGCCCAGCGTCGTGTAGAACACGCGCGCGAGGCGCAGGTCGGGGGTCACCGTGACGCCCAGGACCGTGACGAACCCGACGCGCGGATCCTTGAGCTTCGGGATCTCCTCCGCGAGGATCTCGCGGAACTCCTCCGAGACTCGGTCCGGCCGGCTCCCCTCGGGCATGCCGTTACGCCTCCGGGTAGTGCAGCGTGAGCTCGCGGTCGATGACCTCGATCTCGCCCCAGCGGTCGACGAGCTTCTCGACCTCGTGCAGGACCCGGCGAGCGTGGTACTGCTCGC
>Ga0070704_100002409_pt1 | contig 10501 bp, 18 predicted proteins | sample KBSK5252metaG_FD_65467 | JGI IMG/M metagenome (GOLD analysis project Ga0070704, IMG submission 65467) | Corn, switchgrass and miscanthus rhizosphere microbial communities from Kellogg Biological Station, Michigan, USA - KBS K5-25-2 metaG | ecosystem: Host-associated > Plants > Roots >... | reverse complement strand
TCATTTCGAAAACTCAAGGTCGCGGTGCGGGAATGTATCGAAGATATTCAACGCGAAGACGTATCGAGGAATTGAGTCTGGCGCAACTTGGAGATCTGATTGTACGCATGTCTGCGATGAAGAAGGAGAAGGAATGAGCGAAGTCGTAGTGCTAAGTCTGACGAAAAAACAGAAACAGGATCTGGAGCCAATATTTGAGAGGCTATTGACTGAGGTCGCAAACGGGAATAGAGACGGGGCGCTATTTGGAATTATGTTTCAACCTTTCATAAAAGGACACATGCAGGCAGCATACGTTCCTGCCCCCATTGCTAAGAGCATTCAACGAATACTTAAACGCCACGGTTTCATAAAAGACCCAAAAGTTCAAGACGAAGTAAGCACCGTTTTCGTTGAGGTGGTGGACCAGCAGGAACAAACCGTCGATCAATCAAAGGGTTAAAGCTCTAAATATCTCAGCAACGAAAGAAACTAACGATACATGGCCGAATCCCCTGAATCTCCTGCGCTCGCAGAGTTAACAGTAAATGTAATTAAAACTCTTAAACAGCTTAATGAGTTCATGCTTTCCGAGCCTGATGGGAGACGCAGAGCCAAACTGCGGAAGGTGATCACCGAACTCGACGGCCTTAACGATGAAGCAATGCGTAGCGGTCTCCACTATGACGCGAGCCAAATTATTAAATTGAAAACCGGGCGCGCAAGAGCGGGCAGCACAGGGAAGCAGTCCCAACGACAAGGAGATCCAAGAGCCGCCCATCCTGGACTGCAAGCCGTGCGCGATTTAATTGGCCGCTATCCACACAAGGATGTCTGGGATTTGATTATCAGAATCACCGGCGCAGAGCTGAATCTTGAAAGAATGCGGGAGTGTTGGCTGGCGTGGCGTTCAAAGAATTATTCGCCGCTTAACTTAGCGTGGTTAACTGACTGGTATGTAAACGGTATTCCGGCCACACAACAACAACTGCGGTCGACCGTCAACTCAGATCGTAGCGCTAAAAACGGGCAACAAGTAGCAGCGGAGTTCCGCGATGAAGTCATCCACTAATAACTCAGGAGAAGTGAAAGCTCGGATTGTCGAGATGTTGACCGAGATCTCAGAGTTTTACCGCGGTGAAGTCGAAGCTAAAACCTACCGCGCGTATGCTCCTAAGTTATGCGACATCCCGCTTGATGTACTGAAAGAATCTCTTGATAAATGCGCCGATGAATTGCGGTTTTTTCCTGTTGTCGCGGAAATTAGAGAGCGCGCAGCGAGCATTCGCGCAGCTAAAGCAAGAGAACACCGAGACACTACTTGGGAGCGATTATCTGCGGCAGAGGTATGCCCTGATTGTTTTAGCACATCGACAAAATTGGTCCGCGACGAGAAAGGAAACGTAATTGCTGCCCAACCCTGTGAGCATTAACCGCATTCCGGGAAGCCGTCGATTTGTCGAAACGCATGGCATGAGCCGTTCACCTGAGTACGCCGCATGGGAGGACATGAAGCAACGTTGCGCGAACGCAAAGAAGTTCCCGAATCATGCGGGCCGGGGAATTCAAGTCTGCGATGAGTGGTTAGGGCAAGGCGGGTTTGAGCGTTTCTTTGGTCATGTTGGGCCACGGCCTAGCGAGAACCATTCGTTGGATCGCTATCCCAACAAGGACGGTAATTACGAGCCTGAAAACGTTCGCTGGGCTACGAGTGTTGAGCAGAACAATAACACGAGGCGGAACCGTTTGCTGGAATATAACGGCACAACGCTCTCCGTGGCGCAATGGCAGGCCCGATTGGGATGGCCGCGCCAAGTGATTTTGGGCCGACTTAATCGCGGCTGGTCCGTTGATGAGGCGCTCTCAACACCTCTAGGCGGAGCGCGGCAGAGGTTCATTAAGAAAATTGAGATTAGAGATAACCAAATTCTGACTTATATCCGTGAGTATATTGTAAAACACGGCTATTCTCCCCGGCTTCAAGAGATAGCAACCCACTGCGATTTTCCGTCTCGATGGTGTGTATGCGACTCGCTTAATCGGCTGGAACAAGAGGGTCTAATCAAGCGCAACAACAGAGCAGAGCGAAACATTGAAGTAATACGAAGTTAAATCGCGATGCGACGAAAACGCTACTACATAATCCCGCAAAGATACCCTGACGCTTGGGGAGTGCGCAGACTCAGTTTTGCGATCTATTGTGGAAGAACCTTTTTAGCTTATAGCTTTAGCTTGACTCGGGCGTGGCAGGCACTTCAACTGATTAAGAAGGGAATGCGCGGATGAGCATCTACTACCAGACAGATCGATTTGGCTTGTACGAAGGCGATTGCAGAGTTGAACTTCGTGGTCTGTCTGATTGCTCTGTTGATTCAGTTGTTTGCGATCCTCCCTATGAACTCGGATTTATGGGGAAGGGTTGGGATCGATCTGGAATCGCTTACGACGTTAACGTGTGGATGGAATGCTTACGAGTTCTTAAACCCGGCGGGCACCTATTGGCATTCGGAGGCTCACGAACTTATCACCGCTTAGCTTGTGCAATTGAAGATGCGGGATTTGAAATCAGGGATCAAATTCAGTGGCTTTACGCGACTGGATTTCCGAAGTCGCTAGATGTAAGCAAGGCGATCGACGCGGATGAAGGGGCTGAGCGTGAGATCGTTGGAGAGCGTAAGCATTCAGCGAATCAGAATATAGAAACATTCACAAATAACGGAAACTATAAAATAACCCATCCTGTTACCACCAACGCGCAAAAGTGGAACGGTTGGGGCACGGCCTTGAAACCTGCCCATGAGCCGATTGTGTTGGCCCGCAAGCCGTTGATCGGAACTGTCGCTGGAAACTTTTTACAGCACGGGACGGGCGGACTGAATATCGACGGATGCAGGATCGAAACGAACGGCGAAGATTTGGGCGATCCAAGCCGATTCCTTTCGAGTGATAGCAAACTCCACGAGGGTTGGCAGCGCCCGCACAAGAGTAACGGCGATCTGATGGCGGCTCGTGCTGATGAGCGTTTCGGGCGCACAGAGGAAAAGGGCCGCTGGCCAGCAAATGTGATTCACGATGGCTCAGATGAAGTAACGGCACTATTTCCTGAAAGCGACGGTCAGCAGGGAGATCTAAAGGGTCATAGTAAGGATAGATTATCAAAGGGCATATTCGGCGACATGAAAGCAGCGCGTGACGCAGTTGCGCGTCTCGACAGCGGATCTGCAGCAAGGTTCTTTTACTGCGCGAAGGCGAGTCAGGAAGATCGGAATGAAGGCTTAGAGAATCTTCCGATGCGCAGCGCGGGCGAAGTCACGGATCGTAAAGACGGAAGTGCGGGCTTGAATTCACCAAGAGCAGGAGCGGGGCGACATAGCGGATCGCGTAATCCACACCCGACAGTTAAACCAGTTGACTTGATGCGGTATCTATGCCGACTCGTTACACCTCCCGATGGCATAGTGCTCGACTGCTTCTGCGGTTCGGGAAGCACGGGTAAGGCAGCAATGCTGGAAGGCCTGAGGTTTATCGGAATCGAATTGAATGAGGAGTATTGCCAGTTGGCCCAACTAAGAATCGAAGCAGTTACGCGACAGGGTTTACTATTTACAGCAGCCGATTAGATCCAATGTCAGCAATCCCTGACACGCTACAACACAAGTCCCGCTGCATCCTCGGTGGAGAACTATTCGACTTCAATGAAGATCTAGGAGCAGTAGCAATAGGAAAAGGAGCAGCGTGTACGCCTTGTATGGATAGACTTTTCGCGGTGAACACTACGCCGCATCCAAATCCAGAGCGACCACAAGGAACATCAAAGAAGCGCAAGAAGCATGAACCGTTTAAGCACAAGAGAACGCGAAACAAATGAGTCTTAGACCATCGAGCTACGAATCGGCTAAAGCGTCTTACAGGCCAATGGCCCGCAAAGCTATGAAGCGTGGCACGAAGCAGATGGTGCGCTCACGCATAAAGAAGCATCGCGTCACTCCAGAAGAAACAACTTGGCGCAATGAAGTCTTAAAGAATTCAGGTTATCAATGTCAGTGGCTTTATGAGAATGGAGAGCGATGTCAGGTAACAGGCGAAAAGAATCTTGACGCGCATCATCGAAACAAACGCTCTCAACGTCCAGACCTAAAACTTGACATCAGCAACGGAGCCGCTCTCTGCCGTTTCCACCATCGTTTTACAGACTCTGTTTACGGCAGGATCAGAGCACTGAGACAAGGCATACTTGTGATCGAAACTTACGAGATCGTACAGAAGAGGAAGAGAGAAATAGAGTGAGAGTAGTATTGCCATGTGGTGCCGAAGCAAATGTATCGGAGAACGTTGCTCCCGAGACTTTGAAAGCGCTTAACGAAATGATGATCGCGGTTTCTAAGATGTACGTAGAAGACATCGCAAAAGAAGTTCTAAAAGAGATTGACTGTGGGAGTGCGGAGCCTGAGGCCGGGAGCTGACGCAACAGGGCGACCGGCCAAGGGTTTTGAACACGGGATGAAAAGAGGAAACGATATGAAACACCTTATGAGAGCGGCGGGAATGGTTGCGCCGAGCATTATCAATCCATTACAGCCGTCAGGCGAAGGCTGGACGTTGGTAGCAACGCCGCAAATGCCCGTACAGCCGAACGCCGTGGAGGTATGGAAGTATAAAGAAAAGTTCGTAGTGATCAGTTCGGTGGAAATGGCCGAAGCTGAAGGCGTAGATTCTCCGTTAGAACTTCATTACCACGTCAGCATAAGCGCCGCAGGGCGAAAGCGCGTTGACAGCAACGACGCAGCGTGGATTTTGTCGAGATTTGGGATGGACGGAGCTGAAGAGGATAACCACGTACCGCATGGGTTTGTTCGCAACTTCTGGAGACCGGTTAATGAGAACCGCATCGGCATAGAATGCGCCTGCAAAGAGAGCGAACCAGCCATCCGAGAAGATAAAGGGGACTTCGTCTGGAGACCGGTCTAAATGAGCCATCGATATGACGAGCAATGGCTCGCTAACTACACAGCAAAAAGAGAGACATCGCTAAACGGCTCGGCTTTAGCGCAGAATGCCTCTCCAGCGCTTCGGGTTGCGCGGTCCTACCGTTTCATTGTCTTTGGCGTTGCGCAGCCTGCTGGCAGCAAACAGGCGTACGTACCACTACATCCTAAGACCAAGGAGCCCTATAGAAACAAGAACGGCGGGATAGTAGTCAGCACCGTGGACGCAAACCCTAAGAGCGGTCCGTGGAAAAAGCACGTTGCTAAAGTAGCTCGTGAAGAATACGGCGGCCCTGTTTTCACCGGACCGATCAAGGTGACAATGCTTTTCTATCGTGAGCGCCCGAAGTCACACTTTACTTCTACGGGATTACTGAGCAAGTTAGGCAGAGAAACGCCTTATCCAATAACTAAACCTGATGCGACAAAGCTTTTACGAGGGACAGAAGATGCTCTAAAGGGAATATGTTGGGTCGATGATGCGCAAGTAGTAAAACCCTGCCCTGAAAAGCTTTGGGGCTCGCCACCAAGAGTTGAGATCGTAGTTGAGGAAATCCTGGTTGAAGATCCTGATGTTCAGCCCGCTTTATTTGTTGAGGAGGCTAAAGCACCGTGGGAGTAGAATTAACCGGAAGAGAACTAGATAAAGCCGTTGCGGAAGCGTTAGGGTTCAAGCCTTGTGTTGTTTGGGCGGTTCTAAACGAAGACGAATCTGCACTAATGATTGACTTTGACAGAGAAGCGGAGGCGCGAAAGTGGTGGGATGAACACCCCTCAGTTCATAAGAATCATCATCTCGGCACTTTGGATGTCTATCAGCCGTATTCAGAATTGATCGATGCGGCAATGAGAGTTGTTGAGCAAATGCGGCAGCGGGGCCACGAAGTGCAAATCCAAGGTGGCGCAAACGGAGGAGGATGGTCCGTCACGTTTGAACCCGATTCGCAAAGACGCGCTACTAGCGCCGGACCATCGCTTCCCGATGTTATTTGCAGGGCGGCACGTCAGGCGCTTTTGAAATGAGCAGAAAAGATAAAGGAACCGGTTGGCCAAACATCCAGCGAGGCCGCAATCTACCTAACGGAATCTCTTACCAATGCTCTATAGGAAGATGCCAAGATTGTGCAGCTTTACGCTGTCAGCATGATTGTGGACATGGAACAGAGCCTGCCGGTAACGTTTTGCCATCTAAAGTCATACAAAGCAGGGAAGGGGCGAACTGATACGCAATAACCCATCCAGACCGTGCTGTGGGCCTGAACATGGCGTAAGCCACGCGGGATCGAAGCGGCACGCGAGGAAATAACCAGCCAAGCAGTTCAGCCCTTTCTGTCCTCCTAAAATAATCCACCCAAGACTGTAGACAGAGCTATATAGACGTGCTATCATGGCTCATCTTGAAACGGAACAAAACAGGGGATATGCCTACTAACCCAACCGCACTGAAAGCTGAAAGAGACGCGCTGCTAAACCAGATAATGGAACTACGCGGGTTGTACGGTTCCATATTCAGAATCAAGAGCACTGGCGACATCAAGCATCCGCTCAGGGGTGAAATTGATTACGACGCGAAGGCCGCGTTTGAGTCGGTTCTGTTTCAGATACATGGAGGGAGTGACGCGTGAGATTAACAGGCCCAACAATTAAGCGGATTTCCGCTGGGTACTATGAAGCGCGATTCCCAGTAACCCTTATTGCTGATGGTAAGAAAACCACCGTCACCGCGCACGCGGAGATGATCAAAACGTGAGGATGGTAGCGGATGGTCCTACACGTTGAAGGCACCGTGGAAGGGTTTCGTGGTGTACTTATCAGCGCATGAAGACGTGTACCACGCAAAGTCGCACATAGTAGAGTTCTTCCATGAAGACCGCTCACGCTACTGGGAATACTTGACTAATCACGGGCTAAACTCATGGTGTCTGTCAAGCCGGAGATAAAAAAAACAGACCAGCTTCCACGCTCTCGCTGGAGATACATGGAAAGGGAATCATCTGATTAATGGCTTCGACTCTAAAACAACTTACTTGCCTGCGTTGCGGGGCTCAATGGTGGCCTAAATCCGAAAAGAAACCTGAGCGATGCGCTAAGTGCAATTCGCCATACTATGATCGTCCACGCAGATCCAAGGCCGCAACTAACGCCGAAGCCCTCAACAACTGGCGAGCAAAACGCAAGCCACTTCCTAAACCTAAAGACAGGGAGAAGAAATGAAGATTTACGACTTACGTAGCAACTGCACCCATTGTTGGCATGCTCATCGTGGCCCTATTTCCATGGTGATCCCTGATGGTCACATCGTTCAAGAATGCTGTAAGTGTCACGCTCACAGAACGGCCCACGCAGATCATGCACACTCCTAAACCTAAAGATCGTCCTAAAGGATAAGATTCGCCATGACTGATACAGCAGCAACAGAGAGGCGGGAACTGGAGCGGTGTCCGTTCTGTGGAGCAACGCGAGTTGAGAACTGGAAGTCGCGACCGCCTGATCGGGCTTATGACGTTTGGTGTGTTTTCTGTCATGCGTGCTTATGCGAAGGGCCAGAAGCGCTGGATGAAGTTACATCAGCAAGGCTATGGAACACCCGCGTCAACTCTCACGCCGCACTGGAAGCGGAAAGAGATGCGCTGGCCCAACATCTTCGTGCGGTCGCGTCCATGCTGAAAGAAACCGCGTTCTCCTATCATGTTGAAGCGGACCATAAGCCCGCGTTTGCCGTTTGCGCCAACGTCTTCTGCTCACAGGCTTGCTACACATGGGACAAGTTGAACGAGAAACCAGCACTCGGAGAAACGAAATGAGCAGCACGAGAGAAGTGGCTGAGGGGATGGGCGTACGTACACTTAAACCGCAAGAGCCACCTGCTAGTTGGTCTATGAAATTCTGTACAGGCTGTGGGCGAAACGACCTAGTCAGGTCTCTGTCAGACCGACACTATTGGAGCGGCGAGCGATGCGAGGGAACTATAGTCACGGTGCGGTATCAGCGTGTTGACGGCAACGAGCGCGAAGCTGAAAGGCGGTGACAAATGAGAACGAACCGAGCTGTCAAAGACTGCGCTGAGTGGTTGTCCTATTGCTTGTCAATCGGCTGGCCCAAGTCTGCGCTGGATCGCTTAGAGGCGTTGTGGTGGGAATACCATGACGACTTCGGCAACCTGAAAGGCAACGTCCATGACTAACGAGCATCAACCAGTGGAGCGGATGAATTCCAGACTGGCAGAATTGAAGCGTCGGTTCATCGTGCCGAACGACGCGATTGTCGATCTAGTGAAGCAACGCCACAGGACCAGCGTATTTGTTCACTTTTACTGTCCGTACTCTCCGTGTTGCTCGCAATGCGTTGGTATCTTCACCTTTCGCGAACTAATGGGCCATCTGCGGCGGGTTCATCATCATGGCGCGGAGCGAATTAAACAACTGGTAAAGAAGGGACTGCCAAAGGTTCCAGCGAGGGCACATTCATGAACGAGAAAGTACAACCAGTGGAGCGTAGAGTGGCGGAGATTCGAGGGCGGCTGAGTGCGTTTTTAGCTGGTAACGAGGACTACGTATTGATTGCGCGCCACTTCAAGGACACTTCCAAAGACAGGGACATTACTGGCGACGTGGAAGACCTTTTATCTCTGGTCCACCAGCCACCCGTGAGTGGGTGGTGCGAGGAATGCTGCGGTCACGACTTGAAATGGCGCGACGAGCGCGGCGAATGTAACTATGCCGCTAATCCTGATCACCTTCCCCGCGGGCATCGCTGCGTCATTCCGGCCACCGGCGCAACCACTGAACGTGAAGAGGCCAAGGCAAGTATAGACCATGAGAATCGCACTCGGTTCATGGAACATTTTTGGATGAAGGTTGAGCCGCACTACATAAGGAAACACGGACACCCACCACCGGAACAAAGCGCCCTATGGGAACTGTTACAGTTTGTCGTCAACACTCTCGAACCCATTGCAGCCACTGACCCAAGATGCTCCATCTGTGGCTTAACACAACACGGTTTCAAGGAAGACCAGGACCATGAGTTCGTTGCAACCACTGGCACAAGCGTTGGAGAGCAGCCAGATGTTTGCTGGCACTGCAAGGTAGTGTTAAGTCACGTACCTAAGCCACGCTGTGAAGACTGTCCTGAAGAGTGCGACGTGGAAGGATGCGAAGCGGACGGATGCACCACTGCACCCGCAGCCAAAGATGGACGATCGGGATTCAAGTGTCTCTGGCCCAATGCACCGCACACAGCATTTTGCGACGGGAGTCAACACGGCGACGCAGCAACGACAGGAGAGACCGCGCAGTTCGATCGTGACTTTGAAGCGTGGCAGGAGAAGATGAAAGCCAACATTGAACGAACGGAGCAGTCAGAAATCTTAACCGCCGAAGACTACAATATACGCATTAACGCACGCGACGACGATCCGCCAAGCACCATCGCTCCCGGTGAAGGGGCAAAGGAAGTTGACGGTGCGCGTCGCTGTGGTTTCTGTCTTAAGTCGGAACGCGAAGTAGAAACACTTGTCAAAGCTTACGTCTACATCTGCAACGAATGCCAGGCACTCTCACCAACTGAGCCAACGCAGGCAGGGGTGGAAGCCGACTTGATTAGCCGCAAGGCCGCTATCGAAATCGCTCAAGCGCGGCTTAAGGATGTCCCTGATACTGTTGACTTGGAAGCTGACCGGAGTCTCTTTGCTGCTGGTTATCTTGCCGCTGCGGGAAGTATCAAAGCCGCGCTTGAACGTGCTGCGCCTGCTGAGGCTGGAGAAGTAGAGCGGCTTTCCGGTTTAGCCGAAAGCCAGCGATTAAGTCACCAGGAGGATAGTTCGATGACCAAAGATTACGATGGCTTTAGAGCAGGTATGTTACGAGCGGCAGAGATGGCGCGGAATGAATTTAAGCGCGCGCCAGAAGCAGCGAAGGGCGACGACTGTGTATGGATGGGCGGCTACGAATCTGCCTGTGATCACCTGTCAGTCGTAATCGCACAAGCCGCAGTTATTGATTCCGTTCGCATCGCGGGAGCGCAACCTGATTGGCAGTATCACATTGCACTATTGCTGCCCGATGGAGGAGTTGATGATCAGGCGTTGCTAAAGATTTATCAAGTAGTAGAGCACGAACTACGAGTGGCCCACTCCACCACCATTCAATCATGCATTGATATAGTAAATAGAGCTTCAGTAATTCCCTTTGATGAAGTTCCTTATGTAAGTAGAGATGAAGTGCTGGAGAGGTTGGAAGCGCTGGTGAAAGGAGAAGGAGAGGATGGGCCAAATGTTGAGAGTTAGATTCAAGGCCAACTACGACGATCCGCGACCGATTACGTGGCCCGTCGCATACCCGTTCTGGATAAGCGGCTCAGGTGATGGTTACTCCACTGTAATCTCCTACGCGGACAGTGAGGATTACATCATTGAGCATTGGCCCGAGGCGCGTGATCTAGACGTTGAGGAAGTTGATAGCTATGTGTTCACTGACAGGTTTCCAAAGCCGGAGTGGTTCACGCAGCAACCGGACGGAGGTGAAGTGAATGGCTGA
>Ga0070704_100002406_pt1 | contig 10505 bp, 7 predicted proteins | sample KBSK5252metaG_FD_65467 | JGI IMG/M metagenome (GOLD analysis project Ga0070704, IMG submission 65467) | Corn, switchgrass and miscanthus rhizosphere microbial communities from Kellogg Biological Station, Michigan, USA - KBS K5-25-2 metaG | ecosystem: Host-associated > Plants > Roots >... | reverse complement strand
GACGAAGAACAGGAAGAAGTCGGCCTGCCCGCCGAGACGGAACCACGCGTACCAGGGCAGCGTGATCGAACCGGATTCGATCGCCTCGATCTTTCCCGCGAACTGGCCACCCATCTTGTTCGCCACGGCGTTGGCGAGAAACCAGATGCCCATCAGCAGTGAAACCGAGCGCAGCGGCGCGACGCGCGTCAGGAACGCGAGACCGGTGGGCGACATGCACAATTCGCCGACCGTGTGAAAAAAATACGTCGCGAGCAGCCAGAACATCGCGGCCCTGGCGGTCGGGGTGGTGCCGTACGAGCCGGCAACCATGAAGACATACCCGGCTGCGAGCGCATAAAGCCCCAGCGTGAGCTTGATGGGCTGGCTCGGATTGCGGTTGGCGCGGCCGAGCGCCGACCACAGCGCCGCAAATACGGGCGCCATCAGGACGACCATCAGCGCGCTCGCCGACTGGAACCACCCGGCCGGCATCTCCCACCCGAGCACATGCCGATCGGTCATTTCCTCGGCGAAGTGATTCAGCGAGCTTCCGGCCTGCTCGTAGGCGAACCAGAAAATCGCGTTGAAGAAGACGAAGATCAGGATGCACGCGACCGGCCCGCGATCGGCCGCGGGCTGGCTCGCGACGAACCACACCGCGAGTCCGAGCACCGCCGCCGCGAACAGCAGCGGAATCAGCGTCGGAGAAAGCGCGACGAACGCATCCGATGCTGCACCGATCGCCGCGAGAATGCGGAAATGGAAGAGCGCAGCCACTGCCGCCGCAAGCCCGACGGAGATGAGAATCAGCGGCAGCGTCCAGTTGGCCCTGCCGGCCGGCGGCTCGCCGACTCCCGCGAGGTACCGGGGCCGCGCCCAGAGATAGACCGCGAGGCCGAGCAGCATGCCGACGGCGGCGGCGCCAAAACCGTAATGCCAGCCGATTTTTTCGCCGAGGAAGCTGCACGCGAGCGGCCCGAGCGTGGCCCCGACGTTGACGCCCATGTAGAAGATCGTGAAAGCCCCGTCGCGACGCGGATCGCCGGGGCGATACAACCCGTCGATCATGACCGGAACGTTCGGCTTGAAGTGGCCGGTACCGAGAACGATCAGCACCAGTCCGGCGATGAAAACCGACATCCCGGGCGCACTGCCGGCGAGGGCGCCGATCCCGGAGGCTGAAAGCACGATGTGCCCGAGCGCGATGACGAGCGCGCCGATGACGAGCGAGCGGTGCGTCCCGATCAGCCGGTCGGCGATCAGGCCGCCGACGATCGGCAGCAGGTAGGCCATTCCGGTGTACCAGCCGAAGAGGTTGTCGCTCGCCTCCTTCGACCAGCCTCGCCCCGGATTTTCGCCGGCCGCGGAGCGCGCGAGGTACAGCACCAGCAACGCGCGCATGCCGTAGTAGCTGAAGCGCTCCCACATCTCGACGACGAACAGCAGCGACAGGCCGACCGGGTGGCCGAGAAAGGTGCGCTCCCGATCCGGCACGGCGCGCCCGCGCCCTAGCGATTCATCAGCGCTTCGATCTCGTCGGCTTCGATCGGGATGTCCTTGAACAGGTCTTCCGCCCCACCCTTGCGAACGACGATGTCGTTCTCGAGCCGGATGCCGAACCCCTCCTCGGGAATATAGATTCCCGGCTCGACCGTGATCACCCAGCCGTCGGTGAACGGCTCCTGCGTCCAGCCGTAGTCGTGGACGTCGAGCCCCAGCGAATGGCCGAGGCCGTGCATGTAGTACTTGCGGCACGCAGGCTCGGCGTCGGTCTGCTTCTTGAGGTCGGAGCGCTTGAGCAAGCCGAGCGACAGCAGCTCCTCGTTCATCATCCCCTGGGCCTCTTTTTGCCAGTCGCGGTGCAGCTTGCCGACCTTCGCGCCCTTGATCGAAGCGCGCTGTACGCGCAGCACCGCGTCGTATACCTTGCGCTGGCGCTTGGTGAAGCGTCCCGACACCGGGATCGTGCGCGTGCAGTCGGCGTTGTAGTTGGCGTAGCTCGCGCCCACGTCGAGCAGCAGCAGGTCGCCCTGCCTGCATTCCTGGTCGTTCTGCACGTAGTGCAGCACGCACGAGTTCGCGCCGCTCGCGATGATCGGGTTGTAGGCGAAGTCGCAGCGGTTGCGCAGGAATTCGTGGGCGAATTCGGCCTGGATCTGATATTCGGTGACGCCCGGCTCGACCATCTGGGCGACGCGGCGAAAGCCCTTGCCGGTGACATCGACCGCCTTGCGGATCAGATCGATCTCGCGCTTCGTCTTGACGCCCCGCAGCCTGAACATCAGCCGGCCGAGCCGCTCATAGCGATGCAGCGGATAGCGCCGCTGGCAGTCGGCGACGAACCGCGCGTCGCGCGTCTCCACGACGACGCTCGAGCGCGGGTGCTCGTTGGAGTTCAGATAGACCGTCTCGACCTCGCACATCAGGCGGTGGAACACCGCGGGGAATTCCGACAGCCACTGGACGTTGCGGATGCCTGAGATTTTCGACGCGTCGTCCTTGGTGTGCTTGTAGCCTTCCCAGATCTGCAGCAGCTGCGAGGATTCGCGGATGAAAAGGACCTCGCGCAGCGATTCGTCGAACGACCCGGGGCAGAGCACGAGGATCGTCTCTTCCTGCTCGATGCCCGAGAGGTGAAACAGGTCCGTCTGCGGGACGATCAGGCTGACCGCGTCGGAGTTGCGCGGCAGCACGTCGTTCGCGTTGACGACCGCGAGCGAGTTCCGGGCCATCTGCTTCATCAGGCGCTGCCGGTTCTCGATGAAAAGGGCCGGGTCGATCGGAAGGTGACGCATGGGAGCCTTTCGGAAGCTTTGGGTCAGACGCGTATTTACATGGCCCTTGCTCGTGTGGCAAGGTGAACAGTCCATGCAGAGAATCAAAGTCGTCGATTCGCACACCGGAGGCGAGCCGACCCGGGTCGTCGTCGAAGGCGTTCCCGACCTCGGCCGCGGGCCCCTCTCCGCCCGGCGCGAGCGCTTCGGGCGCGAGTTCGACCGCTATCGCGCCGCGTGCGTCAACGAGCCGCGCGGATCGGACGTGATTGTCGGCGCGCTGCTGGTCGAGCCCGAAGACGAGACCTGCGTCACGGGCGTGATCTATTTCAACAACGTCGGCACGATCGGCATGTGCGGGCACGGCACGATCGGCCTGATGATCACGCTCGCCTATCTCGGCCGCATCCTGCCGGGCGAGCACCGCATCGACACACCGGTCGGCACGGTGACCGCGACGCTCGATCCGAACGGCGAGGTGACGGTCACCAACGTGCCGAGCTGGCGCGAGCGCAAGGGCGTGAGCGTGGAGGTTCCGGGCCTTGGCGCAATCACCGGCGATATCGCCTGGGGAGGAAACTGGTTCTTCCTCGTCGAGCAGCACGGCCAGGACCTGGCGCTCGGCAACGTCGAGCGCCTCACGGAAGTGTCGTGGCGGATCCGGCAGGCGCTGAACGCGCAAGGCTTTGCGGACGTGGACCATGTCGAGCTGTTCGGCGCGCCGGGCGAAGCGGGCGCGAATGCCCGCAATTTCGTCCTCTGCCCCGGAAAAGCCTACGACCGCTCGCCGTGCGGCACCGGCACCAGCGCCAAGCTCGCCTGTCTCGCCGCCGATGGCAAGCTCGCCGAGGGTGCGCGCTGGGTCCAGGAAAGCATCGTCGGCAGCCGCTTCGGCGCCTCCTACCGCTGGATCGACCGAGCGGCCGGACGCATTTCGCCGATGATTTCCGGCACCGCCTACATTACCGCCGAGAGCACGCTGCTGATCGACGAGCGCGACCCGTTCCGCTGGGGCATCGCTTGAGGTGACGGGGCGGGTCGTCATCGTGGGCGGCGGGGTGATCGGCCTGTGCGCCGCTTTGTATTGCGCACGACACGGCTGGCGCGTCACGGTGGTCGAGCGCAACGGCGAGCAGCGCGACGGCTGCTCCTATGGAAACACCGGCATGATCGTACCGAGCCATTTCGTGCCGCTCGCTGCGCCCGGAATGGTCGCGGTCGCAGTACGCTGGATGTGGAATCCGGCTTCGCCGTTCTATGTAAAGCCGCGCGCTTCGTGGGAGCTCATCGACTGGGGGCTCAAGTTCTGGCGCGCCGCAAACGTCGAGCAGGCGCATCGCGCCGGACGCCTGCTCCGCGATCTCATCATGGCCAGCCGCGACTGCTACGCGGAGCTCGTCTCGCAGGCAGACGACTTCGGGTTCACCCAGCGCGGATTGCTCGCGCTGTGCAAGACGCAGCATGCGCTGGATGAAGAAGCCAAGGCCGCGGAGCTGGCGCGCGAGCTCGGGCTTGCTGCGGAAGTGCTCGATCCGACGCAGACCGCGGCGCGCGATCCGGGGATCCGCATGGATGTCGCGGGTTCCGTCCACTTCTCGCAGGACAGCAACCTCGCGCCGGAGCGATTGATGCGCTCGATGGGGCAGCGCCTCGCGGGCGCAGGCGTCGAATTCGCATGGAATACGGAAGTGACCGGCTGGCGCATCGAGGATCGGAAAATCTGCGCCGCGATAACGAACAGCCGCGCCGAGCTCGAGGCAGACGAGTTCCTGCTTTGCGCCGGATCGTGGTCGCAAGCGCTCGCGAAGCAACTTGACCTGCGGCTGCCGCTGCAGGCTGGAAAAGGCTACAGCCTCACACTGCCGCAACCGCGCAACGCGCCGCGCATGTGCGCCCTTCTCACGGAGGCGCGCGTCGCGGTGAGCCCGATGAACGGCGCACTGCGCTTCGGCGGCACAATGGAGCTGGCCGGTCTCGACGAAACCATCAACCCGATCCGCGTGCGCAGCATCGCCACCGCCGCGCAGCGCTACTACCCCGATCTCACGCCCGCAGACTTCGAGGGGATTCGTCCGTGGCGCGGGCTGCGCCCCTGCTCGCCAGACGGCCTTCCCTACGTCGGCCGGACGGGTCGATACTCGAACCTGATCGTCGCGGCCGGCCATGCGATGCTCGGGATCACGCTGGGGCCGATCACCGGCAAGCTCACCGCCCAGCTCCTTTCGGGCGAGCCGCCCGCGCTCGATATAAGCTTGCTTTCTCCGACCCGCTACGACTAGGAGATCTCCGATGGAATGGAAAGGCGTCATTTCCGCGATCACCACGCCGTTCAAGGCGGACTACACGATCGACCACGCTTTTCTCGCCGAGCACGCGAAGTGGCAGATCGAGAACGGCGTCGACGGGATTGTCGCGCTCGGCTCGCTCGGCGAGGCGGCAACGCTCGCGTTCGAAGAAAAGGTGGCGATCCTGAAGACGCTTGCCGGCGCGCTGGGCAGCAAGCCCCTGGTGGCCGGGATTGCATCGCTGAGCACCCAGGATGCCGTGTCGCTTGCGCGCGCTGCGCAGGAAGCAGGCTGCGCGGGATTGATGGTGCTGCCGCCGTATGTCTACAGCACCGACTGGCGGGAGATGAAGGCGCATGTCGCGGCGGTGATCGGCGCGACGAAGCTCACGTGCATGCTCTACAACAATCCGCCCGCCTACAAGACCGATTTCGTTGCGCCGCAGATCGCCGAGCTCGCCGCCGAGCACGCGAATTTGCGCGCGGTCAAGGAGTCGAGCGGCGATGTCCGCCGCGTGACGGCGACCAGGGCGCTGTGCGGCGATCGCATCGCCGTCTTTGCGGGTCTCGACGACATGATCCTGGAAGGTGTGCGCGCGGGCGCCGTCGGCTGGATCGCCGGTCTCGTGAATGCGCTGCCGCGCGAGACGATGGCGCTGTTTCGCGCCGCGACGCGCGGCGAGCACGAAAAGGCGGACACGCTGTACCGCTGGTTCCTCCCGCTGCTGCGAATGGACGTGCTGCCGAAGTTCGTGCAGCTGATCAAGCTCGCGCAGCAGGAAGTCGGCAAGGGAAACGAGCGCGTGCGCGGCCCGCGTCTGGTGCTCACGGGAACGGAGCGCGAAGAGGCGCTCGCGACGATCCGCGCGGCGCGCGGCAGCCGGCCGACGTAAGGCGTCGGCGGATCATTTCCTCCACTGCGGAGGGCTTCCGTTCACAATCGGCAGCGGCGCGTTGTTTTTCGGGTCGCTGACCAACGCCTGAAACTCTGCGTCGTCCCAGAGTGACACCAGGGAAATATCCACCCGGAAACTGTGTGCTCGCGAATTTGGCAAGCTCAGTTGTCGCGCGAGTTCTGCAAGCGCCTCCTTGCGGTCACCGAGCACCGCATGCAGCTGCAGGATTTCCCGATAATTGTAGTCCGCACTCGATTTCCCATAGCGCATCTCGGCTAGAGCGACCGAACGGGCATGGGCGGAAAACGCCGCACTGCGCTCGCCGAGCAGGGCGTGCATGCGCGCTTTCACCAGCCAGATGCCCTCGTTCTCAGGTTCCTTGCGAAGTTCGTTCTCGATCAAGCGCAATGCCTTTCGCGCGGTGCTCTCGGCGAGCGTCTTATCGCCCTGGCCGCGAAACATCAGCGCGCGCTCGCCGGTTCGCTCTGCCATTACGTTCGAGTTCATCATGGACTTGACATCCTCCGAGTCGATGTCGAAGAGACGAAGCGCCTCCGCGAAATCGCGCCGAGCAAGTGCGCGATCGACATCCGCTTGCCTGACGCGGGACGACTTCTGCGCGGCGTCGCTCGGCAGCGTGGATCGCCACCGGTCATAGCTGTCCCAAGAGCCGGAACGCCAGTAATCGACCAGGCGGTAGGTTGCTTGCAAGTCGAGATCCTCCGGCCGCAGATTGATCAGTAGCTGCCGCAACGCAAGCGAACGCTCGAAGTGACGGTAGTTGCGATAGTAGTTGGCCAGGACGATAAGCACGCGCGAATTGCGGGCATCAACCGCAAAAGCGTGCTCGAGCAGCGTGACGGCGTCTGCAACCCGGAATTGACCCGCATAGGCGTAGGACAAACCAATCAAGGCATCGACATTGTGGGGAGCAACCTTCAATACGCTTTCGAAGGACTGTGCGGCGCGCACAGGGTCGTTGAGCCCAAGCGAATAGTATGTTCCCGCTTCGATCTCGACCTGCGGGTCAGAGGGCGCAAGCGCGAAGGCCCGGTCCATCGCTTCACGCGCCTTCGTCTGCATGCCGGGGGCGCGGTCGATCCCGTATCCGTAGGCGCGTGAATGCTCGGCTGCGAGGCGAGCCCATGCCAGCGCGAACTTGGGGTCCAGCTCCACGGCGCGTGATAGGAGTTCGATGCGTTCCTTGATGGTCGACAGGATCCGCACCGATCCCATGGAGCGGTTCACAAGATCCTGGTGCCTCAGGAACAGGTCGTACGCCTCGAGGTTGTCCGTCGGCCTTCGAGCAAGGCGGCTCTGCTCCTGCGGTGCAAGCGAAACCTTCAGCGCCTTGGCAATTTCGGTGGCCAGTTCGCTCTGAATCGCGAAGATGTCCTTCAGCTCGCGATCATAGCTCCTAGCCCACACGTGCTTGTCGGTGCTCGCGTCGACGAGCTGCGCGGTGACGCGTACCTGGTTTCCCGCGCGCCGCACGCTCCCCTCGACAAGCGAGCCCACCCCAAGTTCGGCCGCGATCTGACGCGCGTTCTTCGGGCTCTTCCGGTATTCCGCCACCGAAGTCCTGGAGACCACCTTCAACTCGCCGAGCAAAGCGAGCTGAGTGAGCAGATCTTCGTGCATGCCGTCGGCGAAGTAGGCCGTGTCCTTGTCGTCGCTCATGTTGGTGAACGGCAGGACGGCGATGGATCTTGCATCCGCACGAGTCGCCGCCGGCTTGGGATCGGGCACGCGTGCGGGAACCGATTGCCGCGTCGAGTACCAACCGCCGGCGATTGCCACGACCGCCAAAGCCGTGGCTGCGCCGGCGATCAGGCGTTTGGAGGGCGCGCCTCTGCCCGTCGCCGCGCCGCGATCTCCTACCCCAGCGATGCCTTCCGGGGTGACCTGCCAGATCTGGATCGGCTCGGCGATGTTCTTGAATGACTGCGCCCCCAGGAAATTCGCTTGCATCGCGATCTTGCCCTTTACCGTTTGGTAGACGGTTTGGCTCACGCAGATTCCACCGGGACGCGCTTTCGTCTGGACCCGCGCCGCGATGTTGACTCCGTCGCCGTAGACGGTACCGTCGGATTTCTCGATGACGTCTCCGAGATGAATGCCGATTCTGAAGAGCAGGCTGCGCTCGTCGGGTTCGCGGCCTGAATGAGTGCCAAGCTCCTGCTGGATCGCAAGCGCCGCCGATACTGCGCCTGCCGCGGTCTGGAATACCGCGAGCACCGAGTCGCCGGCCATGTCGATCACGCGGCCCTGGTTTTCTTCTATCTTCCTGCGGAAGACCGCACGCGCGGCATCAAGGGCTGCCATCGTGGAACGCTCGTTGTCCGCCATCAGGCGCGAGTAGCCTGCGGCGTCTGCGGCAAGAATGGCCGACAGCCGGGTGAGTTCCTTATTGTCCACTGGGAAAAACCCCTCTCGAGCGGCGCCGCGCGCCGACCGGAAATCTACTCCAAAGAGGAATTTCGCGCCTTCGGATCGGGCCGACGTAACCAAGCGGTTACAATGCTGCAGCTCTCCATGGGAGGAAAATCGATGCGAACGCTCGTTGCAGGACTGCTTTTGCTTGTTGCATCCATTGCGCATGCGCAATACCCGCAGCGCCCCGTACAGCTCATCGTGCCGTGGGGCGCGGGCGGCGGAACGGACGCCACCGCGCGCATCATCGCGAGCCTGCTGGAAAAGGAGCTCAAGCAGCCGTTCAACGTCGTCAACCGCACCGGTGGCTCCGGCGTCGTCGGCCACCAGGCGATCGCGTCCGCACCCGCCGATGGCTACACCATCGGCATGATCACGGTCGAGATCACGATGATGCACTGGGTCGGCCTGACGCCGCTCAAGCACACCGACTACACGCCGATCGGGCTCGTCAATGCCGATCCCGCGGGCGTGCACGTGCGAGTCGATTCGCCGTACAAATCGGTGAAGGACCTGATCGCGGCAATCAAGGCGAACCCGGGCAAGATGAAGGCGTCCGGCACCGGCCAGGGCGGTATCTGGCATCTCGCGATCGCCGGGCTCCTCAAGGACCAGGGCGTCGATCCGAACGCGCTGCCGTGGGTGCCGTCGAACGGCGCAGCGCCCGGACTGCAGGACATGGTCGCCGGCGGCGTCGAAGTGGTGCCATGCTCGGTGCCCGAAGCGCGCTCGATGATCGACGCAGGCAAAGTGCGCGCGCTCGCGATCATGGATGCGAATCCGCCGGCGCTTTATCCGAACGTTCCGACGCTGAAGAAGGAGCTCGGCACCGACTGGGCGATCGCCGCATGGCGCGTGATCGCGGCGCCGAAAGGGATCCCCGCCGACGTGCAGAAGACGCTCGCCACGGCGCTGAAGAAAGTCTACGACTCGAAGGAGTACAAGGACTTCATGGCGAGCCGCGGCTTCGGCGTGGTGTGGGCCGATCCCGAAGGCACGACCAAGTTCATGGCAGCGTCCGACGCGAGCCTCGGGGCTGCGCTGAAAGCGGTCGGTCTCGCGAAGTAGGCGCGCTTGAAAGTCCACGACGCGCTGAGCGGCGCAGGGCTCGCTGCGCTCGGCGCGGTCGTCCTCTGGCACATCCAGGGTTTTCCGGCGATGCCGGGCCAGAAGTTCGGCCCGGCCTGGTTTCCCGGGCTCATCGCCGCGGGCCTCGTCCTGTGCGGTGCGCTGCTGGCCGTGCAGGGCTTGCGCCGCACGGCTCGCGCGCAGCCGTGGATCGCGCTGCCCCCATGGATTCGCAAGCCGCGTCCGCTCGCCAGCGTCGTCGCAGTGCTTGGCGGGTTGCTCTTCTATGTATTCGCTGCCGACAGGATCGGCTTTCACCTGACCGGGATCCTGCTGCTGACCGTCTGGGCGCGCCTGCTCGGCGCCTCGTGGCGCATGTCCGCCGCGGTCGCCTTGATCGCGACAGTCGCCATCCACCTGGCCTTCTACAAGCTGCTGCGGATTCCGCTGCCGTGGGGAATCTTCGAGCGCTTCGCGTTCTAGCGCATGACCGATTCGATCCTCTGGCAGGCGCTGTTGCTCGTGCTCGATCCGTACGTGCTGTGGGTGATCCTCGGCTCGGCGATGTTCGGCCTGTTCGTGGGCGCGGTGCCGGGGCTGACCGCGACGATGGCGACCGCGCTGCTCGTGCCGGTGACGTTCTTCATGCCGCCGGTGCCGGCGATCGCCTCGATCGTCACCGCCACCGCGATGGCGATCTTCGCCGGCGACATCCCGAGCTGCTTCCTGCGCATGCCGGGCACGCCCGCCTCGGCCGCGTACACCGACGAGGCTTACGCGATGACCAAGCAGGGGCAGGGCGAGATCGCGCTCGGCGCGGGGCTGGTGTTCTCGGTGATCGGCGGGCTGTTCGGCACCGCGGTGCTGATCATCGCCGCGCCGGCGCTCGCCGAGGTCGCGCTCAAGTTCTCTTCGTTCGAGTACTTCTGGCTGGTGATGCTCGGCCTGCTTTCCGCGGTGTTCCTCGCGCTCGGCAATCCGCTGAAGGGCGTGGTGTCGCTGCTGCTCGGGCTGCTGGTCGCGTCGGCCGGGCTCGACAATCCCGCCGGCTACCCGCGCTTTACCTTC
>Ga0070704_100002400_pt1 | contig 10513 bp, 5 predicted proteins | sample KBSK5252metaG_FD_65467 | JGI IMG/M metagenome (GOLD analysis project Ga0070704, IMG submission 65467) | Corn, switchgrass and miscanthus rhizosphere microbial communities from Kellogg Biological Station, Michigan, USA - KBS K5-25-2 metaG | ecosystem: Host-associated > Plants > Roots >... | reverse complement strand
CCGCCAGCCGCGCCGCGACCGTCGGCCGCGCCGCGACCGTCGGCCGCACCGCGAACGCGCCCCACACGTCCGGCAGCCCCATCGAGTCGTGCGGCGTCGAAGCGCACGAAGGGCGCGGCGCGCGCCGGAAAGGCGCGCAAGGGAACGGCCGTGAGAAAGCAGAAACGGAAGTAGCGTTCGGCGTTCAGCCGTCAGCGCTCCAGATGGCATTTCTTCGATTCACTCGCGACAAGCGCGGCTACGAGCACTTCTCGCTCGTCGAGGCGACGACGAACCGTCGCGGCAAGTCGCGCACGCGCCTGCTGTACTGGTATCGCACGCCGCCGAATGTGCGAGTCGGCCGCGAGCCATTCGACGAGTCGGTGCGCCGCGCGCTCGAAACGCAGAATCCGAACGTGCAGTTCGACTGGCGCAAAATCGTCGAGACGCCCATTCCGTCCGCGGAAACGGAGCGGTGGCGGGAACGCCGCCGCGCGGAGAAAGCGGAGAAAGCCGGGCGCCGCGACGCGTTCGACGACGACCGGCGCGCCGAGTCGCCGCGCGTTCGTGAGGTCGATGCCGGCGATGCCGCCGAGGAAGCAGCCTCGGAAACCGAAGTCGAAGGCGCCTCGGAATCCGAAGAGGAAATCACGGCCGAGCTCGCCCCCGCCGCACCCGCGCTCTCCGCGATCGGCGAGTCCGACGATTCCGAGCGACAGCCCGGCCGGGAAAGCGCGCCGGCAAACACAGGCAGCGAACCGCGGCGGCGCCGCCGCCGTCGTCGAGGGCGCCGGGGCAGTCACGGGCGCGAGGCGCACGCCGACGGACAAACGGGCTCGGCGGACACGCAGGAAACGCCGGCGCCGCTTGCGCCCGGTGCCGTCGCCGGAGACGAGGCGAAGCCCGACCCCGAAGGGGAATAATACGGTCGAGTACTTCCGGCAGGCGATCGCGAACGTTGGCTCGTACGGTCCGATCGCGCCGATTGCTTTCATCCTGATTTACGCCGTCGCGGTGGTCGCGTTCGTCCCGGGCGCACCGATGACAATTGCCGGCGGCGCGCTGTTCGGTGTGCTGCGAGGCGCGTTGTACGCGGTGACCGGCGCGGCGATCGGATCGACGGTCGCGTTCCTGCTCGGCCGTTACGTCGCGAGGCGCGCGATTGAGCGGCGGTTGGCACGCATGCCACGCGTCGCCGCGATCGATCGCGCGGTCTGCGCGCGAGGACGCCGGATCGTCATGCTGCTGCGACTCTCGCCGCTCGTCCCGTTCAACTTTCTGAATTACGCGCTCGGGCTCACAACGATTTCAGCCAGCGACTTTCTGCTCGCGTCATTTGGCATGATTCCTGGGGCGTTCATGTACGCCTATGTGGGGAAACTCGCGGGCGAGGCGATGGCGTTGGCGGGGGCGGCCCGAGTGCCGCGAGATGCGTCTTACTACGCGATGCTGGCGGTGGGCATGGCCGCGACTGTCGCTGCAACCGCTCTGGTCGCACGCACGGCTCAGCGGGCCCTCCGCGATGTATAATTCAGCCCTATGAAATTGAGAATGAACGGTTTCTGGTCCACTGCAAGTCTGGTGGCCCTTACGGCCGGGCTGTCCGCGCAGACGCCCGCGCCGGCGCAACCGGCGAACACTCCACAGCAGGAGAAACCGACATTCAGAGTTCAGGTCGATCTCGTCACCAACGACGTGATCGTGCGTGACGACAAAGGCAATTTCGTCCCGGACCTGAAGCGAGACGAGTTCGAAATCTTCGAGGACGGCGTCAAGCAGGACATCACGTCGATGACCGTGGTCACCGGCGGCCGCGTGAACAACGTGCTGGCGCCGCCGCCGCCGCCGCCGCCCGAGGGGATCATCCTGCCGCCGCGGAGACCGCGCAACGACGTCTCGGGGCGCATCTTCCTGTTCTTTGTCGACGATCTGCATCTGCAATTCCACAACACGGGACGCGTGCGCGAGCTGTTCAAGAAGATTTCGAAGGAGCTCGTGCACGACGGCGACATGTTCGGCATCGTGTCGAGCGGTCCCTCGTCGATCGCGATCGACATGACGTACGACAAGATGCGTCTCGACGAAGCGATCAAGAAGATCGCGGGCAACGAGCTGAAGCCGTCCGACATCATCCAGGGACCCTCGGGGTCGCAGGGACCGAGCGAAGTGCGCTATCGCGCGCACGTCGCGTTCTCGACGGTCAACGACATCCTGCAGAACCTCGAGCAGGTCCACAATCGCCGCAAGGCGCTCGTTTACGTCAGCGACGGCTACGACTTCAATCCCTTCCAGGACGCGCGCCTCGGGACCATGGATCCGAACTCGCCGTTCGCGCAGAACGAGTTCGCGCGCAGTCAGAATCAGATGCGGAGCTCCGACGACGGGTCCGGCAACACCAATCAGACCGATCCGTTCACGCAGCAGCAGAAGCAGAACGAAGAATTCGCCGACGCCGACTTGGCGCGCGAGCTCGGCGAGCTGACGCGCCAGGCGAATCGCGCGAACGTGACGATGTACACGATCGATCCGCGCGGCCTCGTGGGGATGGGCGACATCGACGAGCAGGTCGATCCGCAGCAGTGGAGCGAGTACGTGCGGAAGACGCAGGACAGCCTGCGCGTGATTGCCGAAGAAACCGGCGGGCTCGCGGTCGTCAATCAGAACGACATGAGCAAAGCGCTCAAGCGGATCGACGCCGAGACGAGCGACTATTACGTGCTCGGGTACTACTCGAAGAACCCGGATCCGACCAAGCGCCGCCGGCAGATCGACGTCAAGGTGACGCGGAAGAACGCGAGCGTCTGGTTCCGGAAAGAGTACGTGCTCAAGCCCGTTCCCGGGCCGGCTTCGACTTCGAAGAAGTAAATCGGTCAGGTAGGTCGGATCGGTCTGGTAGGTCGGGTAGGTCGGGTAGGTCGGGTAGGTAGAGACGTTTACCTACCAGACCTACCAGACCTACCAGACCCACCAGTCACCGCGCGATTCTCTCCTCGCAGTTCAGCTTTTTTCATTCGTGTGGCCGCCGTCTCGCGCATGCGGGCGACGGCTTCTTTCACGTACGTCTCGTCGACGTCGGCGCCGATGAAACTGACGCCCAGCCGCGCGCAGGCCACGGCCGTGCTGCCGAGTCCGACGAACGGATCCATTGCGACCTCGATTCTCGACAGGCCGTGCAACCGCAGGCACTGCTCCGGCAGGCGTGAGGGGAACGTCGCCGGGTGTGGCCGGTCGCGGTCGCGCCGCTGAATCGTTTCGTACGGAATGAACCACGTGTTGCCGCGGCAACGCACGCCCGACGCCGCCGCGCGCCAGCGCCCGATGTTCGATTGATCCTGGTACGGCACCCCGAGCGCCAGCCGATCGAGTCCCGTCGCGCCTCCCGGCGTGAAATGAAAGATGAATTCGTGGCAGTCGTTCAGGAAGCGATCGCTGTTGATGGGTTTGTAGTGGCCCACGGCGAGGTCGCGGCTCAGTCCCGCGGCGGCGCCCGCTGCATCCTGGTCGATGGCGATCGATTTGATCCAATGGATGATGTTCTGCAGGTGCAGGTGCGACCGGACGGTTTGCGCGACGTCCAGCGCCGTCCATGGATCGGTCGGCTTCGCCCCGACGTTCAGGAAGAGCGAGCCGTCGCGCCGCAGCACCCGCGCGGCGGCAGCGACCCAGGTGCTCGTCCACTCGAGGTATTCGTTGCGCGACAGCGTGTCCTGGTACTGGTTGTACTGAATGCCCAGGTTGTAGGGCGGCGATGTGACGATGACGTCGACGCTGTCGGCTCGAAGCTGACCGAGGACCTCGACGCAGTCGCCGACGTAGAAGTCGCCGGTGGTGCTCCCTATTGAGACACGTTCGTACGGTTTCAGCAGGACAGACACGTCATTGTTTCGGGTTCGGGGCCCGGGGCCGTTAGGGCCGCGGCGACCGGACAAACATTCCCCGTTTGGGCCGACGGCACAGCCGGACTAACGGGTCCGACTGCAGTCAGACTGTAGCGCGACTTCGATGAGCCTGGCTACAGGCCGACTTCGGGAAGTCTGGCTGTAGTACGACTTGAGTACGGTGTGGAGACCGGGTTCACTACGACGTGAAATGGTCGATCAGGACGCCTTGCTGTTGAGGGCGATTGGACTGACGGCCGCGAAACGTTCAGGGGCGACGGTGTGATTGCGGCGGTGGGCGTGACTGCCGCAGGTTTTTCCCTTTTCCTCGACGTACGCGACTTCGCGACTCGTGGCCACCTCGCGATACCGACCGACGACGCACCCGCATGCGAGAGTGGTGAAGCCGAGAAGCCGAACGAGACTCATGACGCCCTCCACGGCTGTGCTGAGCAATTTGCATGCCGCGGTGGTCACGCGATCCCTGGGGCGATTGATCGTGGCTAAACGTTCGAACGTGTGGCGAATCGCATCGCAGGTGTTGGACGTTTGAGACGCATCAGCCACGTCTTCACAACGCGCGGATTGGATCGAACTTCAGTTCTTTGGAGAGGCCGCGCGCGCTTGAGCGAGGCCGTCGCGCGCCGGGACCGACGTCGGATCGAGCGAGAGCGCTTCGGCAAACGATTCGACCGCGGCGTCTGGGTTCGATGACTGCAGATGGAAGATCCCGAGATTGACGTGCGTTGCCGGATCGCGCGGGTTGACGCGGATCGACGCTTCGAACGCCGCCCGCGCGCAGTCCCAGCGCCCAAGCGTCGCGCACGCCGCACCCAGCAGGTTCTGCGCCCGTGCATGGGTGGGATGCGTATCGGTCAGCTTGCGGACCGCGGCAATTGCCTCGTCGGTCTTGCCGCGGATGAACAGCGCGCTCGCGCGGTAGTACAGCGGATCGGGGCGATCGGGGAACCGCGCGGCCATTGCGTCCGCGAGCGGCGCCAGCCGATCGGCGTCGCCGGCATCGGCGAGCACCGACGCCAGCTGCTCGCCGGCCCGCGGATCGTCCGGGGTCAGACGCATCGCTTCCGCAGCGGCTTGGACGGCCTTTTCCCGGTCGCCGGCCACCGCGAGGATCCGGGACAGCTCGATTCGCACGGCTGCATTGGCCGGCTCGCGGCTCGCGATCGCCTGCAGCCAGTCGCGTTCCTCGGACAACCGATTCGATCCGCCGGCGCCATCCGACAGGCCCGCGAGTGCCTCGACGTTGCGGCTGTTGAGCGTCACCGCCCTGCGAAACGAGTCATAGGCATACCGGAATGCCTGGGCCCTCAGTTCCATCATTCCCCGCGCGGCCCATGCGGCGTCGCCGGCCCGCTCGAACACTTCGCGCACGGCGGGCGGCGGCTCTGCTTCGAGCGCCCGGATGGTCGTTGAATTGGCGTCCTTCGTCCGGCCATAAATGCCGCGCGGCGCCGAGTACTCGAGCACGGTGTGATCGTCGGTCTGGATGGGCGCCGAGTCACCATATCGTTCGATCTCGCGCGGCCCCGCGACGTAGAGCGACAGCAGCGCAAACCGCGCCGCCGCATCGTCGATGCCGACGCTCGTCAGCGCCGCGGATGCGGTGCCCGCACGCCACTCGCGCGCCATCCGCTCGATGGGCGCGGCGGCCGATTCGTCCGTCGTGCCGATCAGCAGCAGATCGCCTTCGCCAACCAGCCACATCGTGCCCTGCGGAAACACCGAGGCGAACGTGCGGACGATCGACTGGAGATCGGACGCGCCGATGTCGTAGGTGTGCGCCCACTGGCACAGCAGGCCGCCTGGCTTCAGCCGCGCGCGGGCGGCCTGGAAGAATTCACGCGTGAAAAGCGCCGCGACGCCCGACATCCATGGATTCGACGGCTCGGACACGATGACGTCGTAGCGCCGCGGCGTCAGCAGCAGATGCGACCGGCCGTCGCCGACGATGAGGCGAACGGCGGGATTCGACAGCACGCGGCCGTTCTCGAGCTCGAAGAGCCGCGACGCCTCGACGACCTGAGGAGAAATTTCGACCACGTCCGCGTGGCGGACGCCGCCCGGCGCGAGCGCCGAGGCGGCCGTCACGCCGCTGCCGAGACCGATGATGCAGATGTCCTGCGCCTTGCCGTGCAGGAGTACCGGCAGCAGGCCGAGCAGACGCTGGGTCAGCATGTCGCCGCCGTTCGACGCATCGACCTTGCCGTCAATCGACAGAGACAGCGTGCCGGCGAGGCGCTTCACGCTGACGGTTCCCGCCGCCCCTTCTTTGTAGTACTCGAGGCGGCCGGCGCGGAGCACGGAGTCGAGGGCGCCGCTGGCGAGGTACGGCGCATATTTGTACGCGCCGCTCGCGAGCAGATTGCGGTCCCACGGCGGCATCATCAGAATGACGACGAGCGCGACGATCGCGACGGCCGACGGCCAGATGATGCTGGTCGGGCGTGGGTCTCTGGCCGCTGGCCGTCGGTCGCCCGTCGTCGGGCGCCGGCCCTCCGTCGCCGGCCCGCGAGCCGCGCGCATCGTCAACGCCAGACACGCCACGCCGCTTCCAGCGGCGACGATCGCCGCGGTCTCGAACGTCGCCTGCAGACCCAGTCGCGGGATGAGCGCGAAGCCCGCGGCGAGGGCGCCGGCGATCGCGCCGATCGTGTTCGCCGCGTAGACGCGCGACGCATCGCGGCCGAGGCTGTCGGTCGTGCCCGATGCGACGGCGAGCGCGAGCGGGAACGCGGCGCCGAGCGCGAGCGTCATCGGCAGGAGCAGCACGCCGACTTCCATCGCCTGCGTCGCGATGACGCGGCCGAACACGACCCCGGGGTCGGCGACTTCCGCGGCGACGAGCAGCGGCATCCGCGTGGCCGCGAACCATGCGGCGCCGATCGCCGACAGGGCGCCGGCCACCAGCATCAGCGCCAGCCATACCGCCGGCTGCGCGGCGCGGCGTGCGATGCGCGTGCCGATCGCCGATCCGATCGCCAGTCCGCTGATGAATGCCCCCGCCATCGTCGCGAACGCGTACGTCGTCGGTCCGATGACGAGCGCGAGCAGGCGCGTCCAGGCGACCTCGTAGACGAGCGCCGTGAATCCCGAAATCGCCGCAGCGGCGTACGCGAGCCGGGGCGACGCAGGCGACGTTGAACGCGGAACTCGCTGAACCCGCGCCGAATGTTTTTTCGGCTTCTGATGTGATGGCTCCGCGCGTTCGGCGGTTTCTGCGTTGATCGCCGGGCCGGTCGCATGCCGTGCCGACAACCACCAGGCTCCCGCAGCGGCGACGACGTTCAACCCGACGCCGATCCATGTCGTCGCGCGCAGGCCGAGCGCGGGAATCAGAAGAAAGCCGGCGCCGATCGCGCCGAGGGCGGCGCCGGCCGTGTTCACCGCGTACAGCAGACCGGCGTCAGCGGAGGCTCGCGCGTACCAGGTCGTGGCGATTGGAAACGTCGCGCCCATCGCGGCGGCGGGGAGGCCGATGAGCACGAGGCTGATCGCGACGCGCACGATCCCGAAGCGCGTCGGCGCCGTGCCGTCCGCGTACGCCCACGCGAGCGCCGGCACGGACGCCGCGAGCGCGACGGGAAGGACGAGCGCCGCCGCGGCAACCGCGAGCTCGAGCAGGGCGTACGCGCGCAGCGTGTTTCGAACGGGACGCGAGCCCGCGATCCACGCGCCGAGCGCGAGGCCGCCCATGAACGCCGCCAGCACCGTGCTGGCCGCGGCGACGGTGTGACCGAGCTGCAGCGTCAGCAGTCGGGTCCACGTGACCTCGTACACGAGCGCCGCCGCTCCCGACGCCGCATAGAGAAGGATGAAGAGCCGCCGCGCCCGCATCGTGGGACCGAGTGTACTGGCAGCGTCGCTAAAAACGAAAAGGCCGGCGCTTTCGCGCCGGCCATCGGGAATCGGAAATCGGGAATCGGGATTCGAATCCGGAGATTAGAAATCCCAGCGAATGCCGAACCGCGCGGCGCGCGGATCGAGGACGGCGATCACTTCCTTGAAGCGCGCTCCCGTCACGGTGCGGAAGCCGACGATTGGATTCTGGTTGAGCGCGTTGAACAGGTCCATCATGCCGGTGACTTTCCCGGCGCCCCGAATCCTGAATCCCTTCTCTGCTCTGAAGTCGATGATGTGGACGTTTTCGGTGCGATTCGCGCTGACCGGCTCCATCAGGACCGACTCACTGCCGGCGTTCGGGAAGGCCACGCTGGTGTTTCGGCCCCAGTTGTAGCCGCTCTGCAGCTTGTACGATCCGCTCACGCCGATGTCGTACGGGAACACGTAGCGGCCAATCACCTTGTAGTTCCAGTAGGTCGTCTCCTGAAGCCCGAATCGCCGCCGGTTCGGCTGCGACATCACGTTGGTCGCGCCGCTGATTCCGGTGACCGCCTGCCGGACGACGTCGAGCGCGCCGGTGCCGGTGGTCGTGTTGCGGAAGTCGTCCGCCCAGGTGTGCTCGAACGAGGTGAGCAGCAGCCACTTGTCGTGGAAGCGGCGGTTCAACGCGAACTCGATCGTGTGGTAATTGCCGTCGAGCGCCGGCAGGCCGGCGATGTTGCCGGGAGTGGTGAACGTGCGCGCCGATGAAAGGCCGCCCGGCCGATCGAACAGCGTCAGCTGCTGATCGTCGCCGGTGCCGCGGACGCCGTCGGCGCCGACGTCGGTGAACGCGAACGGCACGGTGTAGGCGTTGACGCGCGCGAGATCGATTTCCGCCCACCCGTTGCGCGTCGTCTTGTAGACGTAGGATGCGCGCGCCGACAGATACGGGATGACTTCCTGTTCGAAGTGCGTGGAGGTTTCCTGTCCGTACGCGTGCTCGAGATTACGATCGACCTTCACGAATCCGGCGCCGCCCACTGTCGTGATGAGATTGCCGAGCTCCTGCCGTCCGTCGAGAATGCGGTTCCCGTTCAGGTCGCGGAACTGATACCGCAGCGCCGCCTGGCCGACCGGATTCTCGAGCGAGGTGATGTCGGTGCTCGGGTTGTAGTAGAAGCGCCCGTAGTACGCCTTCCACACGCTTTTGCCGCTGCCGGTCACGTCCCACGCGAAGCCGAGGCGCGGGCTCACCGACTTGAAATCGGCGACGGTCGTTGCGGGTGTCGACACGGGCTGGAAGTAACCAGTCTGTTCCGGCGTGAAGCTCTGATCGGGCCAGCCGATCTTGTAGCGATCGAAGCGCAGGCCGGCGTTGACCGTGAAACGCCGCGTGACGTTCCACCCGTCTTGCACGTAGATGCCGGTCGCCGTCGAATCGTCGACGCCCGTGTTCGGCGTGTTGTAGATGTCGACCTCGCTCGGCGTCGTGCCGCGGTCGCGATAATAGATGTTCTCCGGCTGGAAGCGGAGGAACTTGCGCCGCTCGCGGTACGCCTCGAGGCCGAACTTGAAGTTGTGGCTCCCGCCGAGCCGATCGACGAAGTACGACAAGGCCGCTGAGACCTGCGGCTTCAGCGTGGTGCGGTTGTGATAGTAGTCCGACGCGCCGGAGCGCTGATCGGTGTCGAGGTCGAGACGCCCGACCGGCACGCCTTCTACCGACGTGGACTTGGTCTGCGTGGGATAGAGCGGGAAGTAGTTGCCCCAGTGCGAGTACTGCACGTCGAGGAACGCGCGGCTGCCGAGCGTGCTCGTCCACTCGATCTTCTGCGGCCTGTTCTTCGAGTCCTGCCAGTTCGCCGCCGACACCGGAATCGCGAGCGAGAGATCGCGCAGCGGCTGAAACTTGGATCGCTCGTTGTAGAACCCGATGATCTGGTTCGTTCGATTGAGCTGATACGTGAACTTCGCCGTCTTGTTCACGAGCTGGCTCTGCGCTTCCTCCCCGGGCAGGCCCAGGATCGTTTTGTACTGATTGTTGTCGCGATAGCTCGCGAAGTACCAGAGGCGTCCTTTCCTGATCGGTCCGCCGACGTTGACGTTGAAATCGTACTGCTTGGTGATCGGATTGCCGCGCGAGAGCCCGAGGCGTGCGCCCGTCGCCGGATCGATGATCGTCGGCGCTTTGAACCCGAGCGAATCGACGCCGCCCGGCGTCCGGAAGGCATCCGGCACGTTGTTCGTCAGCGTCTGCTCGCCGACGTAGTCGTAATACACCTGCGCGTTGAGCTTGTCGCCGCCCGACTTCACCGTCAGGTTCAGGAACGCGCCGAGGCCCGACTGCTCGCCCATGTTGCCCGAGCCGCCGACCTGCATCTCCTCGAAGCTGCCGAAATCGAAATAGCCGGCGTTGGCATCCTGACCTTCCGTCACGTTGATGCCTTCGAAGAGCGTCTTGTTCTGGCCGCTGACGCCGTAAGTCTGATAGCCGGTCTGCGTGCCGGTCCGCGATCCGCCGACGTCATAGCCGGTCATCTGAAACCCCGGCGCCTGCGCCAGCGCCGCCCAGATGTCGCGCGCGTTGGGGATGTCCTGCAGCAGTTCTTTGGTGAAGTTGGTGCCGACGGTCGTGTTCTTGACGTCGACGACCGGAGACTCGCCGGTGATCGTGATCGTCTCCTGCAGCGACGAGAGCTGCAGCTGCGTGTCGATGCTGAGCGTCTGATTCAATCCAAGCCGGATGTCTTCGCGTTTGACTGTTTGAAATCCGGCGAGCTCGAACGTCACGGTGTAGACGCCGGGAGGCAGAG
>Ga0070704_100002398_pt1 | contig 10523 bp, 8 predicted proteins | sample KBSK5252metaG_FD_65467 | JGI IMG/M metagenome (GOLD analysis project Ga0070704, IMG submission 65467) | Corn, switchgrass and miscanthus rhizosphere microbial communities from Kellogg Biological Station, Michigan, USA - KBS K5-25-2 metaG | ecosystem: Host-associated > Plants > Roots >... | reverse complement strand
TTGTCGATTTCTGGGCGCCGTGGTGCGGACCGTGCAAGACGCTCGGACCGGTAATCGAGAAAATCGTCCACTCAGCCAAGGGCAAAATCAAGCTCACAAAAATGAATATCGACGAGCATCCGCAAGTCGCATCCCAACTCGGCATACAATCCATTCCCGCAGTTTTCGCCTTCGTGAACGGTCAGCCCGTCGATGGTTTCGTTGGCGCACTACCTGAAGGTCAAGTGAAGGCGTTCGTTGACCGTCTAATTGGCGGCGCTGGAAGCAATACTGCTGAATCGATTCAGCTTGCGGAAGATGCGCTGAAATCAGGCGATGCAGCAAAGGCCGCCGAGATTTTCGCAAGCATACTCGGCGAAGAGCCCGAAAATATTCAAGCGCTTGCGGGGCTCGTGCGTTGCCACGTCGCAGCCGGAAATCTTGAGCCTGCACGCCAGACGCTCGCCCTGATCCCAAAAGCAAAAGAAAACGAGCCTGTAGTTTCTACCGCCCGTGCCGCGCTCGAACTCGCCGATCAGGCGAAGAACGTCGGCGATACCGCGCCCCTGGAAGCGAAGGTCACAGCCGACCCGCTCGATCATCAGGCGCGCTTCGATCTCGCTGTTGCTCTCAACGCAAAAGGCAAGCGGCGTGAGGCACTCGAACATCTGATGACGATCGTGAAACGCGATCGTAAATGGAACGACGACGGCGCACGCAAGCAGCTTGTGCAATTTTTCGAGGCTTGGGGTCCGAATGACGAGAATACGATCGAAGGACGCCGGCAACTATCACTGATCCTATTTGCTTGAATCGCCGTCGGGTAAAGATGTCAACGAACACAGCATATCGAGCAGCAAACGATCTGCCGACGATCATTCCGGTTTTTCCGTTAGCGGGCGCGCTGTTGCTGCCACGTGTCCCTATGCCGCTCAATATTTTCGAGCCGCGCTATCTCGAGATGATCGACGACACGCTCAAAACCTCGCGCGTAATAGGAATGATCCAACCCGACGAAGGAAAAGGTGGCCCTGTTTCCCGTCCGAATCTTTATGCGACCGGTTGCGCAGGAAAAATCACCCAGTTTTCCGAAACCGGCGACGGCCGGTATCTGATCACACTCCATGGGATTGCGCGTTTTCGGATTATCGAAGAAATGCCGGTAACAACTCCCTATCGGCAGTGCCGTGTCGACTTTGCCGATTTCGCAGAAGATCTGGTTGCAAACCGCGGCGAAGAGGCGGTCGACCGCGACGAATTGTTGCGCACGCTGTCGAATTATCTCACCAAGAACAAGATCGAGGCCGACTGGAAAGGGATTCGCGAAGCACCGACGGAGGCGCTTGTGAATGGTCTTTCGATGATGGCGCCCTACGGGTCTCGGGAGAAACAAGCGCTGCTCGAAGCTCCCGACCTAAAGACAAGGGCCCAACTGCTCGTCGCGGTCACAGAGATCGCGCTGGCAAAGGACGACAAAAATGATTTGCCGATGCAATAACGAGCGCACATGATCATCTTGAGGCGAGTATGAGCAATCCGACAAATATCGATCCCAAGCTACTGGAAATCTTGGTCTGTCCCGTGACCAAAGGGCCGCTCGAATATGACCGAGAACGACAGGAACTGATCTCGCGCTCAGCGAAGCTTGCCTATCCGATTCGCGATGGGATCCCGATCATGCTTCCGGAGGAAGCGCGCAAGCTCGGTAGCTGAACAAGCTTCAAAGCGTTTCGCCACGCAAGAGCCGCGGCAGTTCACCAGATGTTCCCGCCGCTTCGCGCAAAAAATAATTTTTAATCGCCGGCGTGCGCTCAACGAGTCCAAGTCCCACATCGCGCGCGGTTCTCAATACATCCGACCGGTTCGAGAATAGCCGGTTAAGCCCGTCCGTCACGCTTGCCATCGCCATCGTGTCGGAACGCCGCCAACGCTCGTAGCGTTTCAGTACGTCGGGGGTACCGTGATCGAGGCCGAGACGTGCGGCATCGGCAATACATTCCGCAAGGGCTGCGGCATCTCGCAGGCCCAGATTGAGTCCCTGCCCCGCTAGTGGATGGATCACATGTGCCGCGTCACCGAGTAACGCGAAACGGTCGTGCACGAAACGCCGGGCCATCGCAAAGGAAAGCGGATAAGCACGCGCTGCAGATACTACTTCGATCTCTCCGAGCTTTCGTCCAAAACGAAGCAGCAGCTCTTCTTTGAATTCTTCAGCAGACAGGCCAACGATACGGTCTGCCTCCTCCCTGGTCTCCGTCCATACGATCGAAGAGCGCTTGCCCGTCAATGGCAAAATCGCGAACGAACCCGCCGGCAGAAAGTGCTGTATGGCGCGGCCCTCGTGATCGCGCTCATGGCCAATTGTCGCGACAATCCCCGATTGCTCGTAGGGCCAGCTGATGGAAGAAATTCCCGCGAGTGACCGCAATTTGGAGCGCGCACCATCGGCAGCGACAAGCAAACTCGTATTGAGCGGAGTTCCGTCGCTGAGCATGACGCTAAGCCAGCCATCAGCGGTATGGTAGTTTCCGACACCTTGTGTAAGAAACCGCACGCCCGCATTAGCGGCAGTTTCGCGCAAGGCAACTGCTAGATCACGATGCTCGACCATATAGGCGAGCGGTTCTCCCGATTCCGTGTCGTCTTCGAAATTCAGAAATGCCGGCCGCACGGCATCTTGGAGTCGACTGTCGGTGATCTCCATCTCATGGATCGGCTGCGCCTGCGCGGCAATCAGGTCCCAAACACCAAGCGATTCGAGCAAAAGTTGTGCACTCGTCGTGATCGCTGAAACGCGATCATCCACGGCAGGCTCTCGCGCAAGCACAGGATCGCAAACGGCAATCGAAAACTTCGGCTTCAATGCACGCCCGAGCGCAACCGCGAGCGCGAGCCCAGCAATGCCGGCGCCCGCAATAATGATACTGCTCCGTTCGCTCGATTGGCCCATGGCGATACTCTTATATACTGTCTCGTGTCGTCCCGCCTTTAAGGATTCTCATGTCCCAAGCTGTCAGAAGTCTGCTCGAAATCCTCAATCTCGAGCAGCTGGAGGTGAATCTATTTCGCGGGTTGAGCCCGCAGTCCCGCTGGCAACGAGTGTTTGGCGGGCAAGTGATCGGGCAAGCATTGGTTGCCGCCACTCGTACTGTGGATGCGCGGCCGGTTCATTCGCTGCATGCCTATTTCCTGCTCGGCGGCGACCCCAAGGTCCCGATCATTTACGAAGTCGATCGCATTCGAGATGGGAGAAGCTTTACTACCCGGCGTGTGGTGGCAATTCAGCATGGACAGGCGATTTTTTCGATGTCCGTTTCTTTTCATCGCGACGAGCCCGGCTTTTCGCACCAAGCGGAGATGCCGAAGGTGCCCGGCCCCGACGAGTTGCCGAGTGAGCAGCAAATTCGCGAAAATATAATGCCGATGATGCCTGAACCGGTCCGCCGCTATTATGAAAGCGAGCGGCCGATCGAGCTGCGGCCGGTTGAGTATGGACGTTATCTGTCGCGCGAGCACCGTTCACCACATTTCCATGTCTGGATCCGCGCGACCGCGCCGCTGCCCGACGATCCTGCGATTCACCAGTGCGTATTGGCTTATGCGTCCGACATGACTTTGCTCGACACATCCCTCATTCCCCACGGTCAAACGGTCTTCAACAAACGGATACAGGCGGCGAGCCTCGATCATGCGCTTTGGTTTCATCGTCCGTTTCGTGCGGATGAATGGCTGCTCTATGCCCAGGATACCCCCAATGCGTCGGCCGGGCGGGGGTTTTCAAGAGGGCTGATTTTCTCGAGAGATGGAAAGCTCGTCGCATCCGTTGCCCAAGAAGGGCTGATACGCGACCGTCCGGACCTAGCTTGAACGGCGAGCTTCCATCGAATTGCCCACAGTTTTGCTCCGAGGCTTCGCCCAAAGGGCGAGGATTCCGCTTAGTTTTTGATCATATTGCCGATATTGTACGCAAATCCGGCAAGGGTTACCGCCGGATGGCGGGTTTTCGACCGGATTCGTCTCGCTGAACTCAGGGATGGAAAACGCCGACCATATTGAGGGGGACATCCATGAAGCTCGTCATCGCCGTAATCAAACCCTTCAAGCTGGAGGATGTGCGCGACGCGCTCACTGCCATGGGCGTTCAGGGACTCACCGTCACCGAGGTCAAGGGATATGGGCGCCAGAAGGGCCATACCGAGTTTTATCGCGGCGCAGAATACGCCGTGCATTTTCTGCCGAAACTAAAAATTGAGGTCGGCGTGCCGAGTGACCGGGTCGACAAAGTGGTTGAAGCGATCACAGCCAGCGCCAGAACCGGACAAATCGGTGACGGAAAGATTTTCGTAACGAATATCGAAAAGGCGGTGCGTATTCGCACCGGAGAAACTGACAACAACGCGCTCTAAGCGCGGCATTCCGGGGGAGTCATGAGAAACATAGTAGCTTGGAAACGCATTCTTGTTCTTGCGGCGGGCGCGACCGCAATCGCAATCACGCCAGCCTTCGCACAGAATTCAAAAATTGACGCGGCCGATACTGCCTGGATGATTTCGGCAACGGCGCTCGTTTTGATGATGACAATTCCCGGTCTTGCACTCTTCTATGCCGGCCTTGTGCGCAAAAAGAACATTCTCGCCACCATGGCTCAAAGTCTTGCGGCAGTTCTTTTCGTTTCGATTTTCTGGGCCGCCGCTGGATATAGCCTCGCTTTTACGGGTGAAGACGCGTTGATCGGATCGTTCGATCGCCTCCTGCTCCTGGGCATGGGAATGGATTCGACAAACGCGCTCGCGAAAAACATCCCCGAAGCGTTGTTCATGATTTACCAGATGACCTTCGCCATCATCACGGTGGCGCTCGTCGCCGGCTCCGTTGCCGATCGAATGAAGTTCTCTGCGTTTCTACTGTTCGGGATCGGCTGGTTGTTTCTTGTCTATGTACCTTCAGCTCATTGGGTTTGGGGTGGCGGCTTTCTTGGCGGCATGGGTCTTCTCGACTTCGCCGGCGGCACCGTCGTTCATCTTAATGCGGGTATAGCAGGATTGGTCGCCGCCCTCGTGCTTGGCTCACGCCGCGGTTATGGGAAAGAAAATCTCTCTCCCCACGATTTATCGCTGGCGGTCATTGGCACAGGGCTTCTTTGGGTCGGCTGGTTCGGCTTCAATGGCGGCTCGGCGCTTGGGGCGAACTCACGCGCTGCTATGGCGATAGTATCCACGCATCTTGCTGCATCGACTGGCGCATTTGTGTGGATGGCGCTTGAATGGTGGAGCCGCGGCAAACCTTCGGTACTTGGTATGATCTCCGGCGCCGTCGCCGGTCTCGGTACGATCACTCCTGCCTCAGGCTACGTGCTGCCTTGGCAGGGCGTCGTGATCGGCGCTCTCGCTGGTCTGATTTGCTTCTGGGCCTGCACAAACCTGAAAGAGCGACTGCAGTATGATGACTCGCTCGATGTGTTCGGCATTCACGGAGTTGGCGGAGCGCTCGGCACTCTATTGACGGGCGTCTTTGCCACGGCAGCTCTATCGATAAGTGCGGAAATGCCGAACGGAATCGGCGGAGTGCTGGAAGGAAATTGGGATCAGTTGAGAATTCAGGCGATCGGTGTCGCGGTTACAGGAGTTTGGTGCGCGGTCGCGAGTTTCGTACTTCTCAAACTGATCGACGGACTAGTTGGGCTACGCGTCAGCGTTGATTCAGAGCGCATGGGTCTCGACATCTCGCTGCATGGAGAGGCCCTGCAACAGTGACCTCAGCGTGATATTGCTTAGAGAATGAGCTGTTGAAGCGGGGGCGAAGACATCAGCCTAAATTGTAGGCAATCTTGGCGCGGATTTATGCGGGGTTTCAGCACCCCCGATCAGCAGTGTGGTTCTGCGACTCAAAACTCCTGATTCTTCAAATGATTAGGCCAGTGCCGAACACTTGGCATGGCGTTTGATTCCCTTCTCACCTGGCTTGGCATTGGGAACGGGAATCGCCTGCTCCCTGTGCTCAGGCCCGATCAAAAACGCCCGATGGCGGCCTTCGCCGCAGGAAGGGCCAATGCGGGGACAGGAGCCACATGAAGATCGTCATGGCCATCATCAAGCCGTTCAAGCTGGAGGAGGTGCGTGACGCCCTCACCGGCATCGGCATTCACGGACTGACCGTTACCGAGGTCAAAGGCTACGGAAGACAGAAGGGACATACGGAAATCTATCGCGGTGCCGAATACGCCGTGAACTTTCTGCCGAAGCTGAAGATCGAGGTCGCGGTCGCAACTGATCAAGTCAAGAAGGTGATCGGAGCGATCACCGGGGCAGCAAAGACCGGCCAGATCGGAGACGGAAAAATCTTCGTCTACACGATCGACCAGGCCGTTCGCATCCGCACGGGTGAGACCGATGCTGACGCTCTCTAACTCAAACAACGATCTCAGCCAGGTGATGGAGAAATCTTCCATGAAGTTCAAAAACTGGGTTTACGCGGCGTTGCCCGCGCTGCTGGTGGCGACTCTCGCCATCGCGCCGGCATTCGCTGCCGACGCGCCGAAAATAGACAAGGGCGACACGACGTGGATGATGACCGCTACGGTTCTCGTTCTCGTAATGACGATTCCTGGTCTCGCATTGTTCTATGGCGGACTCGTCCGTTCGAAGAACATGCTCTCGATGCTCACACAGGTGTTCTACACCGAGTGCATCGTGCTGCTGATCTGGGTGCTCTACGGGTACAGCCTCACCTTTACGGGCGGGTCTGGTGCAACAGCCGACTTTATCGGCGGTTTCTCGAAGGCCTTCTTGGCTGGAATTGCCCCCGATACACCAGCCGCGACTTTCTCAGCCGGGGTCGCGATTCCCGAAGGCGTCTACGTAATGTTCCAGATGACCTTCGCGGCGATCACCGCGGCGCTCATTCTGGGCTCGGTCGCGGAACGCACCAAGTTCTCCGCGATCGCTTTGTTCATGCCGCTTTGGATCACCTTCATCTACTTCCCAATCGCGCACATGGTCTGGTACTGGTCCGGACCTGACGCGATCGACGCGGCCGCAAAGGTTCTCGCCGCAGCAACCGATGCGGGTGCAAAGGCAAAGGCACAGGAAGCGCTCGATGCCGTGTTGGCGGATGGGGGCTATCTGTTCAAAGCCGGGGCTATCGACTTCGCCGGCGGCACCGTCGTTCACATCAACTCGGGCATAGCTGGAATGGTCGGCTGCTTGATTGTCGGCAAGCGTATCGGATTCGGCCGGGATAATATGCCGCCGCATTCGCTAACGATGACGATGATCGGCTGCTGCTTACTGTGGTTCGGCTGGTTCGGCTTCAACGCCGGTTCCAACCTCGAAGCAGCGGGCGGTGCTGTTGTTGCGTTCCTTAACACCTTCATCGCAACGGCTGCGTGCGCAATGTCGTGGATGTTCGTCGAGTGGATCGTAAAGGGCAAGCCGAGCATGCTCGGTGCAGTGTCCGGAGCGGTCGCGGGTCTCGTCGCCGTAACTCCGGCTTCGGGTTTCGCAGGCCCGATGGGCGCCCTCGTTCTCGGTCTCGTTGCCGGCGTGATCTGCTTCTTCTTCTGCACGACGGTGAAGAACACCTTCAAGTACGATGACGCACTCGACGTCTTCGGCGTGCATTGTATTGGCGGTATTGTCGGCGCCCTCGGCACCGGCATTCTCGTCAATCCGGCGCTCGGCGGTACCGGTGTGTTCGACTATACGATCGGCAAAGCCGCTGACTACGACATGGCTGCACAGATGATCTCGCAGTTGAAAGCTGTCGGGATCACCCTGCTCTGGTCGGGAATCGGCTCAGCCATCCTCTGGAAGGTTGTCGACATCATCGTCGGATTGCGGCCTGCGGCTGAGAAAGAGCGCGAAGGTCTCGATATCTCCGACCATGGAGAGCGTGCCTACAATATGTAATCGGGCGTTTCGTACAGTATCGCCCTACGACGGAAGGCCCCGGCTCTGCTGGGGCCTTCTTCTTTTGCGCCATTCGCCGATGGTTAACGAGCCCTTAACCAGCTTCTTTCTAAGGTCTTTCCGGAACCGAGTGGCGTGAGGCGGGCGTAATCAAATGGCGAAAAATCATTGCGCCAAACGAGGCGGAACTGGGCCGAATGCCGCCGGCTACCTTCACCATTCGCCAATTTCACAATGAACGAGAAGGCGCTGAATCAGACCGCAGCCCGTAAAGCACGAAGAAAACGGATTTGAAAATACGACCCATGCGCACAGCCTCGACCCGCTCTTCTGTTTCGCTCTCCGATGGAATCGTCGGTGCCCTGCGCCGCCGCTTTGCTGAACTTGGCGGATTTTTGCTCGTTGTCTCGGCGGGAATTTGCATGGTCGCATTGGCGACTTGGTCGGCGCTCGATCCGAGTTTCAATTATGCGACCGACGGAGCAGCCCGCAATTTGCTCGGCCGGCCTGGCGCGATCTTTGCTGATTTCTTGATGCAGATATTCGGACTTGCGGCCGTCGTCGTGGTCCTGCCGATCGCAGTCTGGGGTTGGCGATTCATCACCCATCGCTGGCTCGTGCGTACACGAGTTCGGTTGATTGCTTGGTTCGTTAGCCCGATATTCGCCGCCGGTTTTGCCGCATGTCTCAAGCCGACGCTGAATTGGCCCTTGCCGAGTGGGCTCGGGGGCGTCGTAGGGGATATGCTGCTCAAACTTCCGATGCTGATCTCCGGAGGTTCGCTTTCGATCTCGAACCGCGTCAGCCTTGCGGCGTTCTTTGGTCTGTTGACGGTCCTCGCCCTAGCCGTCGCAGTGGGAATGGGCTTCAAATCCGCGGGCTTCCTTGAAAATGACGATGAAGAAACCGACGATGCACCAGGCCGTGCGGTCGTCTCGCTTGGCGCGATTACACATGGCTTCCTCGCTTTCAAAGCGCGCTTGTCCCGTCGGCGCGGCTCAGGGCTGCTTGCTCTCTTCCGTGAAATGTTCGAACGCGAGGACAGGCAACCCGGGCGGCAATCGCGGCGCGAGCCCATGCTGGGCGCGGGCGAAGCAAGAAATTTGGAAGATATCGACGAATTCGACAATCTGTCCGCGCCGCGCCGCGCCAGCCGTGCGGGCGCTGCTGCCCCGCGAAAAAAGCGCACGCCGCGCGGCCGCTACGAATTTCCCCCGCTTGATCTCTTGGCGCCTGGACCGAAGGAGCGCGCGCCAGCACTTTCTTCAGCCACCCTCGACGGAAATTCGCGCGCCCTTGAAAGCGTGCTCGAAGATTTCGGCGTGCGCGGCGAGATCGTGAATGCGCGTCCCGGCCCCGTTGTCACACTTTATGAACTCGAGCCCGCTCCTGGAATCAAGTCGTCGCGCGTGATCGGACTTTCCGACGATATCGCGCGTTCCATGAGCGCGGTGTCCGCGCGCGTCGCGGTCGTGCCGGGACGAAACGCGATCGGCATCGAGTTGCCGAATCCGAAACGCGAAAAAGTCGTCCTGCGCGAGCAGATCGCTTCGAAAGAGTTCAACAGCAACATGACAAATCTGCCGCTCTGTCTCGGCAAAACCATCGGTGGCGAGCCGGTAATCGCGGATCTCTCCCGCATGCCGCATCTTCTGATTGCCGGGACCACGGGCTCCGGCAAATCCGTCGCGATAAACACCATGATCTTGTCGTTGCTTTATCGCCTGCGGCCCGAGGAATGCCGGCTCATTCTGATCGATCCAAAAATGCTTGAACTCTCCGTCTATGACGGGATTCCCCATCTCCTCGCACCGGTCGTCACCGACCCGCGCAAAGCGATCATCGCGCTGAAATGGACTGTGCGCGAGATGGAAGAGCGCTACAAGAAAATGTCCAAGGTCAGTGTGCGCAGCATCGACGGCTTCAATGCGCGAGTCGCCGAGGCGCGCGAAAAGGGTGACACGATCACCCGCACCGTACAGACCGGCTTCGACCGCGAGACGGGCGAAGCAGTTTACGAACATCAGGAAATGGACCTGTCGCCCCTGCCCTTCATCGTGGTGGTCGTCGACGAAATGGCCGATCTTATGATGGTGGCGGGCAAGGACATCGAGGGCGCGATCCAGCGCCTTGCACAGATGGCGCGCGCAGCCGGCATTCATCTTGTTATGGCGACGCAACGGCCGTCGGTCGACGTGATCACTGGCACGATCAAAGCAAATTTCCCGACTCGCGTTTCGTTTCAAGTCACTTCCAAAATTGACAGCCGTACTATCTTGGGCGAGCAAGGCGCGGAACAACTCCTTGGCCAAGGCGACATGCTCTACATGGCGGGCGGCGGACGTATCAGCCGCGTTCACGGACCCTTCGTTTCCGACCGCGAGGTCGAACGTGTGGTCGCACATCTGAAGGAACAGGGGACGCCGGAATATCTCGAAGCCGTTACGGCCGAGGAAGAAGAAGGCGACTCAACCGCACCTTTCGACAACGGCAATTTCGGTGAGGAAGGCGGCGATTTGTACAGACAGGCGGTGCAAATCGTTTTGCGTGACCGCAAGGCCTCTACGAGTTATGTCCAGCGCCGGCTGCAAATCGGCTATAACCGTGCTGCAACGATTATCGAGCGAATGGAAAAAG
>Ga0070704_100002394_pt1 | contig 10529 bp, 10 predicted proteins | sample KBSK5252metaG_FD_65467 | JGI IMG/M metagenome (GOLD analysis project Ga0070704, IMG submission 65467) | Corn, switchgrass and miscanthus rhizosphere microbial communities from Kellogg Biological Station, Michigan, USA - KBS K5-25-2 metaG | ecosystem: Host-associated > Plants > Roots >... | reverse complement strand
GACCGCGGTTGCTCGACGGATTGCAGCGGCATTGAATGAGCGTGGTGTGCTTGCGCGAGTTGGCGGCGATGAATTTGTCGCCTTGATACATCTTCCAAAAGCGGGGTGTCGCGAATTTGCACGTGTGGTGGGCGAGGAAATTCGCGCCTCCATGGAAACTGCAATGGACGTAGATGGCGCCCCCTTCCTTGTCGGCTGCAGCGTTGGCATTGCCATAATGCCTGATGACGCAACGAGCCTCGCCGGGGCATTGGTGGTCGCCGACGCCGCGCTCTATGAAGCCAAACGAGCAGGCCGCAATCGCGTAATCGATCACGCACCCCCGTTGGCGTCCGAGGCTTATGGCGAAGACGAGAACAAGCAGCCCCACTGGACGGCGCTGGAATTTTCAGACCCACTCTGAACCTAAACTATCTTATTGATTTAGCTCAATTTTCATCCCGTCAAAAGCAGGCTCGACGCTACGCGGCAAACTGGCGCGCAATGTCTCATAGTCGAGATCAGTATGCAGGTTGGTGAGAATTGCGCGGCGTGGGCGCATGTGCTCGATCCATCCAAGCGCTTCCTCGACCGTGAAGTGGCTAGGATGTGGCCGATAGCGCAGCGTGTCTACAATCCAAACATCGAGGCCGTGCAATGCCGTGGTTTCAGCTGGGAAGCCGCTTACGTCGCACGAATAAGCCAGCCCGCCGAAACGAAATCCGAGTGCTTGTACGCTGCCATGCTCCTGCAGGAATGGTAGCGCGCTGATTGTTCCTCCCTCGCCTTCGATTGTTACCGACTGGCCAGCCGCGATCCGGTGTTCCGTCAAGATTGGGGGGTATTCGCTGCCTACCGGTGTCTTGAAGCAATATCCAAAACGCATGTGCAGAAAATCCGAAGTCCGCGCATCCAGATAAACATTGATGCGCTTTTGTTGGACCAATGCGAGAGGGCGCAGATCGTCGATGCCGTGAGTGTGATCTGCATGCTCATGTGTGAACAGCACGCCGTCGAGCTTTGATACTCCGGCTTCGAGAAGTTGCTCACGCAGATCGGGAGAGGTATCGACCAACACGGTCGTGCGACCATGTTTTTCGATACGTTCCACGAGCAGAGAGCAGCGACGTCGTCGGTTTTTAGGATTGTTCGGGTCGCACGCGCCCCATCCCTGCCCGACGCGCGGAACCCCGCCCGACGAACCGCAGCCGAGAATGGTGAAGACCATCGGCATGATTAGGCTGTTGGTACCTTTGAAAATAGTCGATGGAAATTCCTGGTCGTAGTCGAGCCGATCTTGTCGGCGCCTATACCGCGCGTTTCAGCGAGTACCCGCGCGGTTTCCGTCACGTAAGCTGGCTCGTTCCGCTTGCCGCGCCAAGGTCCGGGAGCAAGATACGGCGCATCAGTTTCAACAAGAAGACGATCCTCAGGTAACGCAGCTGCGATCCTTCTTAGGTTCTCGCTTGCTTTGAATGTCAGAATTCCCGCGAAGGAAACGTAGCCGCCTAATGCGACCCCTCGACGCGCCAGCGATTCACCGCCGGTGAAACAGTGCAGTACGAAAGGGAAAGCGCCTTTGCTGTGTTCCTCTTCAAGAATGCGGGCGACGTCTTCATCCGCGTCACGCGCGTGAATGACGAGTGGCAGTTGCGTCTCTCGCGCTGCTGCAATGTGCCGGCGGAAACCCCGCTCCTGTTCATCACGCGGGCTGTTGTTGTAGTGATAGTCGAGGCCGGCTTCCCCAATGGCAACGACCTTGGGATGTTTCGTGGCAGCAACGAGATCAGCCACAGCCACATCTGGTTCTTTTGCGGCGTTGTGCGGGTGCGTGCCAATCGAACAAAACACATCTTCAAACCGCTCGGCGATAGCGCGCACACCAGGAAATTTCTCGACACGAGTCGAGATGGTGACCATGCGAGTGAGACCGGCCACACGCCCGCGTTGCACCACAGCATCCAATTCATTGCTGAAGTCGGGAAAGTCGAGATGACAATGACTGTCGACGAGCATGATTAGCCCGGCTTTTCCTCAGGATCGACATAGCGTGGGAACACGGGACTGGGTGCTGGTAGCGTGATGCCGGCTTTAAGTCGGCTGGCCTTACCGAGTGACCTAAAGTCTCTAGCGTCCACGGGCACTGCGAGAATATCGAGCAGTTTTGCAGCCCCTGCAGGTACGAAAGGTTGCGCGAGTATCGCGATCTGGCGAGTCACTTCAGCGGTAGTCCACAGTACAGTAGCAAAGCGTGCAGGATCTTTTTTACGCAAATCCCACGGCGCTTCGCCCGCAAAATAGCGGTTTGCATCGGCGACGACGGCCCAGATTACGTTCAGCACCTGATGTAGCTGCTGCGTCTTCATTGCTTCGCGCGCCTTGTCCAACATGGAGTCGGCGGTGGCAAGAATTGCGCTGTCGTTGAGCGATAAAGCGCCCGGCTGCGGTACCTTCGCTTCGCAGTTCTTGGCGATCATCGAAAGCGAGCGTTGCGCGAGGTTGCCTAGATCGTTCGAGAGATCGGCGTTGGTACGATTCACGATCGCCTCGTGACCGTAATTGCCGTCCTGTCCGAAAGGCACTTCGCGCATGAAAAAATAGCGCAACGCATCGACGCCGTAGATGCCGGCAAGCGCGAGCGGATCGACGACATTCCCGACCGATTTCGACATTTTCTCCCCGCGATTGAAGAGAAATCCGTGACCGTGAACGCGTCTAGGTGGCTCAATACCCGCCGACATAAGAAAGGCCGGCCAATACACTGCATGAAAGCGCACGATGTCCTTGCCGATCACGTGCAGATCTGCCGGCCAATAACGCCGGAAGGATTTCGATTTCTCGTCGGGATAACCGACGCCTGTGATGTAATTGGTCAATGCATCGACCCATACATACATCACATGGCCCGGCGCATTCGGTACGGGCACGCCCCAAGTCAACGACGTGCGCGAGATTGAGAGATCCTGCAGGCCCGCCTTGACGAAGCTCACAATTTCGTTTCGCCGCGTTTCCGGCAGAATGAAATCAGGATGGGCGTTATAAAAATTAAGCAGCTTTTTTCCGTAGGCCGATAGTTTAAAAAAATAAGTCTGCTCTTTGGTCCATTCGACTGGCGTGCCCTGCGGACCGAGACGTATTTTGTCAGGGCCCAGAGTCGTTTCGGACTCGGCATAAAACGCCTCATCGCGGACTGAGTACCAGCCTTCGTAATTGCCGAGATAGATATCTCCGGCGTCATCCATGCGCTGCCAGATCGCCTGCGACGATTTGTAGTGCGCAGGCTCGGTGGTGCGGATGAAGCGGTCGTAGGAAACGTTCAACCGATCGCACATCGCTTGAAATTGCGGTGTGTTTCGATCGGATAATTGGCGTGGGGTAATTCCCTCTTTTGCGGCGGTCTGAGTCATTTTTAGACCATGTTCGTCGACACCGGTCATGAAGAGCACATCGTAGCCATCGAGCCGTTGAAAGCGTGCGATTGCGTCGGTCGCGACCGCCTCATACGCGTGGCCAATATGCGGCGCACCGTTCGGATAAGATATTGCCGTTGTCACATAGTACGGCTTGCCAGCGATGGACTTCTTCGCCAGTGATTTCTGGGCTGTCGACTTGATGCGCGATTTCGTTGCGCCTGATTTCCTGGTGCGCGAAGTTTTTGTGGATGAATTCTTGGTACGCGACTTTTTGAGGCGTGATTTCTTGGCGCGAGACTTGGCCACCATAGATAAAACCTCCGGAGTGCGCGCCACGCGCTAGATCAGCGCGTCGCCTCCGCTAACTTGGAAAAGACCTGAAAAACGAGCGGCTTGCGGTCGAGGCCGTAAGCATCGGTTTCGATCGCGGCGCGGCGCACGTTTTCCCATGTCTCCGCAAAACGCGCAAGGCGCGCGGGCGGCTCATTCGTATTGGTTGCAGCCACGGCCAGCCAGTCCTCCACCGTTTCGGCGAAGACAAAAAACCCCTCATCGTTCCGGAGCTGATCTCCAAGCTTTTGCATGCCCTCGCCGTCGGTTTCAGGCAATCGTGCGAGTAGTTTTTCGGTGAGGCTGCGCACTTCCAACCCGTCGCCAAGCAGGAGAGCGAGCGTGTGGCGAACACTGCCGCCGCCTGCATTGGCGGCGTCAGCAATCTTTTCGACAGGCAAGTCGTCCATCTCAGCGGCAATTCCCGTGACCGCCTGCGTGACCTGCTCGGTCGAAAGCGGACGCAATGTGAGTTTTCGGCAGCGTGAACGAATGGTCGCTAGCAAGCGGCCCGGGGAATGCGAAATTAGCAGAAAAAGCGACCGCGACGGCGGCTCTTCCAGAATTTTCAACAACGAGTTCGCGCCGTGTTTGTTCAATTCGTCAAGCGAGTCGACGATGCAGACCCGGTAGCCCCCGTAAGCCGCGGTCGTGCCGAAGAATTTGACGGGCCGGCGCGCCTCCTCAACCGAAATCTCTGTCGGAGGTTTTTTACCCTCCTCTGAAGCGAGACGTCGCAAGACGAGCAAATCAGGATGCGAAAGGACCGCAACTTGGCGAGAAACCATGTGATCCGGCGGGACGTTCAGACTTTTCGCGTTTGGCTTGGGATCGGCGAGTACGAAGCGGGCAATGCGATAGGCAAGCGTCGCTTTACCGATGCCTTCCGGCCCCCCAATCAGAAACGCGTGCGGCAATCTGCCTGCATTCCAGCTTGCGAGAATTTCTTCTTCTGCTTCAGCGTGGCCCACGAACGCCGTGCGTTCACGCGGATGTGGTGCGCCGGAAAGCCGGTCGCCTTCTTCGCGGTCGTTGCTCGATTTCATCCGACGGCCCGCGGTTCTTGCGAACCGCGGAGCGGACGCAGCAAGCGATCCGAAACAACCATCCAAATGCGAACGGCCAAGATATCCGAAGTCACGCTTGCATCAATCAGGGCACAACGCTGAGGTTCCTGTTCGGCGATATCACAATAGGCCGCACGTAGCTCGCGATGGAAATCGATGTTCTCGGCTTCAAAGCGGTTCGTGCCTTCACCGCGTTTGTGCACGCGAGCAAGTCCGATTTCGGGCGGGACATCGAGAATAAGAGTGAGATCCGGCATGTTCTCGCCTACGACAACGCGCTCAAGCGAACGGATTAGGCGCGGATCGACGTTGCCAAGGGAGCCCTGATAGACACGGGTCGAGTCGATAAAGCGATCGCAGACAACCCATGCGCCTCGTTCGAGCGCGGGGCGGATAGTGGTTAGCATATGATCGTCGCGGGCCGCAGCGAAAAGCATTGCCTCGGCTTCCGCGCCGAGCGGTTTTGCCACACCGTTCAAGAGAAGATGCCGCATTGCCTCTGCGCCCGGCGATCCGCCCGGCTCGCGTGTTTCGACAACTTCGTAGCCAAGCAACCGCAAACGCTCAGCGAGGCGGTTCACTTGTGTGGTCTTGCCCGCGCCTTCCCCGCCTTCAAACGTGATGAAACGGCCTGTGGTTGTCATGGAGCGCATATAAGCTCAAGTCCTCTTTAGGTTCGAGAGCGCGCTACGCACTAAATCGACCGCAAATTCATAAACACCATCCATCGCGCGGCGAAAAATACCGCCTTGGCCAACGTCTATGCCAGCGACCAGCGGCGCATCAAGCACTAATCGTTCGCCGCGCCAGGCCTTAAGGCGGGCAACTTCTGTCCCCTTCGTGATCGGCGCGCGAAGCGGCCCGACATAGGTAGCACGTACCAAGAGACGGTCGCTGGCTCCTTTGGGCAGAAAAACGCGAAGCTGTTTCTCACTTACTAAGGGGACTCGGCCATGGTCGCCCCCGAATACGTGCGCCTCAGCGACAATGGAGCCGGCCTTCACGAGCGGGCGTGGATCAAAATTCTTGAAACCCCATTCGAGCAACTTTCGCCCATCCTCTCCACGATCCTTCATGGTCGGTGAACCGTTGATTACGACGATTAGCCGGTTGTCGTTTTGGATTGCGGTTCCTACAAGGCCATAGCCCGATTCCTTGACGTAGCCGGTTTTCATACCGTCGGCGCCGATCCCCATATCAAGCAACGGATTACGGTTTTGTTGTTTGATTTTGTTCCAGGTGAATTCACGTTGGCTGTAATAGGGGAAATATTCCGGATATTCGCGAATGATATGGGCGCTGAGTTTGGCAAGGTCACGCACCGAAATCTTGTGTTCTGGGTCATTGATTCCTGTGGCGTTACGAAAGATCGCGCTCTTGAAGCCCAACTCTTTCGCCCGCGCAGTCATGTGCTTCGCGAACAGGCTCTCGTTTCCGTCTAATTCTTCCGCGAACGCAATCGCTGCATCATTCCCGGAAACGACCACGACACCCTGAATGAGGTCTTCGACCTTTACCTTGCTGTTGATCGAAGCAAACATAGTCGAGCCACCCGAAGGTGCGCCGCCATAACGCCAAGCGTACGGACTGATCAGAAGATTTTGGTCGAGCGTGAGTCTCCGTTCCTGAAGCGCTTGGAAAACAAGCTCCATCGTCATCAACTTGGTTAGGCTTGCAGGCGGGAACGGAGTGTCGGCTGCTTTCTCATAAAGAAAGCTGCCATTCTCGTAGTCGATCAAGATTGCGTGTGATGCGGTGATCGATGGGGGGTTGTTCGGCCCTGCTGTCGCCGATTGTGCATGCGCGAAAGTTGGCGCAAGTACGAGCACGAATGCAATGGGAGCTGCGAGATGAAGCCAGGGGCTCGCCGGGCTCTTTTTCCGGCTAAATTCAAGCACTTTTTTATCTCCTGCCTGCGCCCCAGGCAGTCATTTACAAGCGCCGTGGCGTTCGATCAACGGGGCAGATCGACGAGCTCAGTAAAGACCGCGCCCTGAAGTAAATGCCAGGGCATTTGATTGCAAGGATAGCGCGTCGGGTGTTGTTATGTACCTGGCCGACTGGGTTGGCGGAACAACGCGCGACGTTCTCATGGGCGCTTGTGGTTCGAACTCGCGATCGTCGCTCGGCATTGGTGTTGAATAGCGGCCAAGCTCAAATGGGCGCTCTGAGGGAGTTGGAATATATCCACCTCGTGCGCCCGACACCATACGTGCGTCTTGCGGTATGAAACTTGAGTTGGACGCGACCAACACTGATGAAGGTGCAGGTGCCGGCTGATCTTGTCGCAGCGTTGCGACAAGCTTGCGGTCGTCAGAGCCTTCGAGTGGTGCCGGGCCGACATATTCTACACGAACACGAGCAACGCCGTTTCCTTTGTAGCGAAGCAATTCGGCGGTTTTTGACGACAGATCGATCACTCGATCTTTGGCATATGGGCCACGATCGTTTACGCGCACAACAATAGAGCGGCCGTTCGAGAGATTGGTGACGCGGGCATAGCTTGGGATCGGCAGAGTCGGATGCGCAGCTGAAATTGCTTCCTGGTCGTATACTTCGCCGTTCGCTGTTAGCCGTCCGTGAAAATCCGATCCGTACCAAGACGCCATGCCTTCGGCGCTGTAACTCGGATCATGCTCGGGAACATAGGTGCGTCCGGCAACCTGATAGGGCTTGCCAATGCGATAAGTGCCGCCGCCTTTCGGAACAGGCTGCCCCTCCTCGATCACCCGCGCGCTCGAGGCGACGCCGTATTTCGGATCGACCTGACGAGAGAATTTGTCGGAAGACGCGCAATTTGCGAGAAAGCAACAAGCTAGAGACACGAGCAATATACGCGGAGCTTGCGCTCGCGCATGAGACACATCTAGTACGCTTCCCCGAATACGCCCCATACGCTACTAGCCGCCCCTACTCGACCAATCCACGATACCACGATCGCCGCGAGCTACGGCTGATGCAATTCTTCGCGGGAATCGGCCTCTATTTTCCGAGCGTAGCCCGGAACTTGTGTATTTCGGCCAAAGAACGCCGTTTGAGTAGGGCGGAAATACGACCCATGCAGTTTTGTGGTTAATCGGTTGCAAAACTGATCTCGGTTCGGCCAGCGCTTGCAATAATAGACGCGATCTCTCAAATCTCCGCTCGGACGGGTGGCCGAGTGGTTTAAGGCAGCGGTCTTGAAAACCGCCGAAGGTGCAAGCCTTCCGTGGGTTCGAATCCCACCCCGTCCGCCAGTTGCGTCGAAATCGTTTATTTTTTTCTTGAATTTGTGGCCCTTCCCCCGGCCCTTCCCCCTCGCCAGCCAGTTTTGGCGCTTGCAACGTAGGTATGGACCCGTTTGCGTGCTAGTTTGCCTACTTTAGGAAGCTCTACTTGTAGTAGCCAACGCCACAGGCTTCCCTGCCGACGCGGGTGACATACGCTTCCTTCGCCACTGGGTCCGTGGTGCCCGGCTTCGGGAAGTTGTAGCTGATCGTCGAGATCGTTCCTTCTTTGGCCGAGTCGTAGATTTTCTGACCCAATGGGGAACCATCCTTTTCCTTGAGGGCTCTGATGTCCGTACCCATGAGAGCGGGATTGACGTGCGCAGTAAATTTGCCGCTCCCCATTTCGGCACAGTACACGTAAAGGTCTCGATCTCTGAACCCGCCGTCGGCTTTGTTGAACTTGATAAGCGCCGCGGCCTCGTTGGCCTTCAGCTCTGTTATTGCCTTTTCTAACATCGCTTTGGCCTCGGCGGGAGTGCCAAACTGGGCTTGTGCGAACGCTCCGGCGGACAGTGTCAGAGCTACAGCTGACACAGTACCGATTATGCGTGTACGAAACATGGCCTCCCTGTTTGATTTCACGCACTGGAGTCAGAGCGGACGTGCAGACTTATTTGAGGGGCTATCCAGCCAACGCGCCTCAGGGAAAAGAGTTCCTCGAAGCCGGCGATCCCAATAAAAAAGGCTTCGGCGCGGCCAATTGCGCTCGGCTGCGATGACGCCGCTTTACGACGGTCTAATTTCACGCCAAAATATTCGTGGGACTTGCTCTAGGAGAGCGCCCATGCAACGCATCCTCGTCGGTTTCGCATTCACCGCCTTGCTCGGCGCGGGGGCTATTGCTGAACCCCCAACCTCGCTGCCGAGTCAGAATAAGCCATTGCACCATAGCCATCCGCTACTGCCGGGGGGGCCAACGCCCCGTGCGATGCCGGATCATCCGCAACAAAATATAGCAAAGAAGCAAGAGCCATGCGGGCTATGCGACGTCATTCAAAACGTGCGTGATACTCCTTACGCCAAAGCCAAACGCGACGCGGAGCGAATCGCTGCCGAGCGGCGAGCGGCATACGAGCGACGATTGAAGGATCCGAAAGCGAAATCGAAACACACCGCCAAAGAAGACTACGCCGGCATCGACGTCGGTCCGCTGTCCAAGAAGACAAAGGTGAAAGGAACCGAATCTCTCTCGACACCGCTTCTGAAAACTACGCAAGAAGAATCGCGGCCACCGCAAGATTGAAGTGACCACTCCAATGCGGCTTACGTTGTCAGTTCGAGCGCTTTCATTTTGAAAAAAGAGGACGAATATCTCACCGCAACCAACGCGAGAAATCGCGTAGAATCGCTTTGGCACTGACGGGTGGGCCCCGCCACCGCTCTAAAGTCGATTGAAGCCACGGATACGATTACTGACGTCAATCAAGGGCAGAAGTTCACGGTACAGGGGCCCCGCGTTTCAGTGCGTAAACCTTGATAGACATCGCGTAGCGCGTCGTACCGCCGATCTGCGCGTGGCGCGACGGCAGCGCCACTATAAGATAGCCGCGGTTGCCCAAAGACCCTTGTCCGCTCTCTCGCGAGAGTTGAAAGCGATGCGTCGACACAGGTGCCTTTGGCGGTCCGACCCTCCAGGCACTTTGTCTCTTGTGCGGCCGCGCTGTTGGACAACGTCAACAAAATTAGGAATGCGGCCGTCGCACAATTTCGAGATGCCTCCACAATTGCCTCCTATCAGTATCGAAATGAAGCGCCGCCGGCGACGACCCATCCCGTCGAAGACAGATTGGGTACCGGAAATGGCGCCGCCGCAGGGGCGGAGTTCTCTGTAATCCAAACCCTCTCCACTGTCATGTAAAGCAAAGATTTGTCGTCCACGCTGTAGCGAAGGTTCCCGCCCGCACTCCAGCGCGTCTTGGCAGGTACGAACTGAAAGGCAGTTGGGGAGTAAGTGTTCGCGTCTCGCAACAAATAACTTGCCAAAGGTCCAGCCGACCACTTGCCGGATGTGAAAGCGTGCTCGACCCGAATTCTATAAATATTGCTGTTCGAATTGAACGTTTCCAAAAGCAATGCCGGCGGGGGGTTGAGAAGTTGATTCTTCCTGACGTAATTCCAGGATGCGGTAACGGTCGTGACTGATTCTTCACTCCATGTGTAGGCAGCGGTGCCCGAGACGAGATAGCGATCGCCGAGCTGAAAACTCGGAACTCCATCAAACAGTGTTTTATTTTCGTGTGAAAAGGATGCGGTGAGTGCCGCGGCCCAGGGACCCTCGCGAAGTGTAAGGGACGCATTGAAAGTAAGAATGTCGCTTGGATCTACGCGAGTTTCCGTCAGGGCTACCGCGGGGTTCTCGCGATTGTAGTTGCCACGCTTGGTGTAACCGGCCCCGAGCGACAGAATGAATGTGCTGGTCAGCGGGAGATTGATGCCGACAGTCGGGCCGAAGTTCCATCCCTCGCCGAACG
>Ga0070704_100002393_pt1 | contig 10531 bp, 7 predicted proteins | sample KBSK5252metaG_FD_65467 | JGI IMG/M metagenome (GOLD analysis project Ga0070704, IMG submission 65467) | Corn, switchgrass and miscanthus rhizosphere microbial communities from Kellogg Biological Station, Michigan, USA - KBS K5-25-2 metaG | ecosystem: Host-associated > Plants > Roots >... | reverse complement strand
ACGCTGCGGATGATCGCCGGCATCCTGCGGCCAACGCAGGGTCGTGTGCTCCTCGGGGGCGACGACGTCCACGTCAATCCGCTCTCGGCGAAAATGCGCCTCGGGTTCATCCCTGACCGGCCGTTCGTGTACGACAAGCTCACCGGGGCCGAATTCCTCCGGTTCGTCGCGGGGCTGTACGGCCAGGAGGGCGAGTCGGTTGAGCGGCGCATCGCGGAGCTGCTCGAGGTGTTCGAGCTGACGAGCTGGCAGAACGAGTTGATCGAGGCGTACAGCCACGGGATGCGACAGAAGCTGATCATCTCGAGCGCCCTGATTCACCGCCCCGAGTGCATCGTGGTGGACGAGCCGATGGTGGGCCTCGACCCCAAGGCGGCGCGGCTGCTCAAGGACATCTTCCGGCAGTTCGTCGAGAAGGGCGGCACCGTGCTGATGAGCACGCACACGCTCGAGGTCGCCGAGGCGATGTGCGACCAGATCGCGATCATCCAGCACGGCAAAGTCGTGGCCGCGGGAACGGTGGCCGATGTGCGCCGCGAGCACCAGGCCGGGAACGCGAGTCTCGAGGAGCTGTTCCTGAGGCTCACCGGCGGCGCGCACGTGCGGGCCCTGGTGGAGGTCCTCGGCAAGTGAAGCAGCCGTCCCTGTGGCACGTGCTGCAGCCCAAGTGGCGGACGGCGCTGCAGCGCATGCGCGAGGAGCGTGACCGTGGCGGGCGCGGGAAGCTCGTCGTCCTCACCGTCGTCGGGGCGCTGTTCTGGCTCGCCGTGTTCGGCGTCCTCTACGTGATCCTCAAGTACCTGCGCGGCGTCGAAGAGCTGGGCGCCCTGATTCCCAACAAGATCCTGGGGCTCGTCCTCCTCTCCTTCATCTCGATCCTGGTCCTCTCCAACGTCATCACCGCGCTCTCGAGCTTCTTCCTCGCGAAGGATCTCGACCTGCTCGTTTCGGCCCCGGTGGACTGGCTGCGGCTCTACCTCGCAAAGCTGGGCGAGACGTTGCTGCACTCCTCGTGGATGGTAGCGCTGATGGCGGTGCCGATCCTCGCGGCGTACGGCGTGATCTATCGGGGCGGCGTGCTGTTCATTCCCTACGCCATCCTGGTCATTGCTCCGCTCCTGCTGTTGCCGGCGGTCGTCGGCACAGCCGTCACCCTGATCCTGGTGAACGTATTTCCCGCGCGGCGCACGCGCGACCTGTTGTCGATCATCGCGATCGGCGCGGCCGGCGGCGTAATCATGCTGTTCCGCATCATCCGGCCCGAGCAGCTGGCGCGCCCTGAAGGGTTTCGCAACCTGCTCGACTTCATCACCGTGCTGCGCACGCCGACCTCGCCGTTCCTGCCCAGCGAGTGGGCCACCAAGGCGGTCATGGGCTACCTGCGCCACGACATCGACCCATTGCCGCTGGTCCTGCTCTGGACGACCGCGGCAGCGTTCGTGACGCTGGGCGCGTTGCTGCACCGGAGCCTCTTCCCCCAAGGGTTCACCAAGGCGCAGGAGGGGGCGGAACGATTCATTCGCGGCGGCTTCTGGCGTTGGACGGTCGGCGGGCTGCTCAAACCGCTCCCCGTGGCCAAGCGGGAGTTTGTGCTGAAGGACATTCGGCTGTTCTTCCGTGACACGACGCAGTGGAGTCAGTTGATCCTGCTGGCGGTGCTCGTGGTCGTGTACGTGTTCAACATCCAGGCGCTGCCCCTGCACCGCGGCGAACCGGTCGGGTTCTTCTACGTCACGCTGGTCTCGTTCCTGAACCTCGGGCTCGCCGGGTTCGTGCTGGCATCGATCGCCGCGCGCTTCGTGTTCCCGGCGGTGTCGCTGGAAGGGCGCCAGATGTGGCTGCTCCGCTCCAGCCCGCTCGACCTGCGCGCGCTGCTCTGGTCGAAGTATTGGGTGGGCACGATTCCTTTGCTGATCCTCGCCCTGCTGCTCACCGGCATCACGAACGTGCTGCTCGAGGTGGCGCCGTTCATGATGATCATGAGCATGGCGGCGATGTTCGCGCTCACGCTCGCAATCTCTGCCATGGCGTTGGCGTTCGGCGCCGCCTACCCGCAGTTCGAGACCGAGAACGCGGCGCAGATCCCCACGTCGTTTGGGGGCCTCGTGTTCATGATGGCCACGATCGCGCTGCTCGCGGCGGTGACTCTCGCCCTCTGGCAGGCGGTGTACACCTACGTCCGCGCCGTCTACGACGGCCAGCCGGTCGTGATCGATGCGTGGATGGTCGGGTGGTTCGGTGTAGCCGCCGCGCTGTGCGCGGCGGCCACGGTGATCCCGCTACGATTGGCCCTGCGAAAGATCGAAACCTTCGAGTTCTGACCTACCGGAAGTTGAGCCCGCCGGCGATCTGGAAGGTGCTACCGCTTCCCACGATGAGCCGCGCTTCGACGTAGGGTCGCATGCTGCCGCGCCGCCCCTCGAGCCCGGTCAATAGGTTCAGGTTCGTGTCGCTCCCGCCGACGCCGCCGCTCGAAGCGTGCATGTAGTTGAGCCCGCCACCGACGTACCAGGCACCAGCGCGGGTCGGGGGCCGGTACTTCGCGTCGAAGTTCAACGCCCACAGCGACCCACCACTGACGAAGTAGTAGTCGAAGGTGGGGTAGAGGTCGAATGACGGAGTGATTGGCCAGGACAACTGCGCCCCGAGCAACAGGTCCTCCGTGTCGAAGTTGTACCCGATGTGCGGGCCGTAGCTCGGCCGGGATGTCGTGGCGACCGAGCGGCGCCGGCGCTGCGCGTCGGCCGTGGACGCCACCAGCACCAGCAGCAAGACCACCAACGTGACCCGCGAAAGGATGCCTTTCACGACCGCTCCTCGGTTCAGGTGATGCAGACTGATAGGAAACGGCGTCGCGAAAAGCAAGAGGCGGGCGTACATTGGCGCGTGAGCCTCCTTGCGCTGTCGGCGGTGACCAAGCGCTACCCCGGTGTCACGGCCCTCGACGCGGTCGATTTGGAGCTCGAGGCCGGCAAGGTGCACGCGGTGGTCGGGGAGAATGGCGCGGGCAAATCCACCCTCCTCAAGATCATCGCCGGCGCGGCCCAGCCCGACGCGGGCGAGATACGCTGGGACGGCGCTCCGGTCACCTTCGCCTCCCCACGCGATGCCTTGCGGCGCGGCATCACGGTGATCTACCAGGAGCTCGCCCTCGTTCCCGCCCTTGGCGCCGACGCCAACATCTTTCTCGGAATGGAGCGGGTGCGTGGCGGCATGCTCGACGCCGCCGCCATGCGCGACGCGGCCGCCACGGCGCTCGCCGAGCTCGGCCTGTCGATCGACCCGGCACAGCCGGTGGCCCGGCTCTCGGTGGCGCAGCGGCAGCTCGTGGAGCTGGCGCGCGCCCTCGTGCGCGACGCGCGCCTGGTCGCGCTGGACGAACCCACCGCGACACTCACGTCGCATGAGGTGGCACATCTCGCCGCACAGATCGAACGCCTGACCGCCAAGGGCATCGCGGTCGTCTTCGTGTCACACCGCCTTGACGAGGTGCGTCGCTTCTCGAGCCGCATTACGGTGCTGCGTGATGGCCGGCGGGTCTGGACCGGCGCGACAAGCGCAGTGGACGAACGGGCCCTGATCCGTCACATGGTGGGTCGCGATGTCGCCTACCGCCGGCACCCAGCGGGGCGGCCGCCCGACCCGGCTCCGGTGTTCGAGGTGCGCGGGCTGACGCGGGCCCCGGCGTTCCACGACGTGTCCTTCGCCCTGCGGCCCGGGGAAATCGTGGGACTGGCGGGGCTCGTGGGGGCCGGCCGCACCGAGGTCGCGCGGGCCTTGGCGGGGATCGAGCCCTGGGCCAGCGGCGAGGCGACCCTGGCCGGCGCCGCGTACCGCCCGCGGACACCGCGCGATGCGATTGTACGGGGGCTCGCATACCTCCCCGAGGACCGGCAGCGGGACGGCCTGGTGCTGCGCTTCAAGGTGCGCGAGAACGTGACCCTCCCCGTGTTGCGGCGCTTCGCCGCGTTCGGGCAGGTCCAGGTCGCCGACGAGGTCCGCGCCGCGCGGGCCGCGGCGACCGCCGTGGATCTCCGCCCCGCCCCGGCCGACGTGGAGCGCCCGACCGCCGACTTGTCTGGTGGGAATCAACAGAAGGTGGTCATCGCCAAGTGGCTGCTCACCGACGCCCGCGTCATCGTGTTCGACGAGCCGACGCGCGGCGTGGACGTGGGGGCCAAGGTCGAGCTGCACCGCCAGATCCGCGGTCTCGCCGACCTCGGAAAGGCGGTGCTCCTCATCTCCTCGGAACTCCCCGAGCTGCTCGCGCTCGCCGACCGCGTCCTGGTCATGCGCGCGGGGCGGGTCGCCGGCGAGTTGTCCGGTGACGCCCTGACCGCCGAGCGCGTGATGGCCTTGGCGGTGGACGCCGCGTGAAGCGCGCCCTCGTCGAACGCTACGGCGTCGTATTCGCCTTGCTGGCGCTGTTCGTGGCCGCGGCGCTCTTCGCCCCGGGATTCCTGGCCGTCGGCAACCTGACGACGATCTTGCTCCACGTGTCGGTGAACGCGATCCTGGCCCTCGGGATGACGTTCGTCATCGTGACCGGCGGGATCGACTTGTCGGTCGGATCGTTGGTCGGCTTCGCGGGCGTGCTGACGGCGGCGTCGCTCACCTCCGCGGGCATGCTCGGCGCGGTCGGCGTAGGCGGAGCGACGCTGTTGGCGGTACTCGTGGGCGTGGGGACCGGCGCGGCCGTGGGGGCCGCGAACGGCGCCGTCACGGCGTACGGGCGCATCGCCCCATTCGTCGTGACGCTCGCGACGATGACAATCGCGCGGGGCGCGGCGCGGCTCGTCACGGGCGGCGTCCCGATCGGCTTCCCCGCTGAAGGGGACGCGGCGTTCGCGCAAAAGAGCGCCGCGCTCGACGCGCTGCACGCCATCGGCGGTGGCCGCGTCCCGGTACCCGGGCTCGAACGCGGGTTTCCGGTGCCGGCCCTGATCATGCTGGCCCTCGTGGCCGCGGGCGCCTTCGTCCTGACTCGGACACGGTTCGGCCGCTACGTCTACGCGATCGGCGGGAACGAGGAAGCGGCGCGGCTCTCGGGCGTCCCGGTACTAGGCGTAAAACTCGGGGCCTACGCGATCTCGGGCGGGTGCGCAGGACTCGCCGCGATCCTGCTCGTCGGCCAGCTGAAATCGGGTGGCCCCGACGCCGGGCTTTTGTACGAGCTGAATGCGATCGCGGCCGCCGTCATTGGGGGAGCGTCCTTGCTGGGCGGCGTCGGGACGGCGTGGGGCGCGCTCGTCGGCGCCCTCTTGATCGGCGTCCTCAACAACGGACTCGATCTGCTGGGCGTGCAGTCGTTCTGGCAGGAGATCGCCAAGGGCGCGATCATCCTGTTCGCCGTCACCTTCGACGTCTGGACCAAGCGAGGTCACCGCCATGCGTAAGCCGCTCGTGTTCCTGCTCGCCGTCGCGATCCTCATTACTGGAGGGGCCTGCGGCAAGCGCCGCGCCGGCGGTCGACCGGTCGTCGGCGTCACGCTGCTCACTGAAGCCCACGTCTTCTACCAGGACCTGAAGCGGGGGATGCAGCAGGCGGCCGACAGCCTCGGGATCGACCTCAAGATCGTCGCGGGCGAGTGGGACCTGGCGCGCCAGACCGGCCAGGTGGACAACTTCATCAACCAGCGGGTCGATGCGATCGTCATCGCGCCCGTCAACTCGAACGGGATCGTCAGCGCGATCGAGGAAGCGAACCGCGCCCGCATCCCCGTGTTCACGGCCGACATCGCGAGCGACGGCGGCGTGGTCGTGGCCCACGTGGCGAGCGACAACCGCCAGGGTGGGCGGCTGCTCGGCGCGTACGTCGCGAAGCGGCTCGGCGGGGGCGGCAATGTCGTGATCCTCGACCAGCCGACCGTGAACAGCGTGCGCGACCGCGTCGCGGGGTTCCGGGAGGCGCTCACCGCCTTCCCCAACATCCGGATACTGGCGTCGCCCGCCGTCGAGCGCGGCATCCGCGACGTCGCGAAACAGAAGATGGACAATCTGTTGGCCACAGGACAGAAGATCGACGCGGTGTTCGGCACGAACGACGACTGCGCGCTCGGCGCGCTCGCCGCCATCCAGGCGGCGGGGCGCACGGGCATGATCGTCGTGGGATACGACGCGACCCCTGAGGCGCGCACCGCGATCGGCCAGGGCACGGCGCTCGTCGCCGACGCCGTGCAGGACCCCGTCACGATCGGCCGCCGCACGATCGAAGCCGTCGCCGCCCGGCTGCGGGGCGAGCCGGTGCCCGCGACCGTACCGGTGCCCGTGGGTTTGGTCGAGCGCGACTCGCTGCGCCCCTAGGCGATGAGTCCCTCGGTCTTTTGGCGGACTGCACATGCGGCGCCGGCCGCCGAGGCTGAGGAGCGGCTTGCTGCGGAAGTGCGGCACGCGGCGATCGGGCAGTTGCTGGCGGGTGGACAGTTGGTGGAGTTCGTGCACGTCGCCGGGGCGGTCCTCGTCGCCACGCTGGTCTGGACCTCACTCCCGATCGAGCGCACGATCGGGTGGGCGCTCGCCATCGCCACCGGGGCCGCGCTGCGCACCCGGTGGCGACTGCACGCGCGGCGGCGGCAGGTGTCGGATGAGGAGGCGTTGCATGGCGTCCGCCTGACGGTGCTCGCGATCGGCCTGGCATGGGGGGTCGGCGCGGCGGTCGCGATGCCCGACATCCCCTTTGAAGAGGCGGCCTTGATCCTCACGGTGCTCGCCGCCATCGTCGCCGGGGGCACGAGTACGCTGGTGGGCGACACGCGGACGTTCCTGTATCTCCTGGTGCCCATGTTGGCCCCCCTCCCCATCGGCCTCCTGCTCGAAGACCGGGGCCGACCCCAATGGATCGCGGTCGCCCTCGTTGGGTTGTTCGGGTTCGGGATGAGACGGATCCACGGACTGGCCCATCGCGCCTTCGTCGAACGGGTGCGGGCCGCCATGTTGTTACAAGCGTCGAGCGAGGACCTGGCGCGCCAGCACGCGTACGTCGACGGCCTGCTGGCGAGCGCCCCGGTCGCCATCTCGGTCATCGATGACCAGGGTCAGGTGCAAGGGATCAATCCGCAATTCGAGCGGCTCTTTGGATACACGGCCGCGGAGGCCGTCGGGCACGACATCAACGCGTTGATCGTCCCGAAATCCGAGATGCCCAAGGCCAGCCAGCTGCAGCGCCGCGCCCGCGGCGGCGACACGGTGGTGCTCGAAGTCGAGCGGCGCCGCAAAGACGGTACGGTGATCCCCGTCCGCCTCTCGGCGCGCCAAGTGAAGGGGTCTGCCGAGGGCCACGTCTTCGTGATGTACGAAGACATCTCCGACCGGCGGCGCGCGCAGGACGCTCTCACACAGCTCGCGAGTATCGTGGAGACATCCGAGGACGCCATCATCGGCCAGACGCTGGACGGCGTGGTCGTCAGCTGGAACGCCGCGGCCCAGCGGATGTTTGGATACACCGTGGGGGAGATCCAGGGGAAGCACGTCGCCGTCCTCGCGCCGCCCGACCGGGTCGGCGAAGTGCAGGCGATCCTCGAACGGATCCGGCGTGGTGATCACATCGAGCACTTCGAGACGGTCCGCGTCCGCAAAGACGGCACGCCGGTCCCCGTTTCCATCAGCATCTCCGTCACCCGGGATACGACGGGACGCTTCAGCGGGTTCTCGACGATCGCGCGCGACGTGCGCGAGGAAGTCGCGACGCGGGAGGCCCTGCGGCACGCGCGGGACGCCGCCGAGCAGCTGGCACAAACCCGAAGCTCATTTCTCGCCAACATGAGCCACGAAATCCGTACGCCCTTGAACGCCGTGCTCGGTCTCACGGAGCTGCTCCTCGACACCGAGCTGGCGCCCGAGCAACGCCACTCGCTGTCGCTGGTGCAGGTCGCGGGCGAGACGCTGCTGACCTTGCTGAACGACATTCTCGACCTGTCGAAGATCGAGGCGGAGCAGGTCCGGCTCGAAGCGATCCCCTTCGCGCCGGCCCACCTCGTGGAGACGACCATCGAGCTGCTCGCCGGGCGCGCGCGTCAAAAGCGGATCGAGATCCTCGCCGACGTGGAAGCAGATGTGCCCCACATGGTGCGCGGCGACCCGACCCGCCTGCGACAGGTGCTCACGAACCTCGTCGGCAATGCGATCAAGTTCACGGAGATGGGGGAAATCGTCGTCGCCGTGCAGCGCGCCGGCGAACGGGCCGCTCGGCCCGTCCTCCGCTTCGCCGTGCGCGACACCGGGATCGGCATTGCCCAAGACAAGCTAGAAACCATTTTCGAGGAATTCGGACAGGCCGACGAGAGCACCACGCGGAAATACGGCGGGACGGGACTCGGCTTGACGATCGCGCGGAGATTGGTGCGTCTCATGGACGGCGACTTGACGGTCACGAGCGCCGTTGGCCAAGGCACCGAGTTCGCGTTCTCCGTGCCCCTCGAGGTCGAAGCCGGCGCAGCGCCTGCGGCGGCGGTCCAGGGCCACGCCCACTTGGCTGGACGGCGCGTGCTGGTAGTGGACGACAGTGCCACCAACCGCCGCATCGTCAGCGGCATGCTCGGCGCGGCGGGACTCCACGTCGGCGAGGCGGAGGACGGCAACGCGGGGCTCGCCGCGCTGCAGCGCGCCCAGGAGAGCGGCACGCCGTACGACCTCGCGATCCTCGATGCGCAGATGCCCGGTCTCGATGGCTTTGCGCTCGCCACCGCGGTCCGCGCCGCCCCGGCGATTGCCGACACCCGGCTGTTGATGCTCACGTCATCGGGCGCGCGCGGCGACGGCCAGCGCTGCCGCGACCTGGGCATCAACGGCTACTTGACGAAACCCGCATCCCGCACCGACCTGCTCGATGCCGTGAACGTCGTGCTGGGCTTGGCCGACGTCGCTAGCCCGGTCGTGGTGACGCTGCACTCCATCGCGGAATCCCGTCCCCGACTCCAGATCCTCCTGGCGGAGGACCACATCGTCAACCAGGAAGTCGCCGCCACGATGCTACGCAAGCGCGGGCACGACGTCGACGTCGTGGGCGACGGTCGCGCCGCGGTCGAGGCGGCGGCGCGCAAGCGCTACGATGCGGTGCTGATGGACATCCAGATGCCCGAGATGGATGGGTTCGAGGCGACCCGTCACATCCGCGCCACTCCCACGGGGCGCCACCTGCCGATCATCGCCCTGACGGCTCACGCCATGGGCGGGGAGCGGGAGAAATGCCTGGCCCAAGGCATGAGCGACTACCTGACGAAGCCGTTCAAGGGGCATGACCTCTTCGCTATGGTGGAGGGGCGAGCAGACGCGGTGACCGTAGGACTGCCGCCGGACCCGCGCGTGCCGACTCCGGAGTCGCCGGTGGACCTCGACGCGTTCCGTCACGCGATGCGCGAGGCCGGCGTCGAGGAGGCAGTGGACGCCATCCTCGACACATTCGTGCAGTCTGCGGGGGACCGCATCGCGGCCCTGAGCGCAGCACTCGCGTCAGGCGAGGCCGAGGCGATCAAGCGGGCCGCGCACGCGTTCAAGTCGTCGGCGGGAACGATCGGGGCGAAGCGGCTCGCCGCCTTGTTGCAAGAGTTCGAGGAGTTGGCGGAGGCAGGCGACGTTGCACAGGCCCGCGCGCTGGCAGAGCGGTTCGCGGCTGAGAGCGCCGCCGTCACGGCCTACGTGCGGCGGGCCCGGCAGAGCGCGGGCTAAGCGGCGACCCGCGACCCGCAGGAGTTGCAGTAGCGGGCGTCGCTGGCGAGCGCGCTCCCGCAGCGGGCGCAGTACCCCGGCGCGGTGCCGAGGCGGCGACCGCAGGCCGAGCAGAAGACGGCATCGGGTTCGTAACGCGGGCCATCGACGGGACAAGTAGGCCGTTCGGTCGACTGACCGCGGGCGACAGCCCGGGGTTCGCGGATCCCCGGGCTTGCGCCCGGGGTTAGCCCACCCTCACCCCGCAACGCTGCCAGCGCCTCCCCTTGATACTTCGCGTGCAGCTCGTCGTAATCCGCATCGGAGAGCTTCCCCGTCGCACGATCGAACTCGATCTCCTTGAGGGCGCGCAGCGCGACGGCCTGAGGGCTCAGATCGTCGTCAGGGTCATCCCCCTCGTCGGTCGAGGTCGAGAGGTCGTCGGCGGGTGAAGGCCGGAGGATGGGGCGCAGCACGAAGTACGTCGCGCCGGTGGCGAGCAGGATCCCGACGATCAGCTCCAGCATCTCGAAAATGCGGGCGTCAGCCCGGGAGGCGCTCGAGCTCGCGGCGCAGCCGCTCGAGCTCGGCGGGGGAGGCGTCGACGTGACCGCGCGAGGCCGGCCCCGCCGCGACCGCCTCGGCGGCGGCGACCCGGGTCCAGCGTCGCAGCATCAAGAGCAAGAATCCCGCGGCCACGAGGACGAGGACCGACGGGAAGAGGTACCCGACGAGGTTGAAGCCGCGCCGAGGCGGCGCCATCAGGACCTGCTGTCCATACTGGGCCACGAACGCGTCGATGATTTGTTGTGCCGTCTTCCCTTCCTGGGCGAGGGCCACGACTCGGGCGTGCAGCCCGGGGCTGTAGGTACAGTTGAAGTCGGTGGTG
>Ga0070704_100002392_pt1 | contig 10532 bp, 6 predicted proteins | sample KBSK5252metaG_FD_65467 | JGI IMG/M metagenome (GOLD analysis project Ga0070704, IMG submission 65467) | Corn, switchgrass and miscanthus rhizosphere microbial communities from Kellogg Biological Station, Michigan, USA - KBS K5-25-2 metaG | ecosystem: Host-associated > Plants > Roots >... | reverse complement strand
ACCACGCCCGAGGACGGCGACGGGATTTCCATCGTCGCTTTGTCCGACTCCAGCGTGATCAGCGATTGCTCCTTCGACACCGCGTCGCCCGGCTTCACCAATACTTCGATGACTTCCACTTCCTTGAAGTCACCGATATCGGGAACGACGACTTGATTCATACCGTGGTCGGGTCTGCCTTCTCGGGGTCGATGCCGTACTTCTTGAGCGCGTCCGCCACCGCCTTCGGCTTGCCTTCGCCCTGCTCGGCGAGCGCCTTGAGCGCCGCGATCGCCACGAAGCAGCGGTCCACCTCGAAGAAGTGGCGCAGCTTCGAGCGCGAGTCGGAGCGGCCGAAGCCATCGGTGCCGAGCACGCGATACACGCGGTCTTTCGGCACGAACGGCCGGATCTGGTCGGCGTAGGTCTTCACGTAATCGGTCGAGGCGACGACCGGACCGGCGAGCCTTTTCTGGAGCATTTCCGTGACGTACGGAACCCGGGGCTTGGCTTCGGGATGCAGCATGTTCCAGCGCTCGGCAGCCAAGCCCTCGCGCCGCAGCTCGGTAAAGCTGGTCGCGCTCCATACGTCCGCCGCGACGCCCCAGTCTTTCTCGAGCAGCTCCGCCGCGGCCTCGACTTCGCGCAGGATGGTGCCGGAGCCGAGGAGCTGGACGCGGGTCTTGCTCTTCGATTTCGAGTCGCGCAGGAGATACATGCCTTTCAGGATTCCGGCTTCGGCTCCGCTGGGAAGCGCCGGGTGCTCGTAGTTCTCGTTCATCAGGGTGATGTAGTAGTAAACATCCTCCTGGTTGGTCACCATGCGGCGCAGCCCGTCCTGGATGATCACCGCGACCTCATAGCCATAGGTCGGGTCGTACGAGACGCAATTCGGGATCACCGAGGAGATCACGTGCGAGTGCCCGTCCTCGTGCTGCAGCCCCTCGCCGTTCAGCGTCGTGCGTCCGGCGGTCGCGCCCAGCAAGAAGCCGCGCGCACGCTGGTCGGCCGCGGCCCACGCGAGGTCGCCGATGCGCTGCATGCCGAACATCGAGTAGAAGATATAGAACGGGATCGTGATCTCGTTCGAGTGGCTGTACGAGGTCGCGGCGGCGATCCACGAGGAAAAGGCGCCGGCTTCGTTGATGCCTTCCTCCAGGATCTGCCCCGCCTTGTCCTCGCGGTAGAACATCACCTGGTCCTTGTCGACCGGCTCGTACTTCTGGCCTTCGGCGGCGAAGATCGCGAGCTGGCGGAACATGCCTTCCATGCCGAAGGTGCGCGCTTCGTCGGGCACGATCGGCACGATGCGCTTGCCGATCTCCTTGTCGCGCACCAGCGCCGTGAGCGCGCGCACGAAGGCCATCGTGGTCGAGATCTCGCGCCCCTCTCCCGAACCCTTCAGCAGCTGCTCGAAGGCGCTCAGCGGCGGCACGGCGGGGACCTTGTCGGCCTTCTGCCGCCGCTGCGGCAGGTAGCCGCCGAGCGCCTTCCTGCGCTCGTGCAGGTACCTCATCTCCGGCGCATCGTCCGGCGGGATATAGAACGGCAGCTCCTCGAGCTTCTCGTCGGGGATCGGGATCGCGAACTGGTCGCGCATCTCCTTGATGGTGGCAATGTCGACCTTCTTCAGCTGGTGGGTCGGGTTCTTGGCCTGGCCCTGCTTGCCCAGGCCGAAGCCCTTGATGGTCTTCGCGAGGATCACGGTCGGCTGGCCCTTGTGCTTCACCGCCGACGCATAGGCTGCGTAGACCTTGTGCGGGTCGTGGCCGCCGCGGTTCAACCGCCAGATGTCCTCGTCGCTCATGCGCGCAACCATCTCGAGCGTCTTCGGATGCTTGCCGAAGAAGTGCTTGCGCACGAACGCGCCGTCGTTCGCCTTGTAGTTCTGGTACTCGCCGTCGACCGTCTCCTCCATGATACGCAGCAGGTGCCCGTCCTTGTCGCGCGCGAGCAGCGGATCCCAGTACGAGCCCCAGATCACCTTGATCACGTTCCAGCCCGCGCCTCGGAAATCGCCCTCGAGCTCCTGGATGATCTTGCCGTTGCCGCGCACCGGGCCGTCGAGGCGCTGCAGGTTGCAGTTGACGATGAAGATCAGGTTGTCGAGCTTCTCGCGCGCCGCGAGGCCGATGGCGCCGAGCGACTCGGGCTCGTCCATCTCGCCGTCGCCGCAGAACACCCACACCTTGCGATTGGCGGTCCGCGCGAGCCCGCGCGCTTCCAGGTACTTGAGGTAGCGCGCCATGTAGATCGCCTGGATCGGGCCGAGGCCCATCGATACGGTCGGGAACTGCCAGTAGTCGGGCATCAGCCACGGGTGCGGATAGGACGAGACCCCCTTGCCGTCGACCTCGCGTCTGAAGCTCAATAACCTTTCTTGAGAGAGTCTTCCTTCCATGAGCGAGCGTGCATAGACGCCCGGCGACGAATGGCCCTGGAAGTAGATGAGGTCGCCGCCGTGGCCGTCGTGCGGCGCGTTCCAGAAATGCTGCTGGCCCGTGCCGAAGAGCGTGCCGACGGACGCGAAGCTCGCGATGTGGCCGCCGAGCTCGTCGTCGTTCTTGTTGGCCTTCGCCACCATCACCATCGCGTTCCAGCGGCAGATGGAGCGGATGCGCTCCTCGAGCGCTACGTTGCCCGGCGAGCGCTCTTCCATGTGCGGCGGGATGGTGTTGATGTACGCGGTGTTCGGCGAGTACGGCATGTGGGCGCCGGAGCGGCGCGCCTTGTCGATCAGCCGCTCGAGCAGGTAGTGCGCGCGCTCGGGTCCCTCCCGCTCGAGCACCGCCTCGAGCGCATCGAGCCATTCCTGGGTCTCGAGCGAGTCGGGGTCGTTGGCGGCGGGAAACTGCGGAACGGCGGACATTGGTTCCGGCTCCTGAATGGGTGTGTGCTGCGGTGGGCGCGGTTAGCTTAACCAGAAAATTGGGCCAATGCTAGACTGCGCCGGCCCCCATGGCAGCACAGCTCCTCGACGGAAAATCGCTCGCGGCGTCCATCCGCGCCGAGCTGAAAGACAAGGTCGCCGCGCTTGTGCAGCGCGGAGTGCGTCCCGGCCTCGCCGTGGTGCTCGCGGGCGACGACGCCGCGTCCCGGGTCTACGTGCGCAACAAGACCCTCGCCGCGGAAGAGATCGGCGTGCACTCGGAGCAGCATGTCTTCAAGCACGACGTGTCGCAATCGGCGCTCCTGGACAAGATCGATTCCCTCAACCGCAACCCCGCGGTGCACAGCATCCTGGTGCAGCTGCCGCTGCCCAAACACATCGACGCGGCGCGCGTCCTCGAAAGCATTGCGCCGGCGAAGGATGTCGACGGCTTCCACGAGGTGAATCTGGGCGCGCTCATGGCCGGGCGCCCGGGTGTCGTGCCCTGCACGCCGGCGGGCGTGATGCGGCTCATCGACAAGGCGGGCGTGCCGCTGGCGGGCCGCCAAGCCGTGGTGGTCGGCCGCTCGAACATCGTGGGCAAGCCCGTGGCGCTGCTCCTCTTGCAAAAGGACGCGAGCGTCACCATCTGTCACTCCAAGTCCCGGAATCTTTCCGAAATTACGCGCCAGGCCGACATCCTCGTCGCCGCGGTCGGCCGCGCGAAACTCGTCGGCGCGGAAATGGTCAAACCCGGTGCCTGCGTGATCGACGTCGGCGTGAACCGCCTGCCGGACGGCAAGCTCGCCGGCGACGTCGACTTCGACGCGGTCAAGAATGTCGCGGGCTGGATTACGCCGGTTCCCGGCGGCGTCGGCCCGATGACGATTGCAATGCTCCTGGAGAACTGCCTCCGTGCTGCCGCAAGAGAAGAATCCGCTGCTTGATTTTTCGGGTCTGCCGCGTTTCGCGGAGATCCGCACCGAGCATGTCACGCCCGCCATCGAGCTTCTGCTTTCCGATGGTCGATCCACGGTCCAGGCGGCGCTCAATGCGTCTGCTACTTGGAACGACTTCGTCGCGCCGCTCGAGGACGCCAACGAACGCATCGGCCGCGCCTGGGGCCAGGTCGCGCACCTGCACGCGGTGATGGACAACCCCGAGCTGCGCGAGGTCTACAACACCAACCTGCCCAAGGTCACCAAGTACTGGACCGAGCTCGGCCAGAACCAGCAGCTCTTCGAAAAATACAAGGCGCTGAAGAGCTCCGCCGAGTTCGCGCGGCTTTCGCCCGCCCGCAGGAAGATCGTCGAGAACGCCCTGCGCGACTTCCGCCTCGGCGGCGCCGAGCTCGCGCCGGAGAAGAAGAAGCGCTTTGCCGAGATCCAGGAAGAGCTCTCCAGGCTCGGCGCGAAGTTCTCCGAAAACCTGCTGGACGCGACCAACGCTTTCTCGGTTCTTGTCACGCAGGAGCGGACGGCCGGGATCCCGGACGACGTACTGCAGGCAGCGCACGAAGCAGCAGAGAAGGAAAACAAAGAAGGCTGGAAGTTCACGCTGCACGCGCCGTCGTACATGCCGGTCATGCAGTACGCCGACGACCGCGCGCTGCGCGAGAAGATGTACCACGCAAGCAGCACGCGCGCGTCCGAATTCGGCAAGCCCGAGCTCGACAACGCGCCGCTCATCGCGCGCATCGTGCCGCTGCGGCGCGAGATGGCGCAGCTTCTCGGCTACCGCGACTTCGCCGAGGTGTCGCTGGTGCCGAAGATGGCCGAGTCGCCCGATCAGGTGCTGGCGTTCCTCGACGATCTCGCGCGTCGGGCGCGGCCGTTCGCGGAAAAGGATGCGGCGGAGCTAAGGTCCTTTGCCCGCGCGGAGCTCGGGATCGAAGAGCTCCAGGCCTGGGATGTGGCGTACGCGTCGGAGAAGCTGCGCGCCAAGCGCTACGCGTTCTCCGACCAGGAGGTGAAGCAGTACTTCCCCGAGGACGTCGTGGTGCGCGGGCTCTTCCGCGTGGCGGAAGCGCTCTACCAGGTGCGCCTCGTCGAATCGAAAGCGCCGCTCTGGCACCCGGACGTGCGCTTCTTCGAGGTACACGACGCTGGCGGAACGCTCATCGGGCAGTTCTACGTAGACCTCTACGCACGCGAGACCAAGCGCGGCGGCGCCTGGATGGACGACGCTATCGCGCGCCGGCGCAAGGGCGAGCGCATCCAGAACCCGGTCGCGTACCTCAACTGCAACTTCTCCCGACCGGTGGGAAGTAAACCTGCCCTCTTCACGCACGATGAAGTGCTCACGCTGTTCCACGAGTTCGGGCACGGCCTGCACCATCTGCTCACGCGGGTCGAGGACCTCGGCGTGTCCGGCATCAACGGCGTCGAGTGGGACGCGGTCGAGCTGCCCAGCCAGTTCATGGAGAACTTCTGCTGGGAGTGGGACGTGCTGCGCGAGATGACGCGCCACGTCGAAACCGGTCAGCCCCTTCCGCGCGCGCTGTTCGACAAGATGCTGGCGGCGAAAAACTTCCAAAGCGGGCTCGCGATGCTGCGCCAGATCGAGTTCGCGGTGTTCGACATGCGGCTGCATTGCGATTTCGATCCGGCGGGCGGGCGCAGCGCGCTCGAGCTGCTCGAGGAAGTGCGCGACCAGGTCGCGGTGCTGCGGCCGCCGAAGTACAACCGCTTTCCCAACAGCTTCGGCCATATCTTCGGCGGCGGCTATGCCGCGGGGTACTACAGCTACAAGTGGGCCGAAGTGCTTTCCGCGGATGCGTACAGCCTGTTCGAAGAAAAAGGGGTATTAAGTCCCGCTGCCGGCGCGCGCTTCCGCGACGAAATCCTCGCCGTGGGCGGCAGCCGCCCGGCGGCGGAGTCGTTCCGCGCCTTCCGCGGCCGCGAGCCCAACGTCGAGGCATTGCTACGGCATAACGGGATGATCGCCGCCTAGGTGCGCATCGCCACCTGGAACGTCAACTCGCTTCGCATCCGGCTGCCGCATCTCCTCGACTGGCTCAAGGCCGCCGCGCCGGACGTGATGTGCCTGCAGGAGACGAAAACCGAGGATGCGAATTTTCCGCTGTCGGACATCCAGGCAGCGGGCTACCAGGCGGTGTATTGCGGGCAGAAGTCCTACAACGGCGTCGCCATCCTCGCGCGCTCGGCGCTCAGCGATGTGCAGCACGGCATTCCCGACTTCGCCGACGATCCGAAGCGGGTGATCGCCGCCACGGTTGGCGACGTGCGAGTGCTCTGCCTCTATGCGCCGAACGGCGAAGCGCCGGGCACCGATAAGTACGCATACAAGCTCCGGTGGTACCAGGCGCTTGTGGCCTGGTTAACGCAGGAACTGCCGCGCCGCGCTCTCTTGGTGGTGTTGGGAGACTTGAACATTGCACCCGAGCCGCGCGACGTGCACAACCCGAAGCGCTGGGAAGGCAAGATCCATTTCTCGGAGCCCGAGCGCGCGGCGTTCCGCGAAGTCCTGAACGTAGGCGTGAGGGACGCGTTCCGGCTGTTCGAGCAGCCGGAGAAGCAATTCACCTGGTGGGACTACCGGCTGAACGCGTTCGAGCGCGGCTGGGGCCTGCGCATCGACCACATCCTCCTGTCGCCGGAACTCGCCGCGAAATGCACGGCCTGCACGATCGACCCGGGACCGCGGAAGCGCGAACGTCCTTCGGACCACGCACCGGTGATCGCCCAGCTCACGTGACCGAAACCGAAAAAGGGGTCAGAGCAAATTTCAGGAAATGCGGATACAGATTCTGTATTCGTCCTTGCAGACAGAACCCCGATTTCGACGCTTTTGCGCCTTTGTCCGGAAATTTGTTCTGACCCCTTTTTGGGTCAGTCGATCAGCTGGTAAGCCGGTAGGGTCAGGAACTCGACGTAGTGGTCGTCGGCGGTGAGGCGCTCGAAGAGCTGCGCCGCCTCGTCCAGCTTTCCTTCGGCGCCGCTGCTTTTCACTTTTCCAAGCTCTTCAGCCAGCAGCTTCCTGAACAATTCTGAAGTCACCTTGCGGCCGTCTTCCAGCACGCCCTTCGGCGAGCGGATCCACTGCCAGATCTGCGAGCGCGAGATCTCGGCGGTCGCGGCGTCTTCCATCAGGTTGTAGACCGGAACGCAGCCGTTGCCGGCAAGCCAGGCGGCCACGTACTGGATGCCGACCGAGATGTTGTTGCGCAGTCCCGCCTCGGTGATCGGTCGCTCGGGCTGGAAGTCCAGCAGCTGCTTCGCCGTGACGTTCACGTCCGGGCGCTGGCGCGAGTACTGGTTCGGCTGCGGCATGTGCTGGTCGAACACGGCTTTGGCAACCGGCACGAGGCCCGGATGCGCGACCCAGGTGCCGTCGCAGCCGTCGGTCACCTCGCGCAGCTTGTCCTGGCGCACTTTCTCGATCGCCGCGTCGTTCGCCGCGGAGTCATTCTTGATGGGGATTTGCGCCGCCATGCCGCCCATCGCGGGCGCGCCGCGGCGGTGACAGGTTTTCACCAGCAGAAGTGCGTACGCGCGCATGAACGGCGCGGTCATCGTTACCTGTGAGCGGTCGGCGAGGCAGAAATCCTTGTTGGCGCGGAATTTCTTGATGCACGAGAAGATGTAGTCCCAGCGCCCGATGTTGAGGCCCGCGGAGTGCTCGCGCAGCTCGTAGAGGATCTCGTCCATCTCGAAGGCCGCGACCACGGTTTCGATCAGCGCCGTGGCGCGGATAGTCCCCACCGGGATTCCCCGTTCCTTTTGGGAAGCGACAAAGATCTCGTTCCAGAGCCGCGCCTCGAGGTGCGACTCCATCTTCGGCAGGTAGAAGTACGGCCCGGAGCCGCGCTGGATCAGCTCTTTCGCGTTGTGGAAGAAGAAGAGCGCGAAGTCGAAAATGCTGCCCGAGACCGGCTTGCCGTCGACGGTGACGTGCTTCTCGTCGAGGTGCCAGCCGCGCGGCCGCGGGATCAGCACCGCGGTCTTGTCGTTCAGGCGGTAATGCTTGCCGTTCTGCTGCAACGTAATCGTTCTGCGCACCGCGTCACGCAGGTTGAGCTGCCCGTCGATCATGTTGTGCCACGTCGGGCAGTTGGCGTCCTCGAAGTCCGCCATGAAGGTGGAGGCGCCGGAGTTCAGCGCGTTAATGACCATCTTGCGGTCGGTCGGGCCGGTGATCTCGACGCGCCGGTCGAGCATGTCGTTCGGCTGCGGGGCGACGACCCAGTCGGACTCGCGGATTTTTTTCGTCTCGGAAAGAAAATCGGGCTTTACGCCCGCATCGAATTGCTTCTGCCGCTGCGCGCGGCGCGCGAGCAGCTCCTGGCGGCGCGATTCGAACTTGCGGTGAAGCCCGGCGACGAAGCCGAGGGCTTCGGGCGTGAGGATCTGCGCGAATTCGTGGCTGATGGGCCCCGAGATGGCGACGCCTTGTGGAAGAGGCCCGGACATGTGCATCGCAGCATTCTATTAAGCGAAATGTGGCAGTGCAACATGAAATCGCGGACCGAACGGAGTAGCCTGAACTTTCAAGCCACGCCGCGGGATTTCACATCATGAAACCGATCCACGTCCTCATTCTGGGCGCCTCGTATGGCTCCCTGCTCGCCTCCAAGCTCCTCCTGGCGGGCCACGACGCGAAGCTCGTCTGCCTGCCGGCGGAAGTCGACGCGATCAGCACCGACGGCATCCGCGTGCGCATGCCGGTCAAGGGCCGCGAGGGCCTGGTCGAAGTCCATTCCTGGAAGCTGCCGGGGAAGCTCTCCGCGGAAGGTCCGGCGACGATCAGGCCGGCCGAGTACGACCTCGTCGCGCTCGCGATGCAGGAGCCGCAGTACCGCTCGGCGGGCGTGCGCGAGCTCCTCGACGCGATCGCGAAGGCGAAAGTGCCGTGCATGTCGATCATGAACATGCCGCCGCTCCCATACCTTGCGCGCATTCCCGGCGTCGACGTCGCCAGCTTGCGCGGCTGCTACACCGACCCGAAGGTCTGGGACAGCTTCGACCCCAGCTACATGACGCTGTGCAGCCCGGATCCGCAGGCCTTCCGGCCGCCGGAAGAAAAGGTGAACGTGCTGCAAGTGCGGCTGCCGACCAACTTCAAGTCGGCGCGCTTTCCCTCCGATGCGCATACCGCGATCCTCAAGAGGCTCGAGGCCGACATCGAGGCGGCGCGCTTCGACCGCGGCGACGGCAAGATGGAGCTGCCGGTGAAGCTCAAGGTGCACGACTCGGTGTTCGTGCCGCTCGCGAAGTGGGCGATGCTGATCGCGGGCAACTATCGCTGCGTGACCAAGGAAGGCCCGCGCTCCATCAAAGACGCGGTGCATTCCGATCTCAATGCTTCGCGTCTCGCCTATCAATGGGTGGTGAACCTCTGCCTGCTGCTCGGCGCGAAGGAAAGCGACCTGGTGCCGTTCGAGAAATATGCCGCCGCGGCGCAGAGCCTCGGCAGCCCCTCGTCGGCCGCACGCGCACTCTTCGGCGGCGCGCCCTACATCGAGCGCGTCGATCGCCTGGTGCAGGCGATCGCGGCGCAGAAGGGAATGCGGCTGCCGGCGCTCGATGAAGTTGTTGGCCTGGTGGACGCGAAGCTCGAAGCCAACCGCAAGAAAGCCGCCTAAGAGGGGTCAGGACCCTTTTTCTGAAAAAAGGGTCAGGAGCCTCTTTTCTAGTTAGGGCTCCGTCCCCGAATTGCCGTTGCGGTCGTCTTCGATGCCGAGCTCCTGGATTTTCCGGGTGATGGTGTTTCGTCCCATCCCCAGCAGGTTCGCGGCGTCGATGCGGCGGCCGCCGGTGCGCGCGAGAGCTTTGATGATGAGCGCGCGCTCGAACTGACGGCCGAGGGAATCGAGGATCCCGGTATCGCCGCGCGCTAGCCGGCGCTCGGCTTCCTGCTCGAGCGCGGCGAGCCAGTCGGAGGCCGCCGTCACGGCCTGGTCGCGGAATTCCGGCGGCAGGTTGCCGAGGTCGATGACCTGTCCCGGCGCCATCACGGTGAGCCAGTGGCAGAGGTTCTCCAGCTGTCTGACATTGCCGGGAAACTCGAGGCGCGCGAGGTGCGCGAGGGCGTCGTCGGCGATGCGCTTGGGCTCGACGCCGAGCTGCTTCGCGCTGGCGGCCAGGAAATGGCGGACCAGGACTGGAATGTCTTCGGAGCGCTCCCGCAAGCTCGGCAGCCGCAGGCGGATCACGTTGAGGCGGTGATAGAGGTCCTCGCGGAAGGTGCCGTCGCGCACGCGCTGCTCGAGGTTCTGGTGGGTCGCGGCGATCACGCGCACGTTCACCTTGAGCTGCTGGTGGCCGCCGACGCGGTAGAAGGTGCCGTCGGACAGCACGCGCAACAGGCGCGTCTGCAGCTCGGCGGGCATGTCGCCGATCTCGTCGAGGAAGAGGGTGCCGCCTTCGGCCTGCTCGAAACGGCCGCGCCGCTGCTGCTGCGCGCCGGTGAAGGCGCCGCGTTCGTGGCCGAAAAGCTCGGACTCGAGCAGGTCCTTCGGCATCGCCGCGGTATTGATCGCGATGAACGGCTTGCTGCCGCGTGCACTATGCCGGTGCAATGCACGGGCGACAAGCTCCTTTCCGGTTCCTGATTCACCGGTGATGAGCACCGTGGCGCTCGACTGCGAGAGCCGGCCGATCGCGCGGAACACCTCCTGCATGGCGGGTGCATGACCAAGGATTTCCGGCGTCTCGCCCAGCGG
>Ga0070704_100002390_pt1 | contig 10533 bp, 11 predicted proteins | sample KBSK5252metaG_FD_65467 | JGI IMG/M metagenome (GOLD analysis project Ga0070704, IMG submission 65467) | Corn, switchgrass and miscanthus rhizosphere microbial communities from Kellogg Biological Station, Michigan, USA - KBS K5-25-2 metaG | ecosystem: Host-associated > Plants > Roots >... | reverse complement strand
ATCATCGAGGGCCCGCCGATGTCGATGTTCTCGATCGCCTCCTCGAAATGCACGCCGGGCTTCGCCACCGTCTGCTCGAACGGATAAAGGTTCACCACCACCAAATCAATGGGCCGGATATCATGCCGTTTTACCGCCTCTTCGTGCTCGGCATTGCCGCGGATGTAGAGCAAACCCCCGTGGACTTTCGGGTGTAGCGTCTTCACCCGTCCCTCGAGCATCTCCGGAAATCCCGTGAAATCGCCCAGTTCGATGACGAGCAGTCCGGCGTCGCGCAGCGCCTTGGCCGTGCCGCCGGTTGAAATCAGTTCCACACCGGCTTGCGCCAATGCCTGGGCAAACGGGACGAGACCTGTCTTGTCGTAGACCGAGAGTAAAGCGCGCTGGATTTTAGCCATATGTCGCGCCAGCTAAAATCCCCATGCCACTCTTTCCCGTCAACCGCAGAATGTGCCGAGCGGACGTCGCGCCGGCTTGGAAGCTTGCTGTAGCGCTGCTGTATCGCAGGTTTCCAAGCGTTTCCAAGCCTGCGAAGCGCGCGCGTTGCCCGCAAGTGCAGGGTTCGCTTGGCGTGCGCGGCCAGCCCTGCACCCCGCTTTTGTGCTTTGCACCGGGCCTCTTTCCCATTTTTCTGTGCGGGATGCCGTTGCCATACCGGATCGCCACGTTGCTTTACTGCTTCAGCGAACGCGATGAAGTGTTGCTGCTGGAACGAGCCCAGGAGCCCAATCGCGGCCTCTGGAGCCCCTGCGGTGGCAAACTCCACACCGACGAGGGCGAATCTCCGTATGCCTGCGCCGTCCGCGAAGCCCACGAGGAACTCGGCCTGAGCATCTCCGCCTCGGACTTGCACCTGGCTGGCTTAATCAGCGAGCACGGTTATGCCGGGCAGGCGCATTGGCTCATGTTCCTTTTCGAAGTTCGCCGCCGACTGCGCTCGCTGCCGAACGCGCATCGGGAGGGTCGATTCGCCTTTTTTTCCCGGCAAGAGCTGGCCGATTTGCCGCTCCCGCAGACCGACCGCGAGCAGATTTGGCCGTGGTTCTGGCATTACCGCGGAGGCTTCTTTGCGGCCCACTGCCACTGTCATCCCAACGGACAAAATCAATGGACCCTGGAGGAAATCCTCCCACCCGCCGCCACAGTATCCATCCCGTCTCCTCATGAGTGACGAACCCATCATCGATCTACAGAGCGACCACTACTTCATGGGCGAAGCGCTGCGTCAGGCCGCGCGCGCTTACGCCGCCGAGGAAGTCCCCGTCGGCGCGGTTATCGTCCGGGAAGGCAGGATCATTGCTCGCGCGTATAATCAGGTGGAACTGCTCAAAGATGCCACCGCGCACGCCGAGATGCTGACATTGACCCAGGCAGAACAACTCGTCGGCGACTGGCGCCTCACTGATTGCACTCTTTACGTGACCAAAGAGCCTTGCCCAATGTGCGCGGGGGCCATTGTTCACACCCGGCTGGCCCGGGTGGTATTTGGCGTGGCTGACCCGAAAGGAGGCGCGGCCGGCAGCGCCTTAAACCTGTTGGATTTTCCCGGCCTCAATCATCGTTGTGGGATCACTCGCGGTGTCCGCGAGGCGGAGTGCCGGGCGTTGCTGCGGACGTTCTTCGCTGAACAACGTGATAAGAAATCGGGCTCAGGCGGACTGGCGGAATAGCGGAGCACTTCACACTCACGTTGCGCTACCAGTTCTGTTATCCGAGTTGCTCGCGCAACTTTTCGGCGATGTGCATGAAGGCCTGACCGGAGGGCTCGGCGGGTGACGTCACCACCACCGGCTGACCGCGGTCACCACCCTCCCGAATCTCTGTGTAGAGCGGAATCTCCCCGAGAAAAGGGACCTGCTGGCGCGCGGCCTCTTCCTTCCCGCCGCCGTGGCCGAAAATCTCAAGCCGCTGCCCGTCCGGAGCCGTGAAATAGCTCATGTTCTCGATGATGCCCAGGATAGGCACGTTGACTTTTTGGAACATGGCAATGCCTTTGCGAACGACACCCAACGAGGCCTCCTGCGGCGTCGTCACAATCACACCGCCGTCCAGCGGCACCGTCTGGCAAAGGGTCAGTTGGGCATCGCCAGTGCCCGGCGGCAAGTCCACCAGCAGATAATCCAGTTCACCCCAGGCCACGGAATGAAAGAACTGTTGGATGGTTTTGACAATCATCGGCCCGCGCCAAATCACGGGCTGATCGCCGTCCAGCAGAAATCCCATGCTCATGAGCTTCACGCCGTAATTGGATGGCGGCACGAATCGTTGGTCCTCTGTGATGTTCGGTCGGTGTTTCACGCCCATCATCAAGGGAATGCTGGGTCCATAAATATCGCAATCCAGCAGGCCAACCCGGACGCCCAGGTGCTTGAGAGCGCAGGCGAGGTTGACGGAACAAGTCGATTTGCCAACGCCCCCCTTCCCGCTGGCCACCGCGACGATGCGGTGAAGCCCGGGCACTTTGTTCTGATTGGCCAAAGGGTTGGGCCCCGGGGCCGCACCCGTGCCTGGCGCAGCCGCCGGGAGCTTCACCTCCACGTGCAGATGCTTCACTTCCGGCAAGGCGCGCAATGCTTCCTCGCACGCTTGCTTGATCTGACCGGCCACTTCCCGATTGGCGGAAGTTAACTCCAGGCCAACGCTCACCGCTCCCTGCTCGGCCACGACACTCTTCACGAGACCAAAGGAGACGATATCCCTGGAGTAACCGGGGTACTTCACGGTTTTCAGCGTGTTGAGAACGATTTCTTGGTTCAGCATGGTAGAGGTAGGGAATGGTGCGGGTGCGAAAGGGGCAACGACCCTGAATATGTTATAAGGCTGACAGCGTATGAAGGCTCCGGGCTTTAGCGCGTCGTAGGCCGTCCGGCGGGGCGCGGGGACACGACCGAGTCAGTCGTGCCCTGTTGATATTCGTCCCAAATCGGCGACATCGCTCGTAGTTTGGCCACGAGAGGTGGAAGAGTTTCAAGCACGTAGTCGATGTCGGACTCCGTGTTCTGCTCGCCCAGCGTGAGCAAAATGGCGCCCTGCGCCAGCCCATGGTCTAAGCCGATGGCCTGCAACACCGGGGAAACCTTCAGCGATTTGCTGACGCAACTCGTGCCGCTGGCCACCGCGATGCCGCGCGTATCGAGCATGAGCAGCAAGCCTTCGCCTTCGACAAACTCAGCGCTGAGGTTGAGGTTCGCGCAGAGGCGGCCTCTCCCCAGCTCCGGCCCGTTGAGACGCAGCAGCGGAACTCGCGCCTGCAACCCGGACCAAAGTCGCTCCTGCAACCCCGCCACCTGACGCGCACGGCGGGCACATTCGCGTCCCACCAATTCGGCCGCCACGCCAGCCCCGACGATGGCCGGGATGTTCTCCGTCCCGGCCCGTCTCCCGTTTTCTTGTGTGCCACCATGCAAAAGGCTGGCCAGTCGCGCCCGGCGCTGCCGGTACAGTACCCCCACGCCTTTCGGACCGCCGAATCGATGAGGCGAGAACGAAAGCAAGTCGACCCCCAGCGCCTGCACGTCGAGCGGAATCCAACCCGCGCTCGCCTCCGCGTCCACATAGAGCGGCACGCCTTGAGCGCGCGTCACTTCGGCAATGGCGTCAATCCGCTGAATGGTCCCCAAATCATGGTTGGCCTGGTGCACCGCTACCAGCAAGGTCTCATGCTTTATCGCTTGCCGCACCGACTCTGGCTCAATCAAACCCTCCGCTGTCACGCCCACCCGTGTCGCGCTGAACCCGTGCTGCTCCAGAAATTCCACCGAACCCATCACTGCCGGATGCTCGATGGCACTCATCACGAAGTGACTTCCGCGCCGTTTCGGGGACCAAGCCGTTCCCTTGATCGCCAAATTGGCCGATTCGGTTCCGTCCGACGTAAACAGTATCTCCTCGGGCGATTCCGCATTGATAAAGGCCGCCATTTGTTCCCGGGCACGCGCCAGGGCATCCCGAGCTTTCAATCCGTGTTGATGAAGCGACGACGCGCTGCCAAACGACTCCCGAAAGTAAGGGCGCATCGCCTCCTCCACCTCCGGCCGCAATGGAGTTGCGGCCTGATGATCAAGATAAACCTGGCGCACAGCACGCATCGCTCGCCTCACGACCGGTTCTTCCGCGCAAGATAATCCGCCAGCGCCGCACGGACAGCTTCCTCCGCCAGAACCGGGCAATGACTCTTGGCGGCAGGCAATCCGCCCAACGCGGCCGACACCTCTGCGTTCGAGAAACGCAACGCCTCTTCCACGCTCCGTTCGCGAATGAGTTCCGTGGTCACGCTGGAGCTGGCAATGGCCGTGCCGCAGCCAAAAGCCCGGAATCGTGCCTCGCGGATCCGCCCGTCTCGCACCTTGATACTGATGCGGATGACATCGCCGCATGCCACCGCGCCCACTTCACCCACCCCGTCCGCGTCCGCAAGGTCGCCGACGTTGCGCGGATTGAGAAAGTGGTCCAGCACCACCGGATTATCGTGCGTGTGCTCTTCGCTCATGGTCAAACACGGCGCCCCAGACGCCGCAGTCAGTCGGAGTATAGATGCCGCCCACGAGAGTTCAATGAGCGAGTCGGGGAGAGGGTTGAATTTGAATTGGCGACTACCCGCGCCTCTGCTATCTGATTTCCGCGAGCGTCACTGTCCCGTTGCCAGGCCCGGACCTCCCATACGCCACGGTTCAGGACGTTGCCAACTCTCTATGCATGTCACGCTGACTTACTATCTCGAAGTGATCTCTTCCTGGTGCTATTGGGCGGAGCCGGCCTGGCTCGAGCTCAAACAGCATTACGCCGATGCGCCGGTCGCATTCGACTGGAAACTGGCACTCATGGACGCAAGCGGGCTGCCCATCTCACGGGAGCAGTGCGAATGGTTCTACCGGCGCAGCGGCCTGCTCACGCGCTCGCCCTTTATGCTCAATTCCGGCTGGTACGAGCCGGAGTTGAAGGAGTATCTGGCACCCAATCTCGTGACGGAAGCGGCTAAGGCCCTGGGAGTCACAGACGACCGAGTCCGCCTGGCCATAGCGGAGGCCGGATTGCGCGAAGGCAAGAAAGTCGGCCGCTGGGAAATCGCCGCCGAGGTGGCGGCAAAAGCCGCCGGCTTGGACGCCGGCGCCCTGCTGGCCAAAGCCCGTTCGCCTGAGATCGAGAAACGCGCGCGGTCAACCACCGCGGAGTTTCACGCCCTCCAGGTGACGCAGCGTCCGACGTTTCTTTTGCAAAGCAGTATCGGCGATCGCGCGGTGCTTTCGGGCTTGGCCAAAGCCGCCCCTCTCATCGCGGTGCTCGACGCCATGCTCGATGACATGGCCGGCTATACCGCCCACGCCACTCACTTCGGCGCCCCTCCAAGTAAGTAGGGTGCCGTTTAACGCTTTGGGCTTAGCGTTTGGCGTTTGGGTCATCTGCCCATCTGCCATTGCCCATCTGCCCATACCCATTGCCAGGCCTGCGTCCCGGCCGGTAAACGCACGGTGAATTTGGTCCCCTGTGCTGCCCTTGCCGGTCCGCTCCGAGCGAACGTCCGGCCAGAACACATCCGACCGACTCTGTAACCTGGTACGCCTCTCGAAAGTGCTCACGCATCCGAGTATGCAGGCTCGTGTCACGCCGCTGCCGAAGTGGCAAGGTCACCTCGTTCGGAGCCTTCGTCGCCCGCCGCAGGACGGCGTCATCGCGGTTTGTCTCAGCCCCGATGGGAAATCTCGGGGCTACCGCGAGAGCAGCTCTTGCGGCGTGATCGCAAGTTCCAGTTTCTCGGTCTGCCGAAGCACCGTGATGGTCGAAACGACACCGATTTCCGTCCCGACCAATTTGCGGAGCAATTCATCGATACCCGCCACCGGCTGGCCTTTAAATGCGACGATTAAATCGCCTTCGCGCAAGCCGGCCAGCCGCGCTGGACTTCCAGGCTCCACGCTGACCACCAATACACCGCGATCCTGGTTCAGCCGGTAGTGACGGCGCAGGCGCGCGTGGATGGTCGCCGTTTGGCCACCGACGCCAACGTAGCTTCGGCGCACGCGCCCTTCTTTCACCAGCCAGCCGGCCACCAACTGCGCCGTGTTGCTGGCGATGGCAAAACAAAGACCTTGCGCGGGAAGAATCATCGCCGTGTTTACGCCGATCACTTCGCCATGCGAATTGACCAGAGGTCCGCCGGAGTTGCCCGGGTTCAGCGCCGTGTCCGTCTGAATGATGTCATCCATCAACCGTCCAGTTTGCGAACGAAGCGAACGCCCCAGCGCGCTCACCACGCCGGCCGTGACGGTCGTCTCGAACCCGTAGGGATTTCCAATGGCGATGGCAAGCTGGCCCACGCGCAGCCGGCTGGAATCGGCGAATTTCACGGCCGCGAGGTTCGGAGCGTAGATGCGCAGCACTGCCAAATCGGATTCCGGATCCTCACCGACCAGCACGGCATCCGGCCGCCGCCCATCGGCCAACACCACTGCGACACTTGAGGCACCGTGCACCACATGGCTGTTGGTCAGAAGCAATCCGTCGGGGCTGATGATAAATCCCGAACCGCTCCCCCCGCCTTCGCGTGGACGCTCCGGAGCGTGGCGCCCTTTGGTCACTTCAATTCTCGCCACGGACGGGCTGACGCTTTCGGCGACATTGACCACCGCCTGGGAATACGCGTCCAGCAAGCGCGCGTCATTATCTGGAACAGGATGCTGCGATTCGTCCGGCGACGAATGCGGAATAGGTTCGTCTCCGCCCAGGGAACCGAACTTGATAGTGCTTACGTTCATAACCTTTGGCCAACATGTGTGATGAAATTGATCATGGCAAATTCCAGCCGCAGCTCGTTTGCTCGGCCGAGCGTCGCCGGCTCACGAATGCACCGCCTCGGCTTCATGCAATTCCGACAGGAGCGCATCGAGATCCAGCGGCTTGGTCGTCATTTGCAATAGGCCCCGGACCCGCGGCCATTCCTCGGCGGGCCGGTCACGGTAAAGCTCAATGCCGTTGCCGTCGGGGTCCCGCAGATAAATCGCCTCGCTGACACCATGGTCGGAAGCACCGTCGATCGCCACGCCGTGATCAAACAAGCGCTTGAACGCGCGCGCGAGTTCCCGCCGGTTCGGATAGAGAATCGCGAAATGATAAAGTCCCGTGCGCCCAGGCGGGGGCGGCGACGCCCCCTCCCCCGCCCACGTGTTCAGGCCGATATGATGATGATAACCGCCGGCCGACAGGAACACCGCCCCCGACCCATAACGTTGCGTGACCTCAAAGCCCAAGGCGTCGCGATAGAATCGCAAAGCGCGCTCGAGATTCGAGACCGTCAGGTGCACGTGGCCAATCCGAACTTCGGGATGGATGGCTGGGTTCATAGTCAGGGCTTGGTGGGCCGGACACGGACGCCCCGTGCCCGGCGTTGCTCAATGTTCAATTACGTTTAAAACTCGCTCGATCATCCGCCTCCAGATAATCAAACAGCGTTGTCCGCTCCGGATTTAATCCCAGGCGCTGGCATTCGCCGACAAACCATTCCTTCGAGTCCGGGTTGTTGACGGGACTTGAGGCTTCCACGGTATCGCCCCACGCCTTGATCTCCGCCGGCGTTTTCGGCAGGCCGTGCGTGTCCAGCCAGCGGGCAATCTGTTCATCGCTCGCGCCGGATTCGAGCACCGGGCGCACTTCCGCGCCGGTGACGCCTTTGAACCCGAAGAGCATGTTATCGACAGGACAATCGAAGTGATATTCACCGGCTGTCCCGTTCAAGTTGGCCCTGCCTTTGTCCGCCATGCGGGCCAGAAGTGCGTAACCGCCAATCCGCACACGCGGACTTCGCGGCGCCACCTTGCCAAGGTCTTGTGCTGTAATCATATGCTGTTCCTTCTTTTGCTTTGGTTGGTGTTCTAGGTTGAGTTCAGTCGCGGCTCACTACGCCCCCTGTCATTGCTGAAAGCATGCCAACTCTGGCCGCGGGCCGAATGACCGACGCAATCCTCTGCCTGACTGGAAGTTTCTGCGAACTTGCCGGGCGAATTCCATCCACGGACGCGGCAACGCCATTGCGTTACTCACCACAAATCCGTGGGTGGCCAACGCATCTGAGTTGCCGAGCAGGGGGAGCACTGCTATGAGGAGAACATGAGCACCGCCACTGCACCGCGCCCGGAAAAGCCCTCGCTCACGTCGAACGCAGGCGACCCCGCCGCCCTGCTCGCCCGGACCCAGGACCTCAGCCGCCGCTTGCAGGAACGGGAGGAGTTTTATCGTTCCGTTCTCGAAAGTCTGGGCGAAGGCGTGCTCATCACCGATCGCGAGGGCCGCATCCTCTACGCCAATTCCACCGTGGAATGCCTGACCGGCTACTCGCGCGCGGAACTCCTCGGCGCCGTGAGCCATGAGCTGTTAACTCCACGCGAACAATGGCCCGCCATGCGCCGCCGCCTCAAAGAACGTCTGGGCGGCCGCGAGGAGGCATACGAGCTGGAACATATTCGCAAAGACGGGGAACGCCATTGGGTCTCCGTCCGCGCGCTGCCTTACCGCAATGCCCGCGATGAAATCGTCGGCACCATTGGCCTGCTGGCCTGCATCAAGCAGCGGAAGAACCTTGAGATCGAAAACGAGTATCTCCAGGAGGAACTGCGCGGCAATTACCGCGCCATTCTGGGCGACAGCCCGGCCCTGAAAAAAGTCCTCGCGCAAATTGAAATGGTCGCGCCGACCAACGCCGGCGTGCTGGTCCTCGGCGAATCGGGCACAGGCAAGGAGCTCGTGGCCCGCGCCATCCACGACCGCAGCCCGCGCCATGCCGCTGCCCTCGTCCGCGTCAATTGCGCCTCCGTTCCACGGGAACTGTTCGAGAGCGAGTTCTTCGGTCATGTCCGCGGCGCCTTCACCGGCGCCGTCAAAGACCGTGTCGGCCGCTTTGAACTGGCTCATGGCGGGACGCTCTTCCTGGATGAAATCGGGGAAGTGCCCCAGGAACTGCAGAGCAAATTACTCCGCGTCCTGCAGGAAGGCCAATTCGAGAAAGTCGGCGAAGACCGCACGCGGACGGTCGATGTGCGCATTATCGCCGCCACCAATCGCGACCTCGAAGCCGAAGTGAAAGCCGGGCGTTTTCGCCAGGATTTGTACTACCGGCTCAGCGTCTTCCCCATCGAGTTGCCGCCGCTGCGGGAACGGGCGGACGATATCCCGGTGCTGGCCCAGCACTTTCTTCAAGAATCATCGCGCAAGCTCGGCTTGAATGCCCCGCGGCTGACTCCTGCGCAAGTCAAGGAACTGCAGGCCTACGAATGGCCCGGCAACGTGCGCGAGCTGCAGAACGTCATTGAACGGGCCGTCATCCGTTCCCGCAATGGCAACCTCGAACTCGGCGGGCTCGCGAGCAGCCGCGCCACCCCGCCGCGCTCCTCCCGGCGACCGGACCAATCGGCGCCCCTGGCTTCGTCGCACTCGCTGCGCGACCTGAAAAACCAAGAGCGCGCCATGATCATGGAGGCCCTGACCAAAACACGCGGCAAGATTTACGGCCCCGACGGCGCCGCCGCCCTCCTCGGCCTGAAACCCACGACCCTCTCCTCCAAGGTGCATCGCATGGGACTCAAAAGATTCGTGGCAGAAGCCGAGTCCTAGTCACGGCTCCAGCTTGGCGTCCATCGTAATCTTGGTGTTCAGCAGCCGCGAAATCGGACAGCCCACCTTGGCCGCATTGGCGGCGGCGGCGAATTTCTGGGCGTCCCCGCCCGGAATCTTGGCGGCAACGTCCAGATGAATCTGCGTGACCGTAAATCCCGCTTCCAGTTTTTCCATGGTCAACGCGGCCGTGGTGCGGATGGATTCGGGCGCAAGACTGGCCTTGCCGAGCTCGGCCGATAAGGCCATCGAGAAACAGGCGGCATGCGCGGCAGCAATGAGTTCCTCGGGATTCGTCCCGCGCGCATTCTCGAAGCGGGTGCTGAACGAATAAGGTGTCTGGGCAAGAACGCCGCTTTCAGTGGAGATGCTCCCCCGGCCTTCCTTGAGATTGCCTTGCCAGACGGCGGATGCTGTTCGTTTCATGATTTTTCCTTTGGTTTTATTCGATTGGTTGCATCGAGTGATGGACGAGTGTCACACCGACATATAGTGTGGCGGCCGCGTATGCTCAAAATTATTTTGCTGAAGTTTCTCATCGCGTTCCTCTCCGGCTGGATCATTCTGAACCTGCTTTGACATGGCGCCGTTTCGTTACCTCCGTGATCCGCTTTTCCTCCTGGGCACAGGGTCTTACGGGCTGAATCGCTGGGTCCTCAAACCACATTGGCGCACCGGATTCCTCCACTCTCACTTCAACGACCTCTGGTTGATCCCTTGCGCACTGCCGTTAGTCCTTTGGGTGCACCGGCAATTGGGCTTGCGCCCGCACGATGACCCGCCCGGAAGCGTGGAAATCCTCTCACATCTAGTCGGCTGGGCCGTGCTCTTCGAGTGGCTCGGGCCCAAATTCGTCCGACACGCCACAGCCGATCCGTGGGACGCCCTCGCCTACGCGGCCGGCACCGGATTGGCAGCCTTATGGTGGCAGCG
>Ga0070704_100002389_pt1 | contig 10534 bp, 10 predicted proteins | sample KBSK5252metaG_FD_65467 | JGI IMG/M metagenome (GOLD analysis project Ga0070704, IMG submission 65467) | Corn, switchgrass and miscanthus rhizosphere microbial communities from Kellogg Biological Station, Michigan, USA - KBS K5-25-2 metaG | ecosystem: Host-associated > Plants > Roots >... | reverse complement strand
GCCGCCTGCAGCACATAGTGGTGCTGCGGGGCGAAATTGATGCGGTACGAAAGCTGCGCACCCATCAGTTCGTTGGTGGGCGCGTACGCGGACACGATCTGCTCCAGCGGCACGGACCCGTCGTCGATGAAGCCGACGCGGATCGTGTAGTTGTCGGCGTGGGCGGTGCCGGGAATCTCCCACGCCCGCAGTCGCCCGTTGTCGGACTGCCTCGCAAGGTGATAGCCGACGCGAAAGCCGCCGATGACATCGGTTTCGGTGATGACCGTGATGAGTGGGACGCGCAGATCGCTTCGGAACGGCACGGCCTGCTCCCCGGTCTCGGTTGCTTCGAAGATGTTGACGCCGTCCAGCGGCGCGGCGGGTCCGAAGCGGGAATGGACCAGGAATCCGTCGTATGCAGCGGCGAGTGGATCGACGACGTTGACGTAGGTCGTCAGGAAGGCCGCCGATTGCGACTCGCCCACCGCCAAAAGGATTTCCGGATCGAGTCCGTCGACCGCTCCGTCCCTCAGCAGACGGCCGACCTGTGAGTAGATGTCATAGGAGAACGCGTCTCCCGGGTGATGCAGACGCGAATAGCGTTCGGGGTCTTGGGCTTTCAGCGACATGTCGGCACCAACGAGGCTGGCGCCGCCCTGGATGCCGACCTGTTGGGCGGAGACGGCGACGTACGCGAAGCCCGCGCGGGCGATTTCGCGATGCGCCATGAACCAGACGGCGGGCGCGTCGATGCCGCCGCTGACATTGAGCCACTCGACGACAACGGCGCCGTTGAATCTGGCCTCGTCGGTCGGTCGGAGAACCACGATCCGAGTGGTGTAGTCCGCTGTCTCTTCGGACGAATAAGACGAAGCACTCCCCGATATGAAGAACTCCTCGGCGCCGTAACCCAGCGTGGCCAGGTCGTAGGCGCCGAGGAGCAGATTGGGCTTACCCGGCACAGGCGTGATCACGGGCTCTATATTGCCCGAGCGGTAGGTCAGCCCAGGACGAGAGAGTCCCCGTCAGGGCTGACGTTCACCGGCACCACGTCGCCGTCGTGCACGTCACCGGCCAGCAGCATCTTCGCCAGCTGGTCACCAATGGCCTGCTGAATCAGCCGCCGCAGCGGACGCGCCCCGTAGAGCGGGTCGAATCCGCGCTCGGCCAGCCACTTCTTGGCGGGCAGCGACACCTCGAGGGTGAGCCTGCGCTGCGCCAACCGCTTGGCCAGCTGCTGCAGCTGGATATCAACAATCTCCACCAGCTCCTCGGGGTTGAGCCCGTCGAAGATGATGACGTCGTCGAGCCGGTTGATGAACTCGGGCTTGAACGCCGAGCGCACCGCGGCCATCACCTGCTCTTCCGTCCCGCCTGCACCCAGGTTGGACGTCAGGATCAGGATGGTGTTGCGGAAGTCGACCGTGCGGCCCTGGCCGTCGGTCAGCCTGCCTTCGTCGAGCACAGCCAGCAGCACGTCGAACACGTCCGGATGGGCCTTTTCGATCTCGTCGAACAGGATCACCGTGTACGGACGGCGGCGCACCGCCTCGGTCAGCTGACCGCCCTGGTCGTAGCCGATGTAGCCGGGAGGCGCACCGACAAGGCGGGCCACCGAGTGCTTCTCGCCGTATTCGCTCATGTCGATGCGGACCATCGCGCGCTCATCGTCGAACAGGAACTCCGCCAACGCTTTTGCCAACTCGGTCTTGCCGACGCCCGTCGGTCCGAGGAACATGAACGAACCCGTCGGGCGGTTCGGGTCGGCCACGCCGGCGCGGCTGCGGCGCACCGCATCAGAGACGGCCTGCACGGCCTTGCGCTGACCGACGACGCGCTTACCGAGCTCATCCTCCATGCGCAGCAGCTTGGCGGTCTCGCCCTCGAGCATCCGACCGGCGGGAATGCCGGTCCACGCCGAAACCACGTCGGCGATATCGTCGGGCCCGACCTCTTCCTTGAGCATGACGTTCTCCCGCGCCTCGGCCTGCGGCACCGCCGCGTCGAGCTTCTTCTCCACCTCGGGAATGCGGCCGTAGCGCAGCTCGGCGGCCTTCGCCAGGTCGCCGTCGCGCTCGGCGCGATCGGCCTCGCCGCGCATCGTGTCCAGCTGCTCCTTGAGATCCCGGACCACGTCGAGGGCGTTCTTCTCGTTCTGCCAGCGGGTGGTCAGCTCGGTCAGCTTCTCCTTCTGGTCGGCAAGCTCGGAGCGCAGCTTCTCCAACCGCTCCTTCGAAGCGGCGTCTTCCTCCTTCTCCAGCGCCATCTCCTCGATCTCGAGGCGGCGCACCAGCCGCTCCACCTCGTCGATCTCGACGGGGCGAGAGTCGATCTCCATCCGCAGCCGCGACGCGGCCTCGTCGACCAGGTCGATGGCCTTGTCGGGCAGGAAGCGGGACGTGATGTAGCGGTCGGACAGCGTCGCCGCGGCAACCAGCGCGGAGTCGGTGATCCGCACGCCGTGGTGCACCTCGTACCGCTCTTTCAGGCCGCGCAGGATGCCGACGGTGTCCTCCACCGACGGTTCACCCACGAAGACCTGCTGGAAGCGGCGCTCCAGCGCGGCGTCCTTCTCGATGTACTTGCGGTACTCGTCGAGCGTGGTGGCGCCGACCAGCCGCAGCTCGCCTCGGGCCAGCATCGGCTTGATCATGTTGCCTGCATCCATTGATGATTCGCCGGTCGCGCCTGCGCCGACGATGGTGTGCAACTCATCGATGAACGTGATGATCTGGCCCGCCGAGTTCTTGATGTCGTCGAGGACGGCCTTCAGGCGTTCCTCAAACTCGCCGCGGTACTTCGACCCGGCGACCATCGAACCGAGGTCCAGCGAGACGACGGTCTTGTCGCGCAGGCTATCCGGCACGTCGCCTGCCACGATGCGCTGGGCCAGGCCCTCCACGATCGCGGTCTTGCCGACGCCGGGCTCACCGATGAGCACAGGGTTGTTCTTGGTGCGACGGCTCAACACCTGCACGACGCGACGAATCTCGTTGTCGCGTCCGATGACAGGGTCGAGCTTGCCCTCCCGGGCACGCTCGGTCAGATCGGTGGAGTACTTCTCCAGCGCCTGGTAGCTGCCCTCGGGGTCAGGGCTGGTGACCCTGGCGCTGCCGCGGACCTTGACGAACGCCTCTCGCAACGCCTGCGGCGAGGCCCCGTGTCCGGTCAGCAGCTTGGCCACGTCGGAGTCGCCGGTCGCCAGGCCAACCACGAGATGCTCGGTCGAGACGTACTCGTCGTCCATCTCGGTGGCGAGATTCTGGGCCGTGGTGATCGCGGCCAGCGATTCACGGGACAACTGGGGCTGCGAGCTGGCGCCGCTGGCGCTGGGCAGCCGATCGAGCAGCCGTTGCGTCTCGGTGCGAATGGTCGCGGGGTCGACGCCGACGGCCTCCAATAGTGGAGCGGCAATGCCATCGTTCTGGGTGAGCAGTGCCATCAATAGGTGGGCAGGCATAATCTGCGGGTTGCCTGCGGAGCTTGCCGCCTGCAAAGCCGCGGTCAGCGCCGCCTGAGTCTTGGTCGTCGGGTTGAACGAGTCCACGACACCTCCATCTTTGAGCTAGGGAAAATGCTTGTCGCGATGTTCAACGTCGTCAAGGTTGAGTCTGTTCCGCTCAAGTCTGACGAATTTTCCGGCCGAGGGTGGGGTTTTGACACGCCTGCCTCCCGTTGGCGTGCATCAACCCAACTCTCGTGGCCGTGACGGCGCGTCGAACCGTTTTGCACCCGGGTCATCGGTAACGATTTATCAGTGGACTGGACCGCTCGGATCGGTTTCCTGATCGCGTGTGGCATCGCTTTAGTCGCGACCACATCAGCGCCCGCACGGGCGGCCACCGACGAGGACCAGGTCCGCGCGGTACTCAACGGCATGAACGGGTCGTACAACCGCTCGGATTACGGCGGATTCGCCGCCCATCTGTGTGCCGACTTGCTCAGAGCGGCCGGGTATGAAGCGGGCTGGTATGCCAGCAGGAACTCCGACGGGCCCACGCAGATCACGATCAACTCGGTTCAGGTGACCGATCGTGACGCCGTGGCCAATGTCCGATTTCAGGCCGCCAACCGTCCGGACGCCAAGACCCTCGACGTCGAATTCCTCCGCGAGGGCGCGGATTGGAAAGCCTGCCGCTACGACGCCGGCACGTACATATAGTTCGACCAGTGCTCACTGAACTCATCCCGCTGGCGCTAGTCGTCGCGCTTTCGCCTCTGTCGATCATCCCGGCGGTGCTGGTGCTGCACACGCCGCACCCGAGACCGGCAGGCCTGGCCTTCCTGGCGGGCTGGCTGATCGGCCTCGCCGCGTTGACGATCGTCTTCGTCGAGATCTCGGGTCTGTTCGGTGATCTCGGCACGCCACCCGGTTGGGCGTCGTGGCTGCGCATCGTGATCGGCGCGGCGTTGATCGTGTTCGGCGTCTACCGCTGGCTGACCCGCAAGCGCTCCGCGCACACGCCTGCCTGGATGCAGAGGCTGGGCAAGCTCACGCCGGCCCGGGCAGGCCTGGCGGCACTGGCGCTGACCGTCGTCAACCCCAAGGTGTTATTCATCTGCGCGGCAGCGGGTTTGGCAATCGGCACCGCCGGCCTGGGCAGCGCACATATCTGGATCGCGGTGATCTGGTACGTGGCAGTCGCCGCGTCGACCGTCGCAATTCCGATTCTCGCGTACGCGGTCTCGGGCGACCGCCTCGACGGAGCGCTGCAGCGGCTCAAGGAGTGGATGGAGGAGCAGCACGCAACCCTCGTCGCGGCGATCTTGATCGTGATCGGTCTTCTGGTGCTGTACAAGGGAATTCACGGGCTATAGCCCGCGTAGACCGAGCTCGGAAGCGTCGGCGGTCAAGTACCGTGTCACCGTCGGTGCGATCAGCGCAACCACTTCCTCGACCGGCAGTGTCGCCAGTGGCGGCACCTCGATGACATAGCGCAGTAGGGCCGTTCCGACGAGCTGGCTGGCGGCAAGCGTCGCCCGCAGCCGGGCCTGCTCGCCGCCACCTAACACACCTGATACCGCGGTCAGCACGTAGTTCTGCATGAAGCCGCGGAAGGCGTCGTGCGCGTGGGAGTTCGAGGTGGCCGACTGCAGCATCGCCCGCACGGTCGCGGCGGTGTCGGGCGTCTCCCAGATCCGCAGATACGTGCGCACCATCCGGGTGCCGATGTCGGGTTCGTCGTCGGTCGCGCCGGTGAGCGCGGCGACCAACACCTCAGGGTCGATGATCAGGCGCAGCGACTCGCGGAACAGCTCCTCTTTCGACCCGAAGAGGTACAGCACCATCGAGGGGTCGACATGCGCGTCCCTGGCGATCGCGCGCAGCGTGGTCTTCTCGTAGCCCTCGGTCGCGAACCGCTCCTTTGCCGCCGACAGCACCGCGTCGCGGGACACCGGTTCGCCCTGGCGTCGACCCCGGCGCTTCGTCGTCCTGGCTGGTGCAGCCATCTGTCGACATTAACATTTCAATGACTGTTGAAATCTGATCCACGCGGCGTTACGCTCCTGCGAGCGATTAATTCAACGACGGATGAAAAGGAATCATCATGACAGGGACCTCGCTGGGCACGCCCGTACGGCACACCCGCCACGCGTCACCCGGCCATGAACCGCCCGCGGCGATCCGCGCTGCCGGGATCATCGTCGTGCTCACCGTCGTGCTGGCGATCCTCGCGATCGCGTTCGCGCTGCCTGCGGCCCGCTCCAAGCCGCACGACGTACCGATCGGCGCGGCGGGGCCGATGGCCGCGAGCGGGCGCATCGCCGACATCCTCGAACAGCACGCACCCGCCGCGTTTGCGATCACCTACTACCCCGGCGAGGAGGCGCTGCGCGACGCGATCCGCAATCGCGATGTCTACGGCGGCATCTCGTTTGGCCCCGACGGACCGCCCAGGCTGCTCATCGCCACCGGCGGCAGCCCGATGGTCGCGCAGATGCTGACGCAGATCGGCAACGACATCGCCCAACAGGCCGGCATGCCACTGCACACCGAGGACCTCGCCCCGCCGACCGCCAGTGACCCGCGCGGCGCGGGCCTGGCCGCATCAGCGCTGCCGATCACGCTCGCCGGCCTGCTACCGGCGGTGGCCCTGGTGTTGCTGCTCAGGTACAAGGTGTGGACGCGTTTCGTCGCCGCCGTCGTGTTCGCCGCGGGAGCGGGCATCACGATCTCCGCTCTCCTGCGCTACGTATTTGGCTCGATCGACCACAACACGTGGGGCGTCGCGGCCGGGCTGACCCTGGGACTACTCGCCGCCGGGCTGTCGATGTTGGGCCTGGGCTCGCTGTTCGGTCGCGCCGGGCTCGCGATTGGTGCACTGCTGGCGTTACTGCTGGGCAACCCCCTTTCGGGTCTGAACAGCGCGCCGGAGATGCTGCCGAGCGGGTGGGGCGCGCTCGGTCAGTGGTTGCCGCAGGGCGCGACCGTGACGTTGCTGCGGTCCACCGCCTTCTTCGCCGGTGAGGGCGCGATCACCGCCATCGCCGTGCTGGCCTGCTGGGCCGTTGCCGGCACGGCACTCATCGTGATCGCCGCTGTTCGCCAGGGCAGGTCCGCGCCCACCTAAACTCGGGCGGCGTGGGACTCGATGACCGTGACGCACTGCGCAAACTGCGCGACGCGGTCGACCCTACGCTGGGGTCGGACGAATTGATCCGCAGGTTCTACACCCGCTGGTTCGCCATCGACATCTCGGCGCGCGACCTGTTTCCGCCCGACATGGGCGCACAACGCACCGCATTCGCCAAGGCGATGACGTGGCTGTTCACCGAGATGATCGCGCAGCGCGCCCAGGAGCCGGTGGCGTTCCTGGCTCAGCTGGGCCGTGACCACCGCAAATACGGTGTCGCGCAACGACATTACGACAACATGCAGGACGCGCTGTTGACCACACTGCGCAGCCATCTCATCGGCAGCTGGGACGACAAGCTCGCCGAAGCCGCCCACGACGCGGTCTCGCTGATCATCGGGGTGATGAGCGGTGCCGCCGATGCCGAGAAGGGTCCGCCGTTCCGCGACGGCACGGTGCTCGAGCACATACCGGTAGCCCGCGACGTCTCGGTGGTCCGCCTGCAACTGGATCAGCCGCTGTACTACTACCCCGGCCAGTACGTCACGGTCCAGGTGCCGCAATGGCCGCGGCGGTGGCGCTACCTGAGCCCGGCGATCCCCGCCGACCGTGGCGGCGCGATCGAGTTCCACATCCGCTCGGTCACCGGCGGCATGGTCAGCACGGCGATCGTCAACGAGACCAGGTCCGGCGACCGGTGGCGGCTGTCGAACCCGCACGGCGGCATGCACGTCGACCGCGACGGCGGCGACGTGCTGATGGTCGCGGGAAGCACGGGGTTGGCGCCATTGCGCGCGCTGATCATGGACCTCACCCGCTACGGCGAGAACCCGCGCGTACACCTGTTCTTCGGTGCCCGCTATCCCAGTGAGCTCTATGACCTGCGCACGCTGTGGCAGATCGCGTCGACCAACCCGTGGCTGTCCGTGACGCCGGTGTCGGAGTTCAACACCGATCCGCCATGGGCCGCCGAATACCCAGATGTCGAGCCGCCCCGCGGTTTGCATGTGCGGCAAACGGGCATGCTGCCCGACGTCGTGACGCGCTACGGCGGCTGGGGCGACCGGCAAATCCTGCTCTGCGGCGGGCCGAAGATGGTCGAGGCCACCAAGGCCGCGCTGATCACCAAAGGCGCACCCGCCGAACGCATTCAGCACGATCCGTTGGCCAGCTAAACCGTTCCATCAAGATCGGCAACGCAATACACTGTGCGTCCATGACGAAGATGCGCGCCGCGCGGATGTACGGCTACCGGCAGCCGCTGGTTCTGGAGGAGATCCCCATCCCCGATATCGGGCCGTCGGAAGTGCTCGTCAAGGTCGGCGGTGCTGGTATGTGCCGCACCGACTTTCAGTTGATCGACGGCTACTTCCACAGCAATCTGCCGGTGGACTTCCCGGTCACGCCAGGGCACGAGATCGCGGGCACGATCGACCGCATCGGCTCAGCGGTTCCCGCGGCCGCGGGTCTTTCCGAGGGCGATCCAGTCGTCGTCTTCGGTCCCCACGGGGACGGCTCGTGCCGTCAGTGCCACGGCGGCAACGAACAGATCTGTAACCACGGAAGCTGGGTGGGGTTCGGTCCCCACGGCGGTTATCAGGAGTACGTCCCGGTCGTCTACCAGCAGCTGATCACCGTCACCGGCAACCTGTCACCCCTCTCGCTCGCCCCGCTGACCGACGCCGGCCTGACGCCGTACCGCGGCCTGAAGAACGACTCTGGGCGTGATGGGGGTCGGCGGGCTGGGCGCGTATGCGGTCCAGTACGCGAAGCTGCTCGGCGGTGCCACCGTGATCGCCATGGCCCGCAGCGATGAAAAGCTGGCGCTGGCAACGGAAAACGGTGCCGACCACACCATCAACACCCGAGGAAGGTCGGACGACGAGGTGCGCGACGTGCTCGAGCAGGCCACCGGCCGTCGCGAGCTCGACGCGGTCATCGAATGCGTGGGAGCCGAGGAGAGCGTGCGGTTGGCGTTCGCGCTGCTGGCCACAGAGGGCGCCGTCGCGTCGGTTGGATTGGTCGGCAATCGGACCGACGTTCCGCTGTTCCCGTTCGTTGGCCGCGAATTCAGCTACTTCGGCTCCTTCTGGGGCAACTACAACGACCTGACCGAAGTGGTCGCGCTTGCCGAGGCAGGGCAGATCAAGGACTCGGTGACCCAAGTCCGGTTCGACGACGTCAACGACCACATCGACGCGCTGGGCCGCGGCGCCTTCGTCGGACGTGCGGTGATCGTCTACGACTGACCGTCAGGCGGGCACCCGCTGCCAGAGGTCGTTGAACGCAATGCTGTCGAAGAACGCCGACGCATTCACGATCCTGTTGTCGCGCAGTGTCAAGAACCACGTATAGGTGTTGCGATACGGAACCCCGTCACGTGCGATGCCCTCGGCGTCGAAGAAAACGATCACAGTGTCCCCGTCGGCGTAGATATCCCGAATTGTCGGGCGAAGTGGCGCAGCCATGCGGGCATTGAATGGCCTGATCACATTGGCCACGAAGTCCTCCTTGTCCGGATAGACACGGGAGGCGAGTGAATTGCCCACGATCTCCCAGGTCGCGTCGTCGGCGAGAGCGTCATATGGGCTGCCCGTCCCATTGCGCCACGCGTCGAAGCCCGCGCGCACCGTCGCCAGGTTGCGCGCCTCCGTGTCGTCATACGGCTGCGCAACTGCCGACTGAACCGGGGCAAGCAGCAAGCACGCCACGGCGAAGACGGGAGCCAGCAGCCACCTATACTGGATCATCTTTTGATCTAACCGGACCCGTGGCAGGATCGACATCGATGCCGGAGTTTGAATACGTCACGCTGCGTGACCCGTCGTCAGCCCTGACCGCGACCTATGTCCCCAACGCAGGCATGGTCGGCACGTCACTCTCCGACGACGGCGTGGAACTCCTCGGCCAGCGGCGCGGCCTGCAGGCCTACGTATCCACCCACCGCACGATGGGCATCCCGATCCTCTACCCGTGGGCGAACCGGTTGAGCAGCAACGGCTATGGCGTCGACGGCGCCGTGATCACGCTGACGCCGGGCACGGGTGGCGTGCGCACGGACCAGCACGGCGTGCCAATTCACGGCACGTTGGCCGGCTACCCGGACTGGCATGTCACCACGCAGCTCGAATCGCAGCTGACCGCCGAACTGGACTACGCGGCGCGCCCTGGACTGCTGGCCACCTTCCCGTTCCCACACCTGGTGGTACTGGAGGTGACGCTCGAGGACCGCACGCTCACCGTGAAGACCACGGTGACCGCGACGACGGGTGCGCGCGTGCCGCTGTGCTTCGGCTTTCACCCGTACCTGCAACTGCCCGGCGCGCCGCGCGCCGAGTGGCAGGTCGAGACGCCGGCTATGCGGTTCCGCCCTGTCAACGCGTGGGGTATCCCGACCGGTGCGACGGAAGAGCATGCAGCGAGCACAGAAACGTTGGGCGACAAGTTCTTAGACGACGGGTATGACGAAGTGCCTGAAGGCTCGGTGTTCGCGGTTTCCGGCGGCGGCCGGCGCATCGAGGTGCACTTCGACAAGGGCTATCCCGCGGCGCAGGTATTCGCACCCGGCGACGACGACGTGGTGTGCTTCGAGCCGATGGCAGCGCCGACCGACTCGCTGCGCCGCGGCGGCTACCGGGTGGTCAACCCGGGCGAGTCCGCCATCGCGCAGTTCCGGATCAAGGTGGGCCAACCCGTCTGACGGATAGGCTGGACGCCATGGCCGATCTGACGCCCGTCATCCTGCGAGACCCTTCGTCCGCGTTGTCTGCGGTGTATGTGCCCGGCGCGGGCATGGTCGCCACGTCGCTGTCCGACGACGGTGGCGAGCTGCTGGGGCAGCGCCGCGGCCTCGACGCCTATGTGTCTGCGGGCAAGACGATGGGCATCCCGCTGCTCTATCCGTGGGCAAACCGATTGAGCGCCAAGACATATGAGGTCGAGGGTGAGACGGTCACGCTCGCGCCGGACGCCTACGG
>Ga0070704_100002388_pt1 | contig 10536 bp, 9 predicted proteins | sample KBSK5252metaG_FD_65467 | JGI IMG/M metagenome (GOLD analysis project Ga0070704, IMG submission 65467) | Corn, switchgrass and miscanthus rhizosphere microbial communities from Kellogg Biological Station, Michigan, USA - KBS K5-25-2 metaG | ecosystem: Host-associated > Plants > Roots >... | reverse complement strand
CCAGTAGGCCAGCCAGGGGCGGCCCAGGTGCATGATTGGGTACATGCCTGCCTGGGCGACTGCGAACAGGGTCATGGCTTCGGCAAAACGATTGATTGACGTGCGCCACTCTTGTCTGAGCAAAAGCAGGATGGCGGAGATCAATGTTCCCGCGTGGCCGATTCCGATCCACCAGACAAAATTCAGAATGTCCATTCCCCAGCCGACGGGAATGTTCACGCCCCACAAACCGATGCCGACAAACAGAAGCTTCGTGATCGCCAGCAGCATCAACTGGAACAGGGCGAACGAAACCGCAAAGCCGATAAACCAGCTGATCGGCGTCTTGCGCTTCAGCACGATCGAGCTAATCTTGTCGGTGACTGAGCCGAAGGTCAGCTCAGTTCCCACGACCGGATGCGTCGCGTGAACGGAAGAATGAAGGTCGTCGTGGTGCTGGTCCATTTTCGATCTCAGATCTTACTGAGATCTCAGATCTCAAATTTGAGATCTGAAATTATGATCTAATCTCCGGATTCGGATTCCTTAGCGCCGACAAATACGTCGTTCTCGGCCGCACATTCAGTTCGCCCAACAATGAATAATCCCGCTCCAGCGCTTTCAACTTCGAAACCTTACTGTTCGGATCGTTGATGTTTCCGAACACGATTGCTTCACTCGGGCACACCGACTGGCACGCGGTCACGATTTCACCGTCGCGCACCTGTCGTCCTTCAACCTCAGAATGAATTTTCGCTGACTGGATTCGCTGCACGCAGTAGGTGCATTTTTCCATCACGCCACGGCTGCGCACAGATACGTCGGGGTTTCGCATCAACTGATAAGTTGGTGTCTCCCAATCCTGGTACAGGAAAAAGTTGAAACGGCGCACCTTGTACGGACAGTTGTTCGAGCAATACTTCGTACCGACACAGCGGTTGTAGACCATGTCGTTCAGGCCTTCCGAGCTGTGTACCGTCGCGTGCACCGGGCAGACGGGTTCGCACGGCGCGTTCTCGCAGTGCATGCACGGCACCGGCTGGAAAAAAGGCCCTTCAGGTTTGTTCTCGTCGCCTTTGAAGTAAGCATCGACGCGAATCCAGTGCATTTCGCGGCTGCGCGCCACCTGCTCTTTGCCCACAATAGGAATGTTGTTTTCCGACTGGCAGGCAATCATGCAGGCGTTGCAGCCCACACAACTGTTCAAGTCGATCGACATGCCCCAGGCGTAGCCGTTGCCCTGATTCTTGTAATCAAAATCCGGATACAGCGAGAGCTCGTGCAGCTCTTCCTTTTGCTTCGCAGCTTCTTCTTTCAGAACCTCTCTGTCTTTTAAATGTTCTTCGATGGTGCCGGCACGGAGAATGTCCCGATCGGGACCGCCAAAGGCGGGTTCCTGCAGCATGAAGTGCGCCTGGGTTGAAGCGATCAGGAATCGTTCGCCGGTCTTGGTGACGCGGGCGCCGTTAGCCAGCCACGGTTCGTAAGAATAACGAATGTCGTAAGCGTTGAAACCGCCATGCGGTAGAGGGGAGTCGGGCTCGGTCACGGTCGTGTCAGCGACCCGACCCGCGCGCGTCCGTCCATAGCCGAGATGAATAGTGATCACATCTTCGGGCTGGCCCGGCATCACCCAAACCGGGACTTGTTGCGTGATCGTGCGGTCGCGAAGACTTAGCTTGATTGCGTCGACGTAAGCTTCGCGGCCATGCTTACCCTCTTCGTAGTTCTGACGCGACACGCCCATCTTCCGCGCCGTGTTTGGACTGACGAGCGCAACGTTGTCCCAGGTAATCTTCGTGAGAGGCTTGGGCAGTTCCTGCAACCAGCCGTTGTTGGCGAAGCGGCCGTCATGAATTGACGGATCGGGACGGAAAATTATTTCGAAAGAACCGGCCTGAGTTGCCGGCGCATTCTGCGAAAGCGAACTCGCTAGATCTGTCTTGGCCGAAACAGTTTTCGTTGTCAGCGCGGTTTTCGGGATGAACCCGTCATGTAGACACTTGCGCCACCAGGTTTCGAAATCTGCAGGAGCAGCCGGTGTCGGTTGCGATTGATTCGCCGGCGTCGCGCCTGCTACAGCAACCCGGTCGCTACCGCTCCCGGTACTGACCTCAGCCCGTTGAGGGCTCCCGGCGCTCACTCCTGTTGGTGAAGCGCTTGGCTTGCTCAAGCTCGGCTGCTGCCCACTCCAATAATTCCGCACAATCTCGTAAGGCTTGCGATCGTAATCGTCGCTGAACAACGCCAGCACCTCGTACGCGGTCCTGCCTTCATAGAGTGGCGCGATCAACGGCTGCACGATCGATGCCGTGCCGTCGTATGCGCGCGCGTCGCCCCACGACTCGAGATAATGCGCGGCATTGATGTGCCAATGACAAATCTCAGAAGTTTCGTTGTTGTAGAGATTGAGGTGCGCGCGCAGCTTAACTTTTTCTAGCCGATTGAAATCAAGTCTTAGATCGACGGGCGTGTTGTAAGCAGGATTCCCGCCAATAATGATCAGCACTTCGACACGGCCTCCATCTATATCGCCGACCAGTTCGCGCAGTGACTGAGTTTGATCGACCGAATTGGCCTCGATCGGATCCGAATAGAAAACGGTCTTGCCGACATTGCCTAAGAAACTATTGGCCGCGTGCGCCAGCGCATGTACTGACGGCGGCTGTTCATCACCGGCGATGACGATCGAGGCGCCTTTGTGAAGCTGCAGATCTTTTGAAACTGCGGGGAGCCAGCTGCCGATGTCGCCGGAAGCTCGAACGATCGACGCGCCTGAGACACCGAGGGCGACAGCTTCCATCTCAGCCGGTCTTACTGAGAATCGATGATCCGCGTTCGCACCCGTGATCGTCGGCGTGCTCTCTACGACATAGAGGCGGCTCATCTGTTCGCTGGTTTCTACATTGCGCCGCTTCGCCGCATAGTCACGCGTGTAACGCAGTGTGCCCGGCATCGCCGAAAGAAAATCAGAACCCAGGGAAAGAATGCGCTCCGCTTTGCTGAACTCGTAAGTCGTGTTCACCGGCTGGCCGAAAGCCATGACGGCGCCCGCGCGGGCGTTGTCGCGATTAACTGGTTCGTACTGGTGCCACTTCGCCTCGGGAAAATCGGTGAGGATTTGTTTTATCTGTGCGGCCAACGATGGCGAGGTAATCGTTTCCGTTAGAAAGCGCAGGCCAGCACCCTTCTTCACTCTCAATCCGTCGCCTTCTTTTTCGATTGCGCCGCGAATTTCACCGACGAAAGTTGTCCAGGCGCGCGTCTCGCCGCGATAGAGCGGCGTCTGCGAACGATCAGGATCGTAAAGCGTCAGAATCGAAGCCTGCGAGAAAATATCCGTAGCCGTTGAGCCGGCATTGCTGGGGTGATCAGGATTTCCTTCAACTTTAGTGGGCCGTCCTTCGTTACTGCGCACGAGCAATGGGGTCGCGATCCCGCCCAAAGAAAACGCGGTCGCAAAATAAAGGCCCTGGCCCGGCGTTTCTTCTTCAGGCTGTTTGACGTAAGGAATAACTTTCTCAGGCGGCTGAATCACGCAACCGCTCAGACCCGCAAGCGCCAGTGACGCTCCCATCAATTTCAGAAACGTCCGTCGTTCGAGCGGGTTGTTCCATTCTTCAGCCTGCTGTGGAAATTCGCGGCGCACAAATTCTTCGAAGACCGGCGAGTCGGCGAGCTCTTCAAGATTGCGCCAGTATTGTTTGGGAGTGCGCGCGTCCTCCGCGCCCAGGACGCGGTCGCGCAGCAGCTTGAAATTGATGTGACGATCGTTACTCATTAATTATGTGGCACAGACTTCAGTCTGTGATTGTCGCTAGCAAACCCACACAGACTAAAGTCTGTGCCACCTAACGATGACAAGTCGAACAGCTTGTCAAAACATTCGCTCCCTGGATGCGATACTCTCCAACCAGGCGCGCTCCTTCTTCTTTCTGATTGGCGGGTGCGCGCCATTCCATATCGAAAAGTTTTTCTTTTGGACGAACGACGTTCTCCGGATGACGATGACACTCCAGACACCATTCCATCTGCAATGACGACGCTTGTGACACCACCGGCATCTGATCTATGCGGCCATGACAGGTCGAACAACCGACACCCTTGCTTACATGAATCGAGTGATTGAAATACGAAAAGTCAGGTAAATCGTGAACCCGAACCCACTCCAAAGGCTTGCCGGTCTTAAAGCTGGCGCGCACCGGCTCGAGATAAGGACTGTCAGCCCAGATCTGCTTGTGACAACTCATGCAGACTGCAGTCGAAGGCATGCCCGCCGATGCCGAGGTCTCGACTGAAGTATGGCAGTAACGGCAATCAATGCCGTCGTCGCCAACGTGATGCTTATGACTGAATTGAATTGGTTGTTGGCGCTCAATGTGTTGGCCGGTGTTCCAGCCTGAGCGGGTGATCTCTGCTGTCACCCAAAGCGCCGCCAGAAGAATAAAGATCGCGCCGAAAATCGTAGTTCGGGCCAGGTAGTTGGTGCTATGACGAAAAATCTGTGGCATCGCCGCAGAAGAAACTTATGTGTTTGGCAGACATGCTAGTCCACCGAGTATCAAACAGGCGGGGGCCTCGTCGTCAAAACGCTACTACTGAAAACTATGCTTGGGTATTGCTGGAGCGATTACTTTAACGGGATGAAGAGATTTTTTCAAATCGCATCGACAACTATTTGCGGCGAAATTGTTTGACTCTGCCGGCGATTTGACTTACAAGTTGGGCGATCCTTTCCGCTTGCATCAACGCTAACTCAATGAAGAGAGTCACCACCACTGAGATTGATCGGTCAACGCGAGTTTGCGAAATGGATCAAGGTTGGCTCTCAAAGCTCCACTAAACTGGTTCCCAACGCTCGCTACTGTTTTCAAACGACAAAATGTTCATTGGACACTATGCGGTTGGCCTGGCGTCGAAGAAATTTGCGCCAGGCGCTTCGATGGGCGCCCTAATCGCCGCGCCGATTTTGCTCGACCTGTTCTGGCCGATATTTCTATTGCTTGGCTGGGAGCAGGTTTCCATCGTGCCAAACAGCAACCCTTTCCTCCGGCTGCAGTTTGATTCTTATCCAATTTCGCATGGTTTAGTCGCGGTCATCGCCTGGGCCACACTGTATGCCTCAATCTACTTTGGTTTGACGCGTTACCTGGAGGGAACGATCGTGATCTGGATTGGCGTTGTTAGCCATTGGCTGATGGACTACGTAGTGCATGTCCATGATTTGCCCCTGGCTGTGGGCAGCCGTTTACTGGGTCTCGGCGTGTGGAAATATCGTTGGTTGACAATGGCGATTGAGGGGACGCTTTTTGCCGTAGCGATTTGGACTTATCAGCGAGAGACTCGCGCAAAGGACAAGATTGGCCTGTATGCTTTCCTGGCATTCGTCGCCGCGTTGCTGGCGGCTTATGTTGTTGCAGCATTCGGGCCGGCGCCGCCGACGGTCAGGAAACTCGCAGGCTTTGCCCTGCTGACGTGGCTCGCGATTCCCTGGGCCTGGTGGTTCGACAGCCATCGTGAGCCGCGGATTCAGAACCGGGAGCGGTAACGACCGGATCGATCACGTTGCGTTCGGATCCGGTCGCTCCCGGTTCTGACACGTTACACCCGGCGGCGGCTGATTAGACCGAGCACGGCAACAAACAACGCCGCGCCGATAATCGACCAGATAATTGGAAAGTTCATCCCACCAGCCGGAATCGCCAAAAGCTCCGGCAGGCCGAGAGCCCGCGCCAGCCAGGTTCCCAAAAGGGCACCGATAAATCCCAGAGCAATCGAAACCAAACAGCCACCATGGGAATAACCGCCAATCGCCTGGCCGAGCGCGCCGCAAACCCCGGCGATCAGCAACAAAACCAGTAATTGAATAATCATGAGCTTTCTCTCCTTCTGCCCTGAATTCGATTTACAACCAGGAGGCTGACGTAAAGCATCTGAAAAGTCCGGAATCCGAAGCCTTCCCCGCGGGAAAGCTTGAGAGCGTCCGGATCAAAACTCTTCCAAAGCCGCGGGCGCGTAACGTATAATCGGCACAGTGTTGGCCGGGAGCCGCTCCACTCGATTAGCGGTCAACAACTCTTGCCCATCGATTGACAATTTCAAAATGCCGTCCCTCGACGGCGCTCATGCGCCGGCGCCATTGATCTTAGTTAGGAGTTTCAAAAAACCTTATGTCTAAAGTTCTCTCGATCTTACTTATTGTTATCGCCACCACGGCGATCGCCTTTGGTCAGGAACCGCGTAATAGCGACGATCCGCCCAGCACGGGTATTGCGCCCAAAGTAGAAAACGGCATTGGGCGCGCCGATGTTCGCATTCGTGACGAGAAAGGCAATCCTATCAAAGATGCCTACGTCAAACTAGAATCGACCCGGACCGACGGATTCTTTTGTGAGAGTTGGAACAACACTGACGAGCACGGGCTCGCGGGTCTGCCCCCGATTCACATGGGCAGCCTGAAGTTGAAAATTAAGGCCAAGGGCTATCAGTCAGTAGAGCTGGAAGTGCCTGCCGATCAACTGGGCGATCCAATTCGAGTCACGCTAAAGAAGAAATAATTCGACACTCGTGTCAGAACCGCGAGCGTAGCGGATCAAAAGGCTACGCGAGATTTCATGCGACGGTCCGTGACTTCGTGCCGTTAGGCACGAAATGTTTATAGAAACCTCGGCATCTAAGTAAGAGCTCCGGAGGAGCGCAATTAGGCATTGCGCTCCTCCGGAGCTCTGTCAGTTTGGGATCTCGACAGCTATAAGTATTTCGCTCCTAACGGAGCGATGCAGAAACTAGACACCCACCGGCTGCGCCGCCTGCTGCGGCGCGTAATACAGAATCCGATTGCAATTGTCGCAGGTGATAACTTCGTCGCCGCGCCGCACTTCCGACATAATCTGCGGCCGTAACGCCATATAACAGGCGGTACAGGCGCCGTTGCGCGCCTCTGCCATGGCGACACCGTCGCGAATACGTTTGCTGATGCGGTTGTAAAGGGCGCCCGTCGCCTTTGGTAACTCTCTCGTCAAACGTTCACGGTCCACACGCGCCTGCTCGAGCTGCTTTTGTTGATCCTTTGCCTGTTCGTCAAAGGCCTTAAAGCTCGCTTCCATCTCAACCCGAAGTTTTTCTACTTCAGGGGCGCGTTCGGCCAGTTCCTTTTCCGCCTGGTCAGAGATCTCCATTTGCTCCAGAACCTGCGTCTCCAACGCGGAGATTTGTTTTCGCGCGGCGTCTGCTTCCCGAATTGCCGCCGTGTACTCATCCGGCTTCTTCGCGGCCATCAAATTCCGATCGGCGCGTTCCGCGCGTTGTTTCTGCTCAAAGATTTCTGCTTCCACTCGGGTACGTTCGTGACGGGCATTATCGCGGCGCTCTTCCATCGCCCGAATTTCAAAGGCGCGCTGATCGAACTCTTTTTCGATCTCGGCGCGCCTGTCAGGGATGCTCTCTATTTCGGTCTGTAGTCGTCTTATATTGGTATCTGCGTTCTGCAAAGCGATTAATTGCGCTAACTCCGCTTTCACTCTTCACTTACTCCTTGAAAGATTCGGTCTGTTTAGAATGGCATTCATGGACTAATAATCACACAGGCGACCGCAGGCACGCAAGCGACGGTTAGTAAAGTCGCTTGATAGAGAATTGGCGGCATGCTATAGGAAGCTGATATGCGACCGATTAACTGTTTTATTGCCCGCGGGAGTGCGACTTTATTCATGGCCATTGGCCTTGGCCTGGCCGCGAGGGCCCAGACTCCGACGCCAACGCCTTCGCCCGCCGCAACGCCGCCGTCGAGTGACATCTTCGTCGTTGAGGTGAAAACCAAAGACCGAGAATTAAAGTTCGGCGAGCCAAAGAAGATTACGGAAGTGGCCAGCTATAACAATCAGCCATTCTTCATGCCTGACGGCAAGGCCATCCTCTACACCTCGTTCAGAGACAAGCAGACCGACATTTATCGTTACGACATAAGCACCGGCGCGACTACTCAATTTACTAACACGCCTGAAAGTGAGTATTCGCCGACGCTGATGCCGGACAAGAAGAATATTTCTGTCGTGCGGGTCGAAGCAGACGGCACGCAGCGGCTTTGGAAATTTCCTCTGACCGGCGGGCAGCCATCGTTGGTGATCGAGAATATCAAGCCCGTCGGTTATCACCACTGGATCGACGATCACACCGTGGCGCTATTCGTTCTGGGCGGCACGGGCAAGCCGAACTTCCTGGAAGTCTACGACATGCGCACGGGCAAAGCGGAATTCATCACAGAGAATCCAGGACGTGTGCTGCGGAAGTTGCCAAACCAAAATAGCTTTAGCTTTGTTCACAAAGTCTCGGATCAACGTTGGGAGATTAAAGCCTTCGATTTGCGCATGCGCACCAGCGCCTCGTTGATTGCGACCGTGCCCGGTGTAGAAGATTATGCATGGCTGCCGAGCGGCCAGCTCATAATGGCGAAGGACGCAAAGTTATTTGCGGTCGTTCCGCTGAGTGGAGCCCAGTGGGAAGAGGTCGCGGATTTTTCCAAGGCGGGCATAAAACGAGTTACGCGGATTGCAGTGAATTCAAGTGGCAGCCGCCTGGCGATCGTCGGCGTGCTGGATAAGAAATAAAGACGGGAGGAATAGCGCCCAGTTTCGTTCCCGGCGTTAGAGTACCGACTTCAGTCGGGTTTTCAAAAAGAACCCAACTAAAGTTGGTGCTCTGACGCCCTGTGGAGGGAATCAATTAAGATCGCCGAACCGGTGCTGAATCAGGGTCGCAATTACAATCGCTGCAGTTTCAGCACGCAGGATTCGGCCGCCCAGCGTGACAATCTTCCAGCCCGCGGCGCGTGCCTGATCGATTTCATCTTCAGCCCAACCGCCTTCTGGACCGACGAGCGCGGTCACGGTCTTCGGCTGTTTCTGACTGTCGCGCATTGCTTCGGCTAACGAAGCTCCCTCTCGTTCCGCAAACATCATGCAAAGGTCTTGTTCCCGGTCGTGCGTCTTCATTAAATCGGCGAACGTTACCGGTGTTCCGATCTTCATCAAGCGAGCGCGGCCGCATTGCTTCGTGGCCTCGAGCACAATTCGTTGCCAACGTGTCGTCTTCCGTTCCGCATCGTCGGCGCTCTTGATGCGTACGTCTGCCCGCGAAGTAATAACCGGGATAATTCGCGTTACTCCCAGTTCAGTAGCCTTCTGAATCACGAGATCGAACTTCTCGCCCTTCACCAAAGCCATCGCCAGGGTTAAATGCAAACTTGATTCGGGTTGGGCAGCATCGACTTGCTCGATGACGTTCAGGCCGGCTGAGTCGCGCGCGATTGTATGAATCCGGCAATGAAACTCGTTGCCCGTTCCGTCAAATAGATAAATCTCGTTGCCCGACTTCAGCCGAAGTACGTTGCGCAAGTGACGAGTTTCATCGCGGCTGAGTTTAACTGACTTTTGATCCGGCGAGAATGCTTCGGGCGGCGCGTAGAATCTTCGACGAGTCATGGAGGTACGCACGCCTCCGGCGTGCTTAAGTCGGGTCTCTGACACTGCAACGAGCTTCAAACCACCAGCGCAACCCACTCGCCGTCCTGATCCGTTTCCAGGACGGTCGCGCCCAACTCAAAAAGTCGCGATTGAACCATGTCAACCTGCGAGTCCAGAATTCCCGAGACTACCAGACGCCCACAAGTGGCCCCGAGCAATGAAGGCAGCAATTCGACAATCACGGGCGCCGTCAGGTTCGCGCACACCAGATCGGCTGAGGCCGTCTGACTGTCGACACTGGCGGCGCGAAACCCGATTTGACCGGCAACCTCGTTTAAGCGCGCGTTGTCCTTGGCGATCCCGATTGCCTCAGCGTCTGTATCGAACGCTTCGATCCGCGCATCCGCAAACATTTTAGCCGCGGCGATCGCCAGAATGCCCGTCCCGGTTCCGACGTCCAGAAAGCTGCCGCCGCGAAAATGCTTTTCAATGGCTTTCAAACAGAGGCGAGTGGTTTCATGCGTGCCGGTGCCGAAGGCCATGCCGGGTTCGATTTGGATGATGATTACACCTTCGTTGGGCCGGTGCGTTGACGCGAGTTGCGCAGACTCAATCCAAGGCGGCGCGACGATGAAGCGGCCGGCCTTGACCGGTTGCCAACTCTTCTTCCATTCCGCAAGCCAATCCCGATCGGGAACCTCCCGAATTTTCAAATCAGGAGCCGCATCCGGCGTGAAGCCGTAAACCCGGCAGGCGTCGATCAGCGCCGCGCGCACCGTGTCAATCTCAGGCGTCGCGGCAAAATAACCAATAATCGCTATTTGGTCGTGACCATCATCGCGCGTCTCCGTTCCCAACGCGCCGGCTTCCATCAAACCGTATTCGATCGCTTCTCGCGCGGCGGAGGACACAATCACTTCCGCCGCATACCAAATTTTCCGGCTCACCGCGTGATTCCCATTTCGTCGAGGAGATGTTGGCGGTCGCGCCAATCTTCCTCGACCTTTACGAACAGTTCGAGGTGACAACGGTGCCCAAGCAATTTTTCGATGTCGTGCCGCGCGCGAATGCCAATTTCTTTGAGGTGCCTGGCGCC
>Ga0070704_100002382_pt1 | contig 10548 bp, 5 predicted proteins | sample KBSK5252metaG_FD_65467 | JGI IMG/M metagenome (GOLD analysis project Ga0070704, IMG submission 65467) | Corn, switchgrass and miscanthus rhizosphere microbial communities from Kellogg Biological Station, Michigan, USA - KBS K5-25-2 metaG | ecosystem: Host-associated > Plants > Roots >... | reverse complement strand
CGCGAGCGCGAGCCGTGGGTCGAGCCGCGAGCGAGCGGCGGCGCCGGCCGCGGTTCCGGGTTCCGCGCCGGCGGCCGGGCCGATCGCCAGCGCGGTGAGGCATGCGGCGAGGAGCAGTGCGAGAGGAGGCATTGCCATGATTCTACGCCATGATTCTACCGGAGTTTCTACCCAGCCGCGGCGGTCAGGCGCGCACGTCGTCGCCCACGACCACGCGCACACGGCCCTCGAGCGCGCCCACCACGTGGCCCGCGGCGTCGTGGACCGGGGGCCGGCGGTGAAGGACCAGTGAAGCCGCGTCCCCCGGCTCGAGCGCACCGAGCGCCAGCAGCAGCTCCACGGCCGCCGGGCCCAGGGCGCGCATGGCGCCGTCCTCGCACTTGATGGCGATGCCGCGCCCGGTGGCGGGTTGGGCCACGAGCAGGAGGCCCTCCGCCCCGCTCTTCGCCAGCAGCCGGCCGCGGCCCGCGAGCATGATGTCGGTGGCGAGCCGCCCGACGCCCTCGACGGTCACGGGTTGGGCGACCATGGCGCGTCCGATCCGCTGCAGCGCCCGGGCCCTCCCATCGCCACCGCTCGCCATCGCCACGGCGAGGCGCGCGTAGCCCTGCGCCATGGCGGTGAGCGGCAGTCCGAAGACCGGCACGCTGCAGCCGTCGACGCCGAGCGGGATCGTGGCGGCCGAGACGCCGCAGCACTCGGCGATCGTGCGCAGCATGAGCTGCTGGAGCGGGTGCTCGGGGCGCTCGTAGCCGGTGATGGGCCAGGCTTCAGCCCTGGCCAGCGCCAGCATGCCGGCGTGCTTGCCGGAGCAGTTGTTGTGGAGCGGGCTCTTCGAGTCGGGCTCGCGCTGGACGTCGGCGAGCGACTCGGCGTCCATCGGGTCGTGGTAGCCGCAGGCGAGGTCGGCGGCCGTGCACCCGATGCGCTCGAGCAGTCCGCGCACCAGCGCCAGGTGCGCCCGGCTCCCCGAGTGGGACGCCGCCATGATCGCCAGCTCGGCGTCGGTGCAGCCGAGGCGCTCGGCGTGGCCACGCTCGACGAGCGGCAGGAGCTGGAACGGCTTCGCGGCCGACCGGAACGAGGTCACGCCGGGCCCGGTGTCCCCGGCCGCGCCCGACTCGGGAGCGGGTGCCCCGGCGGGTGCCCCGGCGTCCGCGACCGCGCACTGCACCCGGTGGCGCGACTCCGCGATGGCCCCGCGAAGGACCAGCACTTCGGCTTGCAGCCGCATGGCGGACGGTCCCGGTCGGAGGAACGTGCGGCCCGCGCCGGTCGGGCGCGGGCCGCGAGCGATTCTAGCGGATGACGACCAGCCGGCTCTGGAAGTGGAACAGGCCCGATTCGATCCGGTACATGTAGATCCCGGACGCCACCGACTGGCCCGAGGCGTTCCTCAGGTCCCAGCGCTCGAAGTCGCGGGTCTTGTCGTTGTGCATCAGCTCGCGCACGAGGTCGCCGGCCGCGGTGTAGATGCGGATCTTGGCCTGCTGCGGCAGGTTGATGAAGTGCACCTCGCTCTGCCCCGGCTGGTCCCAGACCTCGCTGCCGCGGTAGGGGTTCGGCACCGCGAGCACGGTCTCCAGGTTCGGGGTCGGTCCCGAAGTCGGCTCCGCGGGTCCCGCGAGGTTGCGGAGCTTGTGGTTCAGGTTCGGGCACGTGTTGCGGTCGTTCGGGTCGGTGCAGCGCGCGAAGTTGTTGAGCGTGTCCGGCAGGAACAGGTCTTCGTAGTCCGGATCCGTCGTGTTCTTGCGCTCGATCGTGATCGAGTACCAGGTGAGGAAGCCATCGTGCGGCCCCGGCGGCGCGACGAGGATGAAGATCGAGTCGCCCGGCGTCTCGCAGCGCCCGTTCTCGGTTCCCGGCCGGCGGCACACCTTGATGAAGCGGCCGTTCGAGTCGGGGTCGACGAACGTGAGGATGCTGTCGTTCACCACGGTGTTGTTGCAGACGTAGGGCAGGTTGAACGAGAAGTCGGCGGTGAACACGTCGGGCCGGGCGTCGGCGTTCACATCCGCGACCGCGAGGTTGATCGGGGCCACGCCGGCCGGCGCGGGGCTCAGCGCGGTGAACCCCCCGGTGCCGTCGCCCTGCAGGCGCGACACGTCGTTCGAGCCCTGGTTCGCCACCAGCAGGTCCAGCTTGCCGTCGCCGTTCATGTCGGCGGCCTCGATGCCGCGCGGCGTGGTGCCCGTCGCCACGTCGGGCGCGCCGGTGAAGCCGCCGAGGCCGTCGCCGAGCAGCACGGAGACGTTGTTGGAGCCGGCGTTCGTCACCAGCAGGTCGAGCTTCGCGTCGCCGCTCACGTCACGCAGGACGATCCCCGACGGCTCGGTGCCCACCGCGCGGGTCAGGATCGAGACGAAGCTGCCGCCGCCGACGCCGCGGAGGATCTGGACGTTGTTGCTCCCCGCGTTCGCGACCACCAGGTCGGGCACGTTGTCCCCGGTCACGTCGCCCAACGCCAGCGCCGAGGGTCGCGAGCCCACGCTCACGAACGTCTTGCCGCCGAACGTGCCCGATGCCGTGTTGAGCACGACCGCGACCGTGTCCGAACCGCGGCAGGCGACGACGTAGTCCGCGCGTCCGTCCAGGCTCACGTCCGCCACCGCGAGCGCGGAGGGCCCGGCGGCCACGTCGGTCGAGATCGGCGACACGAAGCCGCCGAGCGTGGCCGAGGGGAGCACGACCAGCGCCCGCCCCTGCGCGCTCGCGACCACGATGTCGAGCCGGCCGTCGCCGTTCATGTCGGTGAGCGCCACGTCCGAGGGGGGCACGCCGACGTTCAACTCGGCGCGGCCGAGCACGCCACCCGCGCCGTTGCCGAACACCTCGAGCACGCTGTTGGCGCCCTGGTTCGCGACGACCAGGTCTTGCTTGCCGTCGTTGTTCATGTCCCCGATCGCGATCGAGCTCGGGGCGAGCCCGGACGGCAGCGCGACGCGCGGCAGCAGCGCGCCGGTGCCATCGTTCAGCAGCGCCGAGATCGACGACGTCTTGGTCACGCGCGACGCGTTCCAGGTCAGCTCGCTGCCGGAGTTGAGCGAGAAGCGCCGGATGAGCACGGCCTTGGAGCTGTCGGCCGTGTTCGTCATGCGGTAGACGCGGTAGCCGCCGAAGTCCGGCCGCACCTCGGTGGCGCGGTCACGCATGAAGCGCACGGTGAGGTTGCGTGACTCGCGGCGCACGCTGTCCGGCAGCGGACCCTGGAACGCGCCCACGCACTGGAACGGATAGATCGACGTGCTGTCCTGCCAGGCGCCGACGTTCACCCACACCGGGATGTCGGGGAAGCTGGACGCGGCCCGCGCGGGGCGGGTCGCCACGATCCCGAGACAGGCACCCAGGAACAGCAGGCAGGCGCGGCGGGCGGCGCGACGTGCGCCGCCGCCTGCCTCAACTCGATTGGCGGACATGGATCACTCCTGGTGGGTCCCGGAGGGCTCTCTCGCGCTGACGACTCGTTGCGCCGGTGTGACCACGCGTTGGCTCGGGGTCGGACGGACCCCGCTCCGGATGGCAGGCGTGAACGAGCCGCGGTCGATGCTCTGGCGCGGCAACCCCCAGAGCTCATGGAGTACGAAATCCACCAGGCCGATGCAATCCTGCCGCGCATAGGCCCACGGGCTGAAGCCGGAGAACACGAACTGGTGCGCATTGCTGCCGTGGTAGTACGTCATCGTGGCGGCGGTGCGATTCCCCACGACCGAGGTGATGACGGCGCCCCTCGCCTCGTACAGCGTGTCCAGCACCGAGATCTCGCGCGCGTGCAACGGATCCGGATCGACGTCCTCGATGATGGAGTTGAGGTCGGAGATGTACTCGCACGGCCAGCTCGTCTGGTAGAACAGGCCCCCCGACGTGCGGGTCGGCGGCACGGGATCGCCGGCCTCGATCTTCGTGCGCATCGCCGGCGGCAGCTTCGAGTAGTCCGGCGAGCTGATCTCGTCGGGCGCGTTGTAGCGGTCCGGGTGCCTCCAGGCCGGCGCCACGATGTACGTGGTGTCGTGGTCGGTGCCGTCCGGGTGGCGTACCTGGACATCGTTCTCGTAGCGGACCGTCGTGATGCCGCTCTTCGTCACCGCGACCGCGGACTGCCAGTGCGCGCCGTCGAACATGATCTTGCTGGGCGACAGCTCGGCGAACTGCGGCAGGCTCGAGAACACCGTGGTCTGCCCCTGGTTGTTCGCCCGCTTGTCGAACAGCTGCAGCGAGGCGTACGCGGCGCCGCCGCCCGCCAGCCACACTCGGCCGCCGAGCTGCGTGTAGGCCTCGAGCGTGCTGGAGAGGCCGGGACCACTCATCGACAGCAGCGCGGTGATCGGGAACACCTGCTGGTCGAAGCTCGGGATGTACTGGGCGCCCTCACCGTCCACGAGCCAGACCAGGTTCTTGTACTGGCCGATGCGCGACAGCAGCACGCCGCGCGCCGGGTTCTCGAGGCCGAGCCTTGTGCCGAGCGTGTCGTACTCGTAGCCCGCGAACACTCCCGGCTGCGTGATCACGCCCGTGGTCGGGTTCTTCGTGCACCGCCACGGCCAGCCGCCCTTCGCGAACAGGAACGTGTCCATCTCGCTTCGACTGGGCCACAGCTTCGTGTACAGGCCGGGGCAGCCGCCGCTGATCTTGTCCACCTCGAGGCGCGTGTCGTCGAGGATGAGCAGGTTGCGGTTGAACGTCGGCGTGACCGCGGTCATCTTGAGGATGCCGAGGCTCTTCTGGCCGTTGTTGTCGCCGCACTCCAGGTAGAAACGGTGGTCGCCGTCCTGGAACGGGCGCAGCGTCACCGCGCCCGGCATGGTCGGGCTCGGCTGCGACCAGTGGACGTAATCGTTGTTCTCGTCCGAGCGCGGGGTCTGGTCGTTGATGTTGCCGTCCACCATCCAACGGAAGTACTGGATGCGGGAACCCGGCGACGGAAACGCCTCCCAGTTCACGTTGATCGGGGCCCGGGTCGGGATCTCGATCGGGATCTCGCGCAGCGGATCGGTGGAGTAGCCGCCGCTCTGGTACGCGAAGTCGATGAACTCGTTGAAGATGTGGATGCGCGGGCCGTTCGAGCTGGCGAAGCCAGCGGTGAGCTGCAGGCAGTTCGAGTTGAGCGAGAACACCGGCGAATAGGCGCCCGCCTCGTCGAAGCCGATGAGCGAGAACAGGTAGCTCTTGCCGGGCGTGAGGTTCGTGAACTGCACGAACTGCGTGTCTGCGCTCGTCGAGTCCCAGCCCGCCCAGTCGTTCGCAGACTCCTGCTTGCGCAGCGAGTCGGGATCCACGAGGAACACCTGGTTCCCCGGATCGTCCAGGTCGAGCATCTTGTACTTGTACTTGACCGGCTTCTGCGTGAACTGGCCGTCCGCGTCCTGCCCCTCCCACTCCACGCGCACCGAGGGCGTGACCTGCGCGCGCAGGAGCGCGCTCGGGAGCGGGTTGGTGATGCTGACGTTGGGCGCGATCGTGTACGAGTAGAACGACCGGTCCTTGAACGGCGAGCGCACCCCGGCGTTGTCCACCGCCCGGATCACGAACGTGTGGAAATCGGACGCCGTGCGTGGGTTGTTGCCATTCTTGGGGTCCGGCTGGGTGGCGCGGAAGAACAGGATCTCCTCGTTCTTCGTGGTGATGACCCAGCACGTGTCGCCGTCGTTGCACTTGGTGGTGTCGACCACGACCCTGCTGGGCGGATCGATCGCGTACTCGTAGTGATCGACGCGGCCGTCCGGGTCGTTGCCGGACCAGTTGACGCGGTAGGCGTAGAAGTAGGGATTGCTGTGGTCGGCGGACACCGGGGCGCTCGTCAGCTCGACCGACGGCGGCTGGTTGGGGACCAGCATTGCGACCGTCTTCTCCGAGCAGCCGGTGACGGCGGCCGCGGCCAGCGCCGCGAGCGCCACGGCCAGCGCCGCCACGCGCAGGGGCTTCGAACGGATGGGGCTCATGGCTGCCTCCTTCCGGGATCGTTTCCAGATCCGGGCGGCCTCGTCGTCGTGCCGTTGTTGTCGCCCACGGTGCTGGCGGGCTCGGGTGGCGCGAGCCGGCACGGGATGTCCGTCTGCACGCACGTGCCCTGGCTGGGGCTCACCTCGCGACCCACGAACGGGCACGTCGCGGTGCCCGGCAGCGCATCGCACTGCAGGCAGTCGCAGACGCGGATGCGCATGGTGATGTTGCCGGAGGCGATCCAGGGCGGGATCCTGAACTGGACGGCGTTCGCGGCATTGAACTCCTGCGGCTCGATGTAGCAGGTGTCGCGGGTCGTTCCGGTGAACTTCCCGAGCACGGCGACCTTCCAGCGCAGGATCGCGGGGTACTCCGCGGGCGCGCCGCCGACCTTGTTGAAGCGCGTCGGGTCCAGCCAGTCGTCATCGGTCGCGACCGGGTTCAACTGGATGTTGTCGCGGGTCGCGAACAGCTGGTTCACCGTCGGCCGGAACGCCGCATTGCGCGTGAACAGCGGCGCGTGGTTGACGTAGAACGTCAGCACCTTGGAGCGGAGATTCCGGTCCGCCGCCGTGCCGCCGCCCGCGTCGACGCGATCCGCGATGCCCACGGCGTCGCCGGGGCGCTGGTCGACGCGGCGGTCCACGGTGCCGTCGCCGTCCTCGGCGCGGATCACGGCGTAGGCCCTGCCCGCGGTCGTGACGCCCCAGTAGCCGTTGATCACCGGCTGGTGGAACACGGACGCCGGGTCGTGCACGGGATACGTCGTCGTCTCCGACGGCTGCGAGACCTGGCCGGAAGCGTCCTTGACCTGGACGCGGATGCGGAAGCCGATCGGCGAGCCGTTCGGCGGACCGGGCTCGTAGACCACGAAGCCCTTCAGGCTGTCCGGGAGCAGCGCCGTGTTCACCTTGACGGCGTACGGCGAGTCCCTGTCGAAGCCGCCGGCCGGGATGATGACCCACGAGTTCAGGTGGACCGTGTCGTTCTCCTGCCGCACCCACAGCTTGTCGTTGTAGACCTCGAAGAACGTCTTGCGCTCACCGCGCAATGCCGGGAGCACGCGCAGCGAGTCCTCCGCGAGCATCGAGTTCGGCACCGTGTAGTTCGGGACCTTGCTGAGCGTCTCCCAGCCGATGAACTCGAAGTCCCGGTACTTCCCGCCGTAGGGCATCGGCGCCGGCAACCACTGGCCCGCGGGGTCGTTCGGGTCGGCGCCCGAGAACCAGGTGTCGGGCGCGAAGTTCATCTGGAACCATCGCGTGCCCTCGCCGCGCCAGCCCGACTGGCCGATCGCGCGGAGCGTGAAGATCTTGGGCCCCGGGTTCACCCGGTCCGTGCCCACGCCGGTGTTGTAGCTGGCCTCGTGCGTCGACGAGTCCACGGTGTTGAAGTTCGGCTCGTCGAGCTTGTAGCGGTAGCCGGTGACGATCGTGGTCGGGATCGTGGGCACGCCGTGCCAGCGCATGTGGAGCAGCGCGTTCGACATCACCGTGTCGCGCGGGAACGCGTGGTCGTTGCTGATCTCGAAGAAGTCGGTGACGAAGTAGGTCTTCTGGATCGGTTGGACCCCGCCGCCCGGAAGGAGGATGTACTCCGTTCCGGTGGCCTTGCACTCGTCGATCACCGCGGTGGGCGGGAAGCGGTCGTACGCGCTGAAGATGAATCGCGCCGGGGTCGGGTCGGGGCGGCCCTTGTTGTCCACGGCGTAGATGTAGAACGCGTGCTGCCGCTCACTCACCTCTTCGGACGCGGTGAAGATGAACATGCTGTCCGTGGCGGTGGTGTAGTGGTAGTCGCGCGCCTTGGGACCCGGCAACGCGGGCACGCTCCCGGCGCCTTCCGGCGGCACGGGAAGCGTCTCGACCACGGCCCAGTAGAACCCGGCGACGCTGCCGTCGCGATCCGTGCCCGCCCAGTACATGTGGAATCGCACCGGGATCTTGCCGATCTGCGGGCGAATGGGCTGGTTGAACGCATCGCGGGTGGTGATCGTGTCCTGCGGCGCCGCGACGATCCAGGTTTCAGGCGGTTGGTTGTCGAGTGTGGTGGGGGCGAGGGCCTTGCGGCATCCGGAACCCCAGAAAGCTAGAAAAAGACAAAGAGCAGCCCCGACACGTAAGCGCATTCGCGCCCTCCAGCACGCCCAGTCGATCTGAAGGAAGTGGGACGCAGGCTAGCAACGTCGCCCCGGTTCCGCAAGCCGTATTCCCCCCGTGATTTGCTGTTTTCTCTTGGGATTACCGCCTTTTCCCCCCCACGGTCTCCGTACCTTTGCCGGCCCTCCCGTCATGGCCCACGCTGTTCGGCCGCCCGGGCGATCGCGGGGCCCGCGAGCTGGCAGGGAATGTCGGTGTCGACGCAGGTCCCCTCGGCCGGGTGCCCCTCCCGGCCTGCGAACGGGCAGCGCGGGAGGTCCGCCGGGAGCGCGTCGCACTCGGTGCAGTCGCAGAGGCGGACGCGGACGGTGATGTCCCCCGCCGCGATCCAGTCCGGGATCGTGAACGAGATCCCGGACGCTCGCGAGAACTCCAGGCCCTCCACGAAGCAGGTGTCTCGATCCGTGCCGGCGAGCTTTCCGCCGATCGCGAGCTTCCAGCGCAGGATCGCGGGGTACTTGGTCGGTGTGCCGCCGATCGGGCCGCGCAGCTGCGGGTCGTACCAGTCGTCGTCGGTGGCGGGCAGGTTGAAGGCCGGCGAGTCCGGCAGGCCCACCTTCCGCGGCAGGAGCGTCCCCGCCCGCGGGTAGAAGTCCGCCCGGCCGCTCTGCAGGACGGGCGCGTGGTTGACGTAGAACGTCAGCACCTTGGAGCGGAGCGCCTTCTGCTGCGCCGTGCCGCCGCCGTGGTCGACATCATCCGCCACGCCGGCGGCGCCGCCGGGCTGGTGCTCGAGGCGCTCGTCCACGGTTCCGTCACCATCTTCGGCACGGACCACCGCGTAGGCCTTGCCGGCGGTGGTGAGCGCCCAATAGCCGTTGATGAATCTCGCATCGAACGACGACGCCGGGTCCACGACCGGATAGGTCGTGGTCTCGGTCGGCAGTGAGAGCTGGCCGGATTGGTCCCTGACCTGGACGCGGATGCGAAAACCGATCGGCGATCCATTGGGATCGTCGGGCGTGAGCACCGGGAACTGGGCAAGCGAGTCGCCGAGCAGGATCATGTTGGACCGGACCGCGTATGGCGAATCGCGGTCGAACCCACCGCTCGGGATGATCACCCACGAGTTGAGGTGGACGGTGTCCCCTTCCTGGCGCAGCCAGAGACGCTGGTTGTAGGCCTCGAAGAACGACTTGCGCTCGCGGCGGAACGGCGGGAGTTGGTAGGCGGAGTCGGCGCTCAGCATCGTGCCCCGCACGCCCGTGAACGCCACGTCCCACGAGCCGGCGCCGAAATCCATGAACCAGTAGCGCTTGCCGTTCCCATCCGCGATCGTCCGCCACCCGGCGGCGCCGTCGTTCGGGTCGGGGCCCGAGAACCAGGTATCGGGCGCGAAGTTCATCTGGAACCAGCGCGTGCTCTCGCCGCGCCAGCCCGACTGGCCGATGGCCTGGAGCGTGAACACGTTGCGCCCGGGATTCACGCGGTCCAGCCCGACGCCGGTGTTGTACGTGACCTCGTGGACCGACGAGTCCACGGTGTTGAAGTTCGGCTCCTGGAGCTTGTAGCGGTAGCCGGTGACGATCGTGCTCGGGATCGTGGGCACGCCGTGCCACTTCATGTGCAGCCGCGCGTCCGACATCACGGTGTCGCGCGGGAATGGATGGTCGTTGCTGACCTCGAGCACGTCGGTCACGAAGTAGGTCTTCGGGATCTTCTGGACGCCACCGGGCACCAACTTGTATTCGAACCCGTCGGCGCGGCACTCGTCGATCACGGCAGTGGGCGGGAAGCGGTCGTAGGCGCTGAAGATGAACCGCGCCGGCGTCGGGTCCGCCAGTCCCTTGTTGTCCACGGCGTAGATGTAGAACGTGTGCTGTCGCTCGCTCGCGTCCACGGCCGCGTTGAAGATGAAGATGCTGTCCGTGGCGCTGGTGTAGTGGTAGTCGCGCGCCTTCGGCCCCGGCAGCGCGGGCACGGGCGCGTTGCCGTCCGGTGACACGGCGAGCGTCTCGACGACGGCCCAGTAGTAGCCGACGACGGCGCCGTCGTGATCCGTTCCCGCCCAGTACACGTGGAACCGCACCGGGATCCTGCCGATCTGGGGGCGCTGCGGAACGCCCCGGTCGTCCAGCGTCGTGATCGTGTCCTGCGGCGCGGCGACGATCCAGGTCTCGGGCGGCAGGTTCCCGAGCGTCGTGGGCGCCAGCGCCTTCCGGCACCCGACCGAGACGACCAGGTACAAACAAACGATGGCTGCGCGCGAGGGCATTTACCCCTCCTCACCGCCCAGCCATCCTGGTCGCTCTCGACACTACTCCGCTCGCTGCTTCCGTCAATGCAGATCTTCCCTGACCCGTTGTTGCCCCACAAAAAGCATCGAGCCCCGGAGCTTTCGCCCCGGGGCTCGATGAGACTACGAGCGTCGACTAGTTGTTCAGCACGATGATGCGGCCGGCGTCCTTCTGCACGCTGCTGCGCACGAAGTACACGCCACGCGCCACCTTGC
>Ga0070704_100002380_pt1 | contig 10555 bp, 7 predicted proteins | sample KBSK5252metaG_FD_65467 | JGI IMG/M metagenome (GOLD analysis project Ga0070704, IMG submission 65467) | Corn, switchgrass and miscanthus rhizosphere microbial communities from Kellogg Biological Station, Michigan, USA - KBS K5-25-2 metaG | ecosystem: Host-associated > Plants > Roots >... | reverse complement strand
CTGGAACTCCGCGAGCCCGGGCGGCTGCAGCTCGTCGACGGAAGCGCGCTCGGGCGGCTCCGGCGGAGCGGGCTCGGGCGCCGGCGCCACGTGCGTCGAGACCGGCGCCGCGTCCATCCCGATCTCCTCCATCCCGAAGTCCGGCGCCGCCGGCTTCGCGTGGACGCCCGACGTGGGCGTGTCGCGGGCCTTGTCCTTGATCAGCTTGGCGAGCTTGCCTTCGACGTCGCGGCGCGTCGGGTCGAGCTTCTGGATCTTCTTCAACACCGAGATCGCCTTGGCCGCGAAGCCTTCGAGCGCGAACTCGTCGGCGAGGCCGAGCAGGATCGGCACCGCGTCCTTGCCCCTGCCGGCCAGGATCATCACGTCCGCCAGCTGCAGCCGGACACGCGGATCGCGGCTGCCCTGCTTGAACTCCGCGCGCAGCATCTCGATCGCCTTGTCGTACTTCTTGCGCGCGATCATGTCGGCGACGCTGCCGCCGCCGCCCGAGAAGAAGCTCAGCACCATCGGGGGAACCGCCGGGTGCTAGTTACCGCTGCCGCGTGCCTCGAACCACTTGTCCTTCTCGCGCTCGGCGACGATGAATTCCTCGAGGTAGCCGGCGACGTCCTTCTGACCCTTCAGCAGCTCCTTCATCATCTCGGAGGCCTTCAGCATCGGCTCGCTGTCGCCCGCCAGGTACTGCACGTGCGCCGTGCGCATGCGGTCCGAGAAGTCGCGCAGGTCGTAGAGGTATTTGAAGGTGAACAGGAACTCGTCCCACTGCTTGACGTTCTTGGCCTCCGACGCGGTCTGCCCCAGCGCCTGGACTTCGCCGCGCAGCAGCAGGCTCACGCCCTTGCGCTCCTTGTGCGCGGCCACGATCAGCATGAAGTTGCGGCAGGTCTGGCCGATCAGCGTCATCAGGATCAGGTGGCCCACGCCGTGATTGCCGGCGTCGAACGTGTGGCGGAACATCGCGGCCGGGTACTCGGAGACGGTGGTGTCGTTCTCGAGCGCCACGACGCCCGCCGTGCGGCTCTGATTGCTCCCGTCGAGCGTCAAGAGCGAGCTCTCGCCGAGCACCATTTTCGGCGTGATCAGCCCGATCAGCTTGCCCTCGGCCTTCACGCCGAGGCGGCCCGACTCCAGCACCGCCAGGTTCCGGGCAGAGTCGCCCGCGTCCCACAGATACGCGCCCTTCGACAGGGTGACCTTGCGCTGCATCGAGCCTCCTAGGACGCGGCATTCTACGGCGACTCGCGAGCGCTGTGCTACACTCCCGCGTCTCGTAAGTGCCGTCGCACCGTCGGGATAGCTCCCTCCGGAGGCAACCGATGCACTGCAAGGCGCGCGGCCTCGCCGCGGCGCTCTTGGTCTGCGCCAGCCTGGCAACCGACGCAACGGCGCAGGACTTCTTCGACCGGATTCGCATCAACGGGTACACCAGCTTCGAGTTCGAGAAGCGGCTCAGCGAGAAGGGGAACGGCGATCCGAACGGCTCCTTCGACGCGGACGGCTTCGACCTCGTCCTGAACATCCACGCCAGCGAGCGCGTGCGGGCGGCCCTGGACATGGCGCTCGAGCACGGCGTCGCGACCGAGGACGGCCGCGGCAACGTGGCGATGGAGTACGGCTTCGTCGAGTACACCGTCTCCGACTTGTTCAAGTTCCGCGTCGGGAAGATGTTCACGCCCTTCGGCGTGTTCAACGAGATCCACACCGCCAAGCCCGCGTTCCTCTCGGTGAAGGAGGCGGCCAGCCTCAACAAGAACGACCGGATCATCAAGGGCGGCTTCCGCTTCTACCCGCGCTGGGGCGCGGGCATCGCGCTGCACGGCGACGGCGTGATCGGAAAGAAGAACTTCAACTACGACGTGCTGCTCGCGAACGGCGAGCAGGAGAACACCAACCCGTTCGAGGAAGACGACAACGGCGCGAAGTCGGTGACCGCGCGCGTGCGCTTCGAGCCCAGCGAGCAGCTGCGCATCGGCTACTCCGTCTACTACGACAGCTTCAGCGACCCGGCCGTCGGCCGGCTGGTGAGCAACGGCCTGGAGGCGGAGTGGACGCTCGGCAAGCTGCGGCTGCTGAGCGAGCTGGCCTTCGGCGTGCTCTCACCCAGGGACACCCCGCACACCCGGCAGGTGGCGTGGTACCTGCAGCCCTCGTTCCACTTCAAGAACGGCCTCACGCCCTATCTGCGGCTCGACTTGCTGAACCTCTCGACCTCGCGCTCGCACGACGTCGGCACGATCTTCATCGCGGGGCTGAACTACGAGCTCACCAAGCAATGCAACGTGAAGCTCGAGAACAACTTCTTCCACGGCGGCACGGCCACCAGCCTGGCCGAGTTCCCCGGCCGCGGCTACCACGAGCTGAAGGCCGCGTTCGTGCTGGGGTTCTGATGGCGCTCGTCCGCGGCATCCCGGCGCTCGTCGCGGTTCTCGCGTTCTCTGGGGCGGGCTTCGGCGCGGACAAGGCGCCGTACACGGTGGTCGTCAACACCGAGAGCAAGCTCTCCAAGATCAGCGACGACGACCTGCTGCGCATCTACCTCGGCAAGAAGACGCTCTGGGAGGAGACGGGCACGCGCATCCAGCCCGCGCTGCTCGAGGAGGAGCAGCAGGTCGCGCAGGCGTTCCTGGAAGGCGCCGTGAAGAAGAGCGTCAGCCAGTACCGCGCCTACTGGAAGCGGCTGCTGTTCTCCGGCGGCGGCAGCGCGCCGCGCACGTTCCGCACCTCGGCGCAGGTGATCGACTTCGTGACGCGCCAGCCCGGCGCGATCGGGGTGGTCGAGAGCTCTGCCGCCGACGCCGCCCGGGTCAAGGTCCTGGACGTCACGAACTGACGGGGATGCGCTTCTCGCTCGGCCTGAAGTTCGGCCTGTTCCTCGCCGGCTTCGCGGTCGTGCTGGGGACGCTGATCCTGACGGGCTTCGGCACGGCGCGCCGGGTGGCCACCGAGCTGAACCAGGTGACCAACGAGGCGTTGCCGCGCTACTCGGCGGCCAGCTCGCTCTCGGGACGCTTCGAGCAGATCTCGCGGCTCTTCGAGGACGCGATCACGCTCGGCGAGACGGACCTGCTCGAGCGCGCCGACCAGCAGCGCAAGCTGTTCGTCGAGAGCCTGAGCGGGCTCGACTCGACCGGCGTGCCCGCGCAGGAGGTTTCCAAGCTGCGCGCCGACTTCGAGAGCTACTACACGCTCGAGCGGCGACAGGCGCAGCTGTTCATCCAGACGGACGCCATGGGCGGCGACGTCGCGCAGCTCTCGCGCGACGTCGCCAAGGACCTGGAGACGAAACGCCTCGCCAAGCAGCGCGCCGAGATCGCGCTCAAGGCCCTGCTGCGCGCGAGCGAAGAGCAGCTGCAGCGCTCGCTGGCCGAGACCTCGCACCTGGTGACGGCGCGTTCCGAGCAGAACTTCCAGATCGGCATCCTGGCCTTCGTGGCCTTCCTGGTGATCCTGCTGTTCCTGACGCGCCGCATCGTCGGCCCGATCCGCGCGCTCTCGGTGTTGACGCGCGACGTCGCCGCCGGCCGCTTCGAGCAGGAGAGCGCGATCCCGAACCTGGCCAACGACGAGGTGGGCGATCTGTCGGCTTCGTTCCGCGCGATGACGCGCTCGCTGCGCGAGACGACCGTCTCGAAGAGCTACGTCGACGAGATCATCCGCTCGATGGCCGACACGCTGGTGGTGCTGGACAACCAGGGGCGGATTCGGACCGTCAACAGCGCGGCCCAGGCGCTGCTCGGCTATGCGGAGGAGGAGCTCGCCGGGCAGCCGTTCGCCGTGGTGTGCAAGGACGTCTTCGCGGGCGCCAGCGACGCATCGATGGCGCGGATCGGCTCCGCGCTCAAGGTCGAGACCAGCTACCGCGCCAAGGGCGGCCACGAGATCCCGGTGTCGTTCTCGAGCTCGATCATGCGCGACGGCCAGGGCGAGATCCAGGGCTACGTGTGCGTGGCGCAGGACATCACCGAGCGCAAGCACTACGAGCAGGAGCTGAAGGTGGCCAAGGAGGCGGCCGAGGAGGCCAACCGCACGAAGAGCATGTTCCTGGCCAACATGAGCCACGAGCTGCGCACCCCGCTGAACGCGATCCTGGGCTACTCGGAGATGCTCTCCGAGGAGGCCGCCGACGTGGGCCAGGACAGCTTCGTGCCCGACCTCAAGAAGATCCACGGCGCCGGCAAGCACCTGCTCTCGCTGATCAACGACGTCCTGGACATCTCGAAGATCGAGGCGGGGAAGATGGACCTGTTCCTCGAGGACTTCGAGATCCGGCCGCTGATCGACGACGTGACCTCGACGATCCAGCCGCTGGTCGACAAGAACCAGAACGCGCTGATCGTGTCGTGCCACGACGACGTCGGCACGATGCGCGCGGACGTGACCAAGGTGCGCCAGGGGCTGTTCAACCTGCTGTCGAACGCCTGCAAGTTCACCACCGAGGGCCGCATCACGCTGAAGGTCTCGCGCCTCGACAAGGACGGCGCGGAGTGGCTGCACTTCACCGTCTCCGACACCGGCATCGGCATGACGCCCGAGCAGCTCAGCAAGCTGTTCCAGGCCTTCTCGCAGGCGGACGCCTCGACCACGCGAAAGTACGGCGGCACGGGGCTCGGGCTCGCGATCAGCCGCAAGTTCTGCCAGATGATGGGCGGCGACATCACCGTCGCGAGCGAGCCCGGCAAGGGCACCAGCTTCACGCTCCAGCTGCCGGCTCTCGTCGAGGAGAAGAAGGCCGAGCCGCACAAGCCGCAGACCCCGGCCGAGAGCGCCGAAGCGCAGGGCACGCCGCTGCTGGTGATCGACGACGATCCCAACGTGCACGACCTGATGCGCCGCTTCCTGGGCAAGGAGGGCTTCCGCATCGTGACGGCGCTCTCGGGGGAGGAGGGCCTCAAGCTGGCGCGCCAGGCGCCCCCCGACGTGATCGTGCTCGACGTGCAGATGCCCGGGATGGACGGCTGGGTGGTGCTGCAGCAGCTCAAGGCGGATCCGCGGCTGCGTGACATCCCGGTGGTGCTGGTCACGATGATGGATCAGAAGAACCTGGGCTACTCGCTGGGCGCGAACGAGTACCTGACCAAGCCGGTCGACCGGGAGCGCGTCGCGAGCGTTCTCAAGAAGTACCGGAGGCCGGCGTCCGCGCCCGCCTCCTGAGCAGGCCGGCATGAGCCGGCTGCTCGCCTTCCTCGGCGTCCACGCGGGCGAAGGCCGCTCCTCGCTGCTGATGGTCGGCCACTCGTTCTTCATGGGCAGCTCGACCGTGTTCTTCGAGACCGCGGCCTCGGCGCTGTTCCTGTCGCAGTTCGAAGGCAAGACGCTGCCCTGGGTGTACGTCGCGGCGGCGCTGCTGAACATCGCCACCGGCGCGGTCTACTCGCGGATCAAGGAGCGCGTCTCGTTCGCGCAGCTGATGACGGGCACGCCGCTGTTCCTGCTCTTGTCCGTGTGCGCGTTCCGCTTCGGCCTGCAGCTCTCGTCGGCGGCCTGGCTCAGCTTCGCGTCGCTCGTGTGGTACCGCGTGCTGTCGATCCTGACCGACCTCGAGTTCTGGGCGGTGGCGGCGCGGCTCTACGACGTGCGCCAGGCCAAGCGCCTGTTCGGGCTGATCGGCACCGGCGAGGTCGTGGCCCGCATCGCGGGCGCGTTCTCGGTGCCGTTCTTCGTGCGGCTGGTCGGGGTGCCGAACCTGATGTGGCTGTCGGCCGGGGGCCTGCTGCTGTGCACGCTGCTGGCGGCGCTGGTGCTGCGGCTGATCCCGGACGCGCAAGCGCCGGCGGCCGAGACCAGGCGGCCGGTGCGCGGCGCGCGCCAGCAGCTGGTGGACGTCGCGAGCGACCGCTACCTGCGCATCGTCACGGGGATCGCGGTGCTGGCGGTGCTGGGCAAGTACTTCGTCGACTTCGCGTTCCTCGAGCAGATGCGCGCGCGCTACTCCGACGTGAAGAACCTGGCCGGCTTCTTCGGCGTGTTCTCGGGGCTGACGCAGGGGCTGTCGCTGCTCACGCGGCTGTTCCTCTCGGGGCCGCTGCTCGAGCGCTACGGCATCCGCGTCGGACTGCTGGTGCTGCCTCTCATCCAACTGGCCTGCACCGGGCTGATCGTGCTGAACGGCGCCGTCGGCGGCGACCCGGGCGGCGCGCTCGTGTTCTGGCTGGTGATCGCGAACCAGGGCATCTACAAGACGCTCAAGCACCCGATCGACAACCCGTCGTTCAAGGTGCTCTACCAGCCGCTTAAGGCGGAGCAGCGGCTGGCCGCGCAGATAACGGTCGAGGTGGTCTTCACGCCGATCGCGATCGGCGTCGCGGGCGCGATCATGCTGCTGATGAGCACGCTGATCGCGTACGACCCGGTGCGCTTCTCGTACGTGCTGCTGCTGAACTTCGCGCTGTGGGCGCTGGTGGCGCGGCGCGGCGCGAGCGCCTACCAGCGGGCGCTGCTCGACGTGCTGCGGCGGCGCATCGTGGACGACGCGCCGTTCGTGCTCGACGACGCCACCAGCGTCGCGCTGCTGCGGGGCAAGCTGCTGAGCCCGCTGCCGGCCGAGGTGATCTTCGCGCTGCACCTGCTCGAGAAGACCGAGTACGCGCACGTCGAGCAGGCGCTGCTGGAACGGCTGGAGCATCCCGCGCTCGAGGTGCGCCGTTACGCCGTCGAGCGGCTCGGCGCGCGCGGCACCGCGACGGCGAGCCCCGCGCTGCGCCAGCGCCTCGCGCGCGAGAGCGAGCCGCTGGTGCTGGCCGCGCTGCTGCGCGGCCTGGCGACGCTGGGGGACGAACGCGCGGCGCCGCTGCTCGCGCCGTTCGTGCAGCACGGCGCTCCGGGGGTGCGGCGCGCCGCGCTCGCGGGGCTGCTGCAGCTGGGCAACGTCAGCGCGCGCCCCGCGCTGCGGATTCTGGAGCAGCTGGCCGGTTCCGCGGAGCCGGGCGAGCGGCTGTTGGCGGCGCAGGCGCTCGGAGAACGTGCTGTCCCCGAGGCCGAGCCGGTGCTGCTCGAGCTGCTCAAGGACGGCGCGCCCGACGTGCGCCGCGCCGCGATCACCGCCGCTCGCGGCGGCTCGCCGCGGCTGGTCGCGCTGGTGATCGAGAACCTGGGGCACTCGGCATACGCGGGCAGCGCCGCCGCCGCGCTGGCGTCCGTCGGGGCCGCGCTGGTGCCGGCGCTCAGCGAGCGCTTCATCGCGGGCGGCCGGCGTCCCTTGCTGGTGCAGCTGGCGCGCGTGCTGGGCCAGATCGGCGGCGCGCGCGCGCTCGGCTTCCTGCGCGCGCAGCTCGACTACCCGGACGAGTCGGTGCGCACCGAGGTGGCCTCGGCGCTGCTGCGCTGCGGCTATCGCGCCGCGACGTCGCAGGAGCGCGCGGCGATCGCCGCGCTGCTGCGGCAGGAGGCGCAGGACGCCGCCTACGCGGTGGCCGCCGCCTGCGACCTGCCCGAAGCGCCCGCCTGGCAGCCGCTGAAGCAGGCGCTGCGCGCCGAGCTGCAGCTGACGCGCAGGCGCTGCTTCGAGCTGCTGACGTTCCTGTACGACCGCGAGGCGGTGCTGCGCGCGCGCGACAACGTGGCCAGCCGCGCGCGCGACAAGCGCGCGTACGCGGTCGAGGTGCTGGACGTGATGCTGGACGGGCCGCTGAAGGGATTCCTGCTGCCGCTCCTGGACGAGCGACCCGACGAGCAGCGCCGCGAGGCGCTCGCGCAGCACTTCCCGCAGCCGCAGCGCTCCCCGGCCGAGCGCGTGCGCGAGCTGCTGGCGCGGCCGGAGCGCAGCCTGCGCGCCTGGACGCGCGCCTGCGCGGCGCGCGCGGCCGGCGAGCTGCGCTTGCGCGAGCTGCTCGGCGAGCTGGACGCGCTGCAGACGGCCGACCCGCTGGTGCGCCAGACCGTGACGGCGGCGGTGCAGCGACTGAAGCAGGGCGACGTCGCAAGACCGGAACGGAGCTTCCCCATGCTGCTAATCGAGAAGGTGATGCTGCTGAAGGGCGTTCAGATGTTCGAGGAGACCTCCGAGGAGATCCTCGCGGAGATCGCCGCGGCGCTCGAAGAGCTCGAGCTGCCCGCCGGGGAGATCGTCTTCCAGAAGGGCGACGCCGGTGACAGCATGTACGTGATCGTCGAGGGGCAGGTGCGCGTGTTCGACGGCGAGCGCACCATCAACATGCTCGACGAGCGCGAGATCTTCGGCGAGCTGGCGCTGCTCGATCCCGAGCCGCGTTCGGCATCCTGCGCGGCGCACACCGAGACGCGGCTGTTCCGGCTCGACGCGGAGACGTTCTCGCAATTGATGGCGGGCAACATCGAGATCGTGCGCGGGATCCTGCACGTGCTGTGCGAGCGGCTGCGCCGCGTCACGTCGTTCGCCCCCACGCCGCGCTAGTGCTAAACTGCTCGCGCTTCTTTCGCGTTCGCCGTCTGCAGCCCTTGCCCAACGCAAAACCCCGATCAAGCCCCTTGACGTCGCAGCCCTAGGAGATCGCAATGGCCTCATCGAAGAAGAAGGGGGGCGGCGCGCGGCCCAAGGCGAAGGCCAAGGCCACGCCCAAGGCCGCGCCCAAGCCCACGCCGAAGCCGAAGGCGCCGGCCGCCAAGGACAAGGGCAAGCCCGCCCCCAAGCCGGAAAAGCCGCAGCCGGCCCAGAAGGGCAAGCCGCCCGCCGGCGCGCCCGCCAAGGCCGCAGCCGGCGCGAAGCCCGGCGCCGGTGCCAAGCCCGGCGCGCCCGCGGCCCCGGGCGCCGCGCCACGACCCGCCGGCAAGAAGTCCTCGCGCCGCTCGACGCTGCTCCAGCGCCGCGGACCCGACGGTCAGATCCTCGCGCCGGGCGAGCTGCTGTTGCCCGGCGGCACGCAGTCCTCCGAAGAGGCGACGTACCTGTTCCGGGGCGTGATCGCGACGCAGAAGACGACGGCGGACGTCGCGATCCACGAGATCGTGGCCAAGAAGCAGCCCGACAGCCCGCTGGCGCAGCGGCCCGAGCTGGAACGCCACCACGGCGCGCTGTGGCTGCGCTTCCACCAGGGGCCGATCGAGCCCGGGCTGCCCAATCGCGGGCAGCCGAAGCGGACGTTCCAGGGCGTGATCGAGCGCGCCAAGCAGCGCCGCCGCGAGATCGGCGCGTTCCTGCGCGGGCTCGACGTGGGCCGGCCGGAGTCCTCGCAGATCGACTCGCACGGCGAGGCCAGCCTGCAGAGCCTGATGGAGTGGTCGGCGCGGCTCGAGAAGCTCGCAGACGCGGACGAGCCGGCGCAGGGCGACTACGGCCAGTTCCACCGCGGGCTCGACCAGCTCGACCACACCACCGAAGCGCTGATCGTCGACGTCGAGCAGACGCTGCGCCGCATGGGCGGCGGCCGCCAGAAGCCAGAAAAAGACAAGGAAAAGTGAAGGAGCCGCCGGCGCCGCCCGAGGACGAGCCGCCGGCCGTACCTGAGCGCCAGAGCACGCCGTTCCTGGTGCTGCAGTTCTTCGTGTTCCCGATGGCGATCGTGGCTTCGTGCGTGGCCGTGTTCGTGGTGTTCGGCCTGATCGCCGCCGAGGGCAAGAGCGCCCGCGAGTACCTCGCCGACGTGCGCAGCGGGGGCACGAACCGCCGCTGGCAGGCGGCCTTCGAGCTCAGCAAGGTGATCCAGGGCAACAAGGACAAGGCGCTCCAGGACCCGCGCTTCGTGGAGGAGCTGCTCGCGCTGTTCCAGGAAGCGGAGAAGGACGATCCGCGCGTGCGCCGTTACCTGGCGCTGGCGCTCGGGCGCATGGGCGACGCGCGCGCCGTGCCGGCGCTGCTCGCGGTGCTGCGCGAGCACGACGCGCAGGCCGACTCCGAGACGCTGATCTATTCGATCTGGGCGCTGGGCGCGATCCGCGACCCGGCCGCGCTGCCCGAGCTGGTGCGGCTCGCGGACGCCGAAGACAACGGCGTGCGCAAGGCCGCCGTGCACGCGCTCGGCGCGCTGCCGGGCAGAGACGCGCAGGAGCGCCTGGTGCTGTCGCTCCAGGATCCGGTCGAGGACGTGCGCTGGAACGCGGCGCTCGCTCTCGCGCGGCGGGGCGACGCGGCCGGCGCGCCGGTGCTGCGCGGCATGCTCGACCGGCGCCATCTCGCCGGCGTGGCCGGACTCACGGACGAGCAGCGCGAAGAGGCGATGCTGGCGGCGATCACGGCGGCGGGGCAGCTGCGCGACCCGCAGCTGCGCGGCGCACTCGAGGAACTGCGCAAGAGCGATCCGAGCCTGAAGCTGCGCAACGCCGCGGGCACAACGCTCGACGCGCGGCCCGCTCCTTGACAGCGCACGAAAGCGTCGCGGAAAATACGCGCGCTTTTCCGACCGCGCTTTGCCGTTGGCATCGCCACGCGAGGGCATGAATGGCTGACGAAAAGGAAGCCGCACCGCCCGCTCCGGCAGCGCCGGCGCAGCCGAAGGCTCCCGCGACGCCCGCCGCAGCAGCGCCCGCGGTGCCGAGCGCCCCGCCGCCGCCTGCGGGAGTGCCCGCTCCCGCGGCCTCGGCGCAGACCCCGAACCCCAACCCGGCACCCACCACCGCTCCCAAGCCCGCGGACGACGGGCTC
>Ga0070704_100002379_pt1 | contig 10556 bp, 8 predicted proteins | sample KBSK5252metaG_FD_65467 | JGI IMG/M metagenome (GOLD analysis project Ga0070704, IMG submission 65467) | Corn, switchgrass and miscanthus rhizosphere microbial communities from Kellogg Biological Station, Michigan, USA - KBS K5-25-2 metaG | ecosystem: Host-associated > Plants > Roots >... | reverse complement strand
TACTGGCTCTCGGGCTGGGTGGGGCGCAGCGCCCGCGAGATCTGGGGCGTCCCGCTGGTGGCCTCGTTCCACACCCTCGGCAAGGTGAAGAACTACTCCCTGTCGCGCGGCGAGCGCCCCGAGCCTCCGGACCGTCTGTCGGGCGAGGAGCTGGTGATCGCGGACGCGGACCGGCTCGTCGCGGCCACCCCGGTCGAGGCGGCGCAGCTCGTCGGCCTGTACCGGGCCGAACCCGATCGCATCCGCATCGTCCCCCCGGGCGTCGATCACGGCCTGTTCTTCCCGCGAGATCGGAGCCGGGCCAAGGCGCGGCTCCACCTCGCGGATCTACGGCTGCTGCTGTTCGTGGGACGCCTGCAGGCGCACAAGGGCCCCGACGTCGCCATCCGGGCGGTCGCCGAGGCGATCGCCCGTGACCCGGCCGGGACGCGCGACGTCGTGCTCGCCATCGTCGGCGGTCCGAGCGGCACCGACCACGGCGCCGAGGTGGCCCGGCTGATGGATCTCGCGTCCGCCCTCGGCGTGGGGGAGCGCGTGATCTTGTTCCCGCCCCAACCGCAATCGCGCCTGGCGGACTTCTACGCGGCGGCCGAGGCGGTCCTGGTCCCCTCGAGGTCGGAGTCGTTCGGGCTCGTCGCGCTCGAGGCGCAGGCCTGCTCGACGCCCGTGGTGGCGTCGGCGGTCGGCGGTCTCCGGTACGTCGTCGAGGACGGCGTCACTGGCCACCTCGTCGAAGGCCACGACCCCGGCGACCACGCGGAGCGGATCCTCGCCGTCCTCGGCGATCCGGCGGGCGCCGCCGGATGGGCGAGGCCGGCGTCGCTCGCTCACTCCGTTTCTCCTGGGACGCCACCGCGGCGGGTATGCGCTCGGTGTATCGCGAGCTGATCGACGGCCGCACTCTGGCTTGAACCAGACCGGCGAGCCGTCGCGGCGCTCGAACCGTTGGTCGCGTCGTGAGTTCGCGCGTCCGCGCCACGGTTCGGGGTCGGAGGTCCACGCCGATGCGTATCGTGGAGCGGTCTGCACCGCAAGGCTTTCGACCGATGCGTCCACGGACGTTCGCGCTCGGGACATGTTCTTGTCACTCTTTCCATCATGCGATCTACCTGCGCATATGTACCGTGACCAGCGCGTTCGTCGGGTTGACCCGCCCTACCGGCGCCGGTACATTTCGCTCGCTCCGAGCAGCCGGAGCGGCCGAATCAGGGAACCGAGGCCGGGACCCCTGGGAAAGCCGTAAGGCCGACTGGGCGCACCTGCTCGTACGGTTGGGACAGCTAACTAGCTGTGCGGGTGGGGAGGCTCGGGAGGCCCCAAAGCCCAACGAAAGGGTGCTACGGCCAGGAAACCAAGACGGCTGCGAGAGGTTGCTCGGAGCACTTGAGCCCGAGGGGCCAACGGTGGCTGGAGGCTTCGGCTTCCGGCGAGCCGGAGGTCCCTCGGGTTCTTCCTTTCCCCATCCGATTTCGCCTTACGGTCTGGGCCCGATCCGAGGCCGCCGCCTCGGATCCCCGGGACGCGGGCCTTGTTCGCCCGGCGGCGCGCGGCTACCGTTCCCAGGTCATGTCCGCGCGAGAGAGAACCGAGAACAACGCGCGCCGCGCACAGATCGTTGCCGTGGCGATGCGGCAGTTCGCCGAACTCGGCTATCGCGGTGCGCGCGTCGAGGACATCGCCGCCGAGGTCGGCGTCGCGAAGGGGACCGTCTTCCTGCACTTCGGGAACAAGGAGGGGCTGTTCCTGGCGGTGTATCGGGAGGCGGTCGGGCAGCTCCCGGCCTGGCTCGATGCCCCCGCCGAGGTCGTGGATGCCGGGTTCTGGTCCGTCCTGGACTACTGGCTGCGCAGCACCGAGGAGTTCCTCACCGAGCAATGGGTTGCCAACCGTGTGGCCATGATCGGGCGGTACGACACGGGGCTCGGGCTCCGGCGCCCGATCGATCGGCTCATGCGGAGCGAGGATCCCTACGGGACGCTCGAGTTCGTCGAGTTCGGGGTGCGTCGCGGCGAGATCCGGGACGACGTCGACGTGGAGATGATCGCCTCGATGTTGGACTGGGTCGCCGAACGGTTCCAGGACGCCCTCGGCAGCGAGGACCTGGACCCCGGGCTGGTCCACCGCAAGCCCCACGTCCCCGAGCGGCGCGACGCGCGGATCCGCGAGTTCCTCGAGTTGCTGCGATCGGGCATCTCACCGGCACCGAGCCGGATCTCGGAACCCGCCCCCATCACGGCCGGAGGGCCGGTGAGGATGGAGCCCGCCCGCCCCGCGGGAGGCGACGGATGAGCTCGACCCACGATCGCAAGGTGGCCTTCCTCGGCGGCGGCCGGATGGGCGAGGCCCTCGTGTCCGGGCTGATCCGCTCGGGCGGCCGGAGCACGGACGAGATCATGGTCACCAGCCGCCGCGAGGAGCGCTCGCAGGAGCTCGCGGCGACCTACGGGATCGGGTCGACGCTCTCGAACGCGGACGCGGTCGCCTGGGCCGACGTCCTGGTCCTCATGGTGAAGCCGCAGGACATGGACGTCCTGTTGTCCCAGATCCGCGAGCATGTGACCCACGAGCACCTGGTCGTGAGCTTCGCCGCCGGGATCAGGACCTCGTTCGTCGAGAAGCGCCTGCCCGATGGCGTCCGCGTCGTCCGCGTGATGTCGAACGTTGCCGTCCTGGTCGACGAGGCGATGTCGGTCGTCGCCTCGGGCTCGAACGCCGAGGACCGGCATCTCGAGGTGGCCGAGGAACTCCTCGGGTACGTCGGCAGGGTGATCCGGCTGAAGGAGGTCCACCTCGACGCCATCACGGCCACCAGCGGCAGCGGCCCCGCCTATTTCTTCCTGCTCGCCGAGGCGATGATCGAAGCCTGTATCCTCCTCGGCCTGTCGAGGGACGTCGCGACCGAGCTCATCATCCAGACGATGCTGGGGTCGGCGAAGATGCTCCGCGACACCGGCAAGCACCCGGTCGAGCTCCGTGAGATGGTGACCTCGCCGGGCGGGACGACCATCGCGGCGATCCGCCACCTGGAGGAGGCGGGCGTCCGCGCGGCCTTCCTGAACGCGATCGACGCCGCCCGGCATCGAAGCGCCGAGCTCGCGCAGGGTGGCGACGAGGACGAGGACTGAGGATCGGGGCGAGCAACGATGGGGCGAGGAGATCGAGCGAGGGTGCGTTGGGCGCACGACCGCGAGCGGCGGAAGAAGGCGGCCGAGCAGCGCCGGGCCGCCCAGCGCGGCGTCGAACGCAAGCGAGCGAAGAAGTAGTTCCGACCGGCCCGAACGGGGGTCGCCGAGGGGGCGCGCGGGCATTCCCTATCGAGGTCGCGGCGTGCCGAGCCGGTTCCGCAGGATCCCGATGCCCTCGGCCTCGAGCTCCACGTCCGCGCCGGGCCACACGCGCTGCTCGAAACCCGGGATCTCGAACGGGCCCGAGGCGAACGTCTCGCCGGGTTCCAGCCGCTCCTGCTTCGACGCCCGGGAGACGTCGCGGAGCAGGCCGAGCGCCGTGCCGTTCAGGTTCCCCTTGACCCACTCCTCGCCGTCGATCCTGACCGTGACGAAGGCGGTCTGTGGATCGAGCTCGTCCGCCGTCACGACGCACGGACCGATCGAGAGCGGGACGCCGCGAGGGGTCGGCATCGGATCGCCGTTCGCGCGCCGTGCGAGCCAGTCACCCACGAGCGTGTAGCCGAAGACGATCGAGGGCGTCTCCTCGGGCGTGATTGCGTCGTCCACCCCCCGCCGTAGGACCGCCGCGATCTTCGGATGGAACTCGAGCCACCCCGCCCCGACCGGCCACGGGATCTCCTCGTCCGGCCCGAACGCAGGCCGTCCGCCCTCGACGGCGTCCCTGGAACGCAGCGCGGTCGGCAGGAGCGCCGCGAGCAGGCGTGGGCGTTCGACGACGAAGGCGTCCGCCTCGTCGCGCTCGAGGGCTGCCCGGGCGGCATCGAGCACCGTTCCCCCGTTGCTCCTGACGAGCCGCTCCATCGTCTCCGGGAACGCGGGGTGGCCGAGCAGGCTCGGCAGATCCACGACGTTCCCTTCAAGGAGCGCTCCCAGTCGCCGGTGCCCCCGCCGGTCGAAGGTCACGAGCCTCAAGGGAGGCCGATGATACGCCCGGCCGCGCGCCGAATCTCGGTATCGAGGCGCAGTTCCGCGCGGCCACCGACTTGGGGGGAACCGGCTCCGGCGGCTACGATTGAGACCAGATCGACCAGGTCACGGCCCGGTTTTTCCGCGCAGAGGGGGCACTCCATGGCAGAGGAAGGGTTCCGCATCACCTACGCGACGATGACGGCCGACAATGAGGACCTCCACAAGGCCTACGACCAGGGCATCGAGGTGGCTCGGTCCTGGCTCGGGCAGCAGCATCCGCTCTTCGTGAACGGCGAGGCGCGCGAGGGCTCTGGGTACAAGGCCGCCCATTCACCGATCGACGGCACACTGATCGGCGAGTTCGCGTCGGGCACGCGCGAAGACGTCCGCGACGCCGTCGCGGCCGCCAAGGACGCATTCCATGACTGGGCCGATCGCCCCTGGCAGGAGCGGGTCACGATCATCCGCAAGGCCGCCGACCTCATGTCCGATCAGCGAAACGAGCTGTCGGCGCTCATGGCGATGGAGGTCGGCAAGAACCGGCTCGAGGCGCTCGGCGACGTGGAGGAGTCCGCGGACCTGCTGCGATGGAACGCCAACGAGGTCGAGCAGAACGAGGGCTTCCGCACGCCGATGCATTCGCTCGGCTCGCCGGGCGAGTACTACGACGTCCTGCGACCGTACGGCGTGTGGGCCGTGATCAGTCCGTTCAACTTCCCGATGGCGCTCGCGGCGGGCCCGTCGTCCGCGGCGCTGGTCGCCGGCAACACCGTGGTCTTCAAGCCCGCCCACATGGGTGTGTTCACCGGGCTGAAGCTGTACGAGATCTACATCGCGGCCGGCGTCCCCGAGGGCGTCTTCCACTTCCTCTCGGGTCCGGGAAGCGTGGTCGGCGACGAGATCGTCAACCACCCCGATGTGGCGGGGATCACATTCACCGGCTCCTACGAGGTCGGGATGGGGATCTACAAGGGGTTCGCGAAGGACTTCCCCAAGCCCGTGATCTGCGAGATGGGTGGGAAGAACCCGACGATCGTGACCGACAAGGCCGACCTGGACAAGGCCACCGACGGGGTGCTGCGGTCGGCGTTCGGGTTCGGCGGGCAGAAGTGCTCGGCCAACTCGCGTGTGTACGTGCACCGGAGCGTCTACGACGAGTTCGTCCGACGCCTCGGGGAGAAGACCCAGGACGTCAAGATCGGCGACCCGCTCGACCGAGACGTCTACCTCGGCCCGGTGATCGACGAGAGTGCGGTCACGACGTTCGAGGAGGCGTCGAACGAGGCGAAGAAGAACGGCAGGCTGGTCACCGGGGGTGAGCGGCTCACCGAGGGCGAGCTCGCGAAGGGGACGTTCGTGCAGCCCACCATCGCCGAGGTTCCGCTCGACTCCTGGATCTGGAAGAAGGAGCTGTTCGTGCCGTTCGTCGCGGTCGCCCCCTACGACGACCTCGATGAGGCGATCCGCCTGGCCAACGACACGGAGTACGGCCTGACCGCCGGCTTCTACAGCGAGGACCGCGCCGAGATCGACCGGTGGTTGAGCTCGATCGAGGCCGGTGTGGTCTACGTGAACCGGCGGGCGGGGGCGACCACGGGCGCGTGGCCCGGCGTGCAGCCGTTCGGCGGCTGGAAGGGCTCGGGCACCAGCGGCAAGGCCGGCGGCGGCCCCTACTACGTGCAGCAGTACCTGCGGGAGCAGTCGCGCACGGTGATCGAGGAGTGAGCACGGCGGAAACGCTCGACCTCGCCGAGGCGCAGGCGCCGCGGTTGGTCACCGAGATCCCCGGGTCCCAGGCCCGCGCACGGATCGAACGGGACCACAAGGTCACGAGCCCCTCGCTTCCCCGGGCCTACGCGCTGGTGCCGGCGCGCGGCGCGGGCTCGGTGATCGAGGACGTCGACGGCAACCGCTTCCTGGACGTGAACGCCGGGATCGCCGTGACCTCGACCGGCCATGCGCACCCGAAGGTGGTCGAGGCGATCCGGGCCCAGGCCGAGCAGCTTCTGCACTACTCGGCCAGCGACTTCTACCTGCCGATCTATTCGGACGTCTGCGAGGAGCTGGATCGCATCGCCCCGCTCTCCGAGGGTGCCCGCAGCTTCCTCACGAACTCGGGCACCGAGGCCGTCGAGGGCGCGATCAAGCTCGCGCGTTACGCGACCGGGCGGCAGTACGTCGTCGCGATGATCGGGTCGTTCCACGGCCGGTCCTACGGCAGCGTCTCGCTCACCGCCAGCAAGGCGAAGTACCACGCGGGGTTCGGCCCGCTGCTGCCCGGCGTGGTGCACACGCACTTCGGCGACTTCGAGCACCTGGAGCGTGTGGTGTTCGCGCGGCTGATCCCGCCCGACGAGGTGGCGGCCATCGTGGTCGAACCCGTCCTCGGCGAGGGCGGGTACGTGTTCCCGCCGCAGGGCTGGTTCGCGTACCTGCGCGAGCTCTGCGACCGACACGGCATCCTGCTCGTGGCCGACGAGGTCCAGTCGGGGATGGGGCGGACCGGAAGGATGTGGGCGATCGAGCACGAGGGCGTCCAGCCCGACGTTCTCCTTGCGGGCAAGGGGATCGCGAGCGGGATGCCGCTCGGCGCGATCGTGGCCCGCGAGCGCCTGATGACGTGGGACGTGGGTGCGCACGGGTCGACCTACGGCGGCAACCCGGTCGCATGCGCCGCCGCGCTCGCGACGCTCGAGTTGATCGAGGGCGGGCTGCTCGACAACGCGCGCGACGTCGGCGAGCTCCTCCTGAAGGGCCTGCGCGACATCCAGGCCCGGCGGCCCGAGATCGTCGACGTCCGGGGCCGGGGCCTGATGATCGGCATCGAGTTCGATCAGGCCGAGACGATGCACGCGGTCGAGCAGGCCGCCTTCCGTCGGGGCCTGCTCGTCCTGGGCGCCGGGGACTCGGTGATCCGGATGTCGCCCCCGCTGGTGTTCCGACCCGATCAGGCCGAGACCGCCCTGCAGGTGTTCGACGACGCCGTCGGCGACGTCGTGGGCGGCTAGCCGGCCGGGGCGATCGATGGCCCTGTCGGTCGACACCCTGACCTGGGACTGCCGCTCGCCCGAGGCCATCGCGCGGTTCTGGGCCGAGGTGCTCGGCTACCGGGTCGTCGAGGTCGACGAGGAGGACTCCGAGATCCGCGACCCGAAGGGCGAGGGCTGGCCGATCCTGTTCCAGTTCGTGCCCGAAGGCAAGTCGGTGAAGAACCGACTTCACCTCGACCTTCGCCCGGCGACCTCGATGGCCGACGAGAAGGCCCGCGTCTCAGGGCTCGGTGCCCGGGAGTTCCGCTACGTCGAGGAGGGCGGGAGCTTCTGGACCGTGATGCTCGACCCCGAGGGCAACGAGTTCTGCGTCCTGCGCGGTCCGGAGGACGGCTGGAGTCCGGAGTGAGCGGGGCGGGGACGAGCGGGTGGGTGGGGACGAGCAAGCAGGCGACGATGGCCGACGCCGTCGGCGAGCTCGTCCGCGACGGCGACACGGTCGCGATCGAGGGGTTCACCCACCTGATCTGCTTCGCGGCGGGCCACGAGATCATCCGTCAGCGCAAGCGCGACCTGACCCTCGCGCGGATGACGCCGGATGTGATCTACGACCAGATGATCGGCGCCGGGGTCGCCCGCAAGTTGATCTTCTCGTGGCTCGGCAACCCCGGGGTCGGTTCGCTGCACGCGGTTCGGCGCCGCATCGAGCAGGCCGACCCCGAACCGCTGGAGATCGAGGAGTACTCGCACTTCGGGATGGTGTGTCGGTACGTCGCGGGCGCCTCGAACCTCCCGTTCTTCCCCATCCGCTCCTACTACGAGAGCGACATCCCCTCGGTGAACCCGAACATCAAGCCGATGCGGTCTCCGTACGAGGATGGGACCGAGGTCTACGTGGTTCCGCCCCTGCGGCCCGACGTCACGATCATCCACGCCCAGCGCGCGACCGCCACGGGCGACACACAGATCTGGGGGCTGCTCGGGTGTCAGAAGGAGGCCGCCTTCGCCGCCGAACGCGTGATCGTGGTGTGCGAGGAGATCGTGGACGAGGCGGTCGTCCGTCGCGACCCGAACCGAACCGTCATCCCCGGGGTCGTAGTCGACGCCGTGGTCGAGCAGCCGTTCGCGTGTCACCCGAGCTACGCCCAGGGCTACTACGATCGCGACAACGCTTTCTACCTCGAGTGGGAGCGGATCTCCAGGGACCCGGACGCGCTCGAACGCTGGCTGAAGGAGTGGGTCCACGGTCTCGAGGGTCACGACGAGTACGTGGCCCGGATGGGCGACCGGTGGGAGGGACTGCGGGCCGGGGAGCGCCTGTCGGGCGAGGTGAACTACGGTGACTACTCGTGATCGGCGGAGCGCTCCGGTGAGCGAAGACGGCTACACGAAGAACGAGATGATGATCGCCGCGAGCGCTCGCACGCTCGCCCGCGAGCGCGTCTGCTTCGTCGGCGTCGGGCTGCCGAACATCGTCTGCAACCTGGCGCAACGCACGGTCGCGCCCGAGCTCCAACTGGTCTACGAGGCGGGCGTGTTCGGCGCGCGCCCCGAACGGCTCCCGCTCTCGATCGGCGATCCGACGCTCGTGTCCGGTTCGACGGCCGTGACGTCGATGTTCGAACTGTTCGCGTTCTACCTCCAGGCCGGCCTGATCGACGCCGCGTTCCTCGGCGGTGCGCAGATCGACCGATTCGGCAACCTGAACACCACCGTGATCGGGGACTACGCGGCGCCGAAGGTCAGGCTCCCGGGCTCCGGCGGCGCGTGCGAGATCGCGATCCACGCGCGCAGGATCCTGGTCATCATGCGTCAGGCGAAGCGCTCGTTCGTCGAGCAGCTGGACTTCCGGACCTCGCCCGGGCACTCGGGCGACCCGAAGCACGATCGCGCGCGCGGGTGGTTCGGGAGCGGGCCCACGAGCGTGGTCACCGATCTCGCGACGTTCGGCTTCGACGAGGAGACCGGGGAGATGACGCTGCTCACGATGCACCCAGGCGTGACGATCGACGGCGTCCGCACGAACATGGGGTGGGATCCGCGGCTGTCCGTGACCCTCGGCGAGACTCCGCCGCCGACCGAGGACGAGCTGCGGTTGATCCGCACGCAGCTCGACCCGAACGGCATGTACACGTCCTAGCGATGGCGGACACCGAGGGAACGAGTCACGTGTTCCACCGCGTCCTGTCTCGACCCCTGCCCCTCGCCGTGCGCGCCGAAGGCGTGTGGATCGAGGACGCCGAGGGCAGGCGCTATCTCGACGGCGCCGGCGGAGCGATCGTCGTCAACGTCGGCCACGGCGACCGTTCGCTGGTGGACGCGATGGCCGAGCAGTCCGCGCGGACCTCCTACGTCCATGGGACGGCCTTCACGACGGAGGCCCTCGAGGCCTACGCCGACGCGGTCGCACCGGTGCTGCCGATGGACGACCCTCGGATCTACCCGGTCTCGGGCGGGAGCGAGGCGGTCGAGACCGCCATCAAGCTCGCCCGCGCCTTCCACCTCTCCCGGGGCGAGGACTCGAGGACCCTGGTGATCGGCCGGCGCGCCTCGTACCACGGGAACACGCTGGGTGCGCTCGACGCCGGCGGCAAGGTGGCGCTCCGGCGGGCGTACGAGCCGTGGCTCGGGCGGTTCTCGCACGTGGACGCCGCCTACGAGTTCCGTTGCCCGAACCCCGATCACCCTTCCGGCTGTGGACCGTGGCATGCGGAACGCCTCGACCGCGCGATCGTCGAGGCCGGCCCGACCACCGTGGCGGCGTTCATCGCCGAACCGGTGGCCGGCGCCACGCTGGCCGCGGCGGTCCCGCCCGACGACTACTGGCCGGCGATCGCCGAGGTGTGCCGCCGGCACGGGGTGCTCCTGATCGCCGACGAGGTGATGACCGGGTTCGGGCGGACCGGACGATGGTTCGGCGTCGACCACTGGGGCGTCCGCCCCGACGTGCTGGCCGTGGGGAAGGGCTCGACAAGCGGGTACTTCCCGTTCGGGTTCGCGGCGTGCACGCCCGAGGTGTTCGAGACCGTTCGCCGGACCGGGTTCGTCCACGGGTTCACGTGGTCGCACAACGGTGTCGGCGCGGCGGTCGCCCACGCGGCGTTGCGACGCCTGTCCGAGGACGGCCTCGTGGAGGCGAGCGCGCGCCGGGGCGAGCGGTTGCTGAAGTCGCTCTCGTCGGCGTTGGAGGACGATACGTCGGTCGGCGACGTCCGGGGGATCGGCCTGATGGTCGGGGTCGAGCTCGTGGCCGACCGTTCGAGTAGGACGCCGTTCCCGCGCGAGCATCAGGCGACCGAGCGGGTCGTCGCGGCCGCCCGGGACGCGGGACTGCTCCTGTACTCGAGCACGGGCCACGTCGACGGGCTCGACGGCGACCTCGTGATGCTTGGCCCACCGTTCGTGATCTCCGACGACGAGTGCGAGCTGGTGGTCGAGCGCACCGCCGCCGCGATCGCATCCCTGCGAA
>Ga0070704_100002378_pt1 | contig 10556 bp, 10 predicted proteins | sample KBSK5252metaG_FD_65467 | JGI IMG/M metagenome (GOLD analysis project Ga0070704, IMG submission 65467) | Corn, switchgrass and miscanthus rhizosphere microbial communities from Kellogg Biological Station, Michigan, USA - KBS K5-25-2 metaG | ecosystem: Host-associated > Plants > Roots >... | reverse complement strand
CCTCGAGGCGCTGCGCGAGATCGACGCCAACGTCTTCGGGCTCGACTATCGCGTCTCGATCCCTCAGGCGCGAGCGATCCTGGGCAGCTCACAGGGCGTGCAGGGCAACCTGGATCCCGCGGTCCTCGTGGGACCGCCGGAGGAGATCGTGGTGCGGACGGAGACGATCCTGCGCGAGAACGCCGGCCGTCCCGGCTTCATCTTCAACCTCGGGCACGGCATCTGGCCTTCGACGCCGGTCGAGGCGGTGCAATTGCTGGTGCAGACGGTGCGGCGCTTCCAGGCGGCGGGAGGACTTCCGTGACGCAGGGCGGCGCGAAGAAATCGGACGGGGGCGGCGTGCCGCACGGCGCGCGCCTGACGGCCGAGCTGCTCGCGAAGTACGACCGCCCCGGACCGCGCTACACGTCCTACCCGACCGCCGTCGAGTTCCACGAGGGCTTCGGCGCGGAGCGCTACCTCGCGAAGCTCGACGAGGCGGCGCGCACACCCGACGAGCCGCTCTCGCTCTACGTCCACCTTCCCTTCTGCCGCGAGCGCTGCACGTTCTGCGGCTGCAACGTGATCATCACGCAGAAACCGGGCGTGGCCGACGCGTACCTGGACGATCTGGTGCGCGAGGTGAACCTCGTGGCGGATCGCCTCGGCGGCAGGACGCGCCTCGTCCAGTACCACTGGGGCGGCGGCACGCCGACCTACCTCACGGTGGAGCAGATGCGTCGCGTCTGGGACGCGATCGCGGCCCGCTTCACGTTCGACCCCGGCGCGGAGATCGCGATCGAGGTCGATCCGCGCGTCACGACCCATGCGCAGGCGGATTTGTTGCGCGAGTTGGGCTTCAACCGGATCTCGATGGGCGTCCAGGACTTCGATCCCACGGTGCAGGAGGCGGTGAATCGCCGGCAGACGCTGGAAGAGACGCGCGACCTGCATCGCTACATGCGCTCGCTCGGGATGGAGTCGATCAACTTCGACTTCATCTACGGGCTGCCGCACCAGACGCCGGAATCGTTCCGCACCACGATCGAGCACGCGCTGGAGCTGCGGCCCGACCGGGTGGCGGTCTACTCCTACGCGTTCGTCCCGTGGATCAAGGCGCACCAGAAGGCGATCCGGTTGGAGGACCTTCCGCCCCGCGACGTGAAGCTCGAGCTATTCGGCATCGCGCACGAATTGTTCCTCGGCGCCGGCTACCAGCAGATCGGGATGGACCACTTCGCGCTGAAGGGCGACTCGCTCGCGGTGGCCGCGCGCGAGCGGACGCTCTTCCGGAACTTCATGGGCTACTCGACGCACCCGGCGCGCGACTACGTGGGCCTCGGGGTCTCCGCGATCGGCGACCTGGGCGGCGCCTTCGCGCAGAACACGAAGAAGCTGAATCGCTATCACGACGCGTTGGATCGCGGTCTCCCGCCGATCGAGCGCGGGTTCGAGCGAAGCAAGGACGACGAGATCCGACGCGACGTGATCCAAGAGTTGATGTGCAACTTCCACCTGGACATCGGTGGGATCGAGCGGCGACACGGCATCGACTTCGCGTCCTACTTCGCGGACTCCCTGCGCGAGCTGGACGACGGGCCGGCGACGCACGGGTTCGTCCGGCGCGACGCGCGCTCGATCGACGTCACGCCCGCGGGCCAACTCTTCGTTCGGAACGTCTGCATGGCATTCGACGCCTATTTGAAAGCGAAGGAGGGCGCGGAGAAGCCGATCTTCTCGCGCACGGTTTGAAAACCGGCATCCTGTTGATGAATCTCGGCGGGCCCGACCGACTCGAGGCCGTCCGTCCCTTCCTGACGCGGTTGTTCAGCGATCGCGAGATCATCCGCTTGCCGGGCGGTCCGCTCGGCCAGTGGTTCATCGGCCGGATGATCGCCTACTCCCGCACGAAGGAAGTGCAGGAGAACTATGCCCGGATCGGCGGGGGCTCTCCGATCGTCTTCTGGAGCACGCGCCAGGGCGAGGGAATGGTGAAGCGGCTGCGCGAGCGGGGGCACGACGTCGAGTACGCGCTTTGCATGCGCTACTGGGACCCCGACTCGAACGCGGCGCTCGACCGGCTCGAGGCGCTGGGCTGCGATCGGCTTCTGGCGTTCACGCTCTACCCGCACTACTCCATGGCCACGACCGGCTCGAGCGCCGCGGAGCTGATCCGCGTGATGAAGCGGCGCGGCACACGCCTTCCGCTCGAGCGGATCGACACGTGGTACGACCACCCCTCGTACCTGGACGCGCTGGCCGGGCGGGTGCGGGACGCGCTCGCGAAGTTCCCCGACGGCGTGAAGCCGATGCTCCTCTTCTCCGCGCACGGCCTGCCGAAGCACTTCATCGACGACGGCGATCCCTACGTCGGCCACATCGAGGCGACGATCGAAGGTGTGCTCGCGCGGCTCCCCGCGTTACCGCACGTGCTCGCGTACCAAAGTCGCGTGGGCCCGGTCGAGTGGATCCGGCCGAGCACCGATCAGGTCATCGATCAGCTCGCGGCACAGGGCATGAAGGATGTCTGCGTCGTCCCCGTCTCGTTCGTCTCCGACCACATCGAGACGCTCTACGAGGTGGACATGCTCTACGGCGATCAGGCGAAGAAGGCGGGGATCGTGAATTTCATGCGGCCGGAGGGGCTGAACGATTATCCGCCGTTCTTGGACGCGCTCGCGGACATCGTGGAGCCGCGGTTGCGGGCGGCGGCGGCTGGCGTCGCGGCGCCTGGGTCAACGCCGGCCCGCGGCGATCAGCGAGTCGAGCTCAGCACGCGTTGACGATGAGGTAGACTCCCGCCCATGCGGGTCGTCATCGTCGGGGCGGGAATTGCAGGGTTGGCCACCGGATTCGCGCTTCATCGCGAGGCGGCGCGGCGCGCCGACGCGCTCGACCTGACGTTGCTCGAGGCGGGCCCCCGCCCGGGCGGCCGGATCCGGACGACCCACGAGGACGGCTACCGGATCGAGTGGGCGGCGAACGGAATCCAGGGCGTCGACGGCGCTGCGTGGCGCCTCGCCGACGCGCTGGGGCTCGCCGACGAGCGCGTGCTCGCGCGGGACGACGCGGCCCGGCGATACATCCTCCAGGGCGGCCACCTTCACCGCCTCCCCATGAGCCCTCTCGCGTTGTTCGGCTTCGGCGGCCTGTCCGAGCGCTCGCGGATTCGCGTCGCGGCCGAGCCGCTCTTCGCCCGCCGCGGGACGCGCGAGGAGAGCGTGCACGACTTCGCGGCGCGCCACATCGGCCAGGAGGCGGCGCGCGTCCTGATCGGGAGCGCCGTGCGCGGCATCTTCGCCGGCGACGCACGCAAGCTCTCCGTCGACGCGGCGTTCCCGGTCATGCGCGCGATGGAACGGGAGCACCGTTCGCTTCTCTTCGCGATGATGCGCGGTACGAAGCGCGGCGGTAGCGGCGCTGGCGGTCCTCGGGCGCCCCGCGGCACGCCGACGGGGCGGGCGCTCTGGTCGTTGGAGCGTGGCCTCGGCTCGCTCGTCGACGCGCTCGCGGCCACGCTCGGACCCTCCGTGCGCCTGAACGCGCCCCTCCTCTCGATCGCACGCCTCGAGTTCGGCGGCTACATGCTCCACCTCGCGAGCGGCGAGCGGCTCCAGGCCGACGCGGTGGTGCTTGCGACGCCGCCGCGCGCCACGGCCGCGCTCCTCCGCGACCTCGACGTCGAGATCGCGCGCAAGATCGCGACGATCGAATCCGCCGGCCTCGCGGTGGCCGCGCTCGCATTTCGTCCCGAGGCGTTCCGGAAGCCGCCCGATGGGTACGGCTATCTGGTCGCGCCCGACGAGAAAGTCGAGATCCTGGGCGCATTGTTCGAGACGAACCTCTTTCCCGGCCGGGCGCCCGAGGGTCGGACCCTCGTCCGCGTGATGATCGGGGGCTCTGAGCGGCCCGATCTCATCACGAGGAGCGACGCCGACCTCATCGGGCTCGCGATGAAGGCGCTGGATGGGACGCACGGCCTGGCGAGCGGTCCCGAGCAGACGTGGGTCATCCGGCAGGAATCGGCGATTCCGCAATACGCGGTAGGCCATGTTGGGTTGATGGCGGAGTTGGAGCAGCGGCTCGGCGCGTTGCCGGGATTGTTTTTGACGGGGAACGGCTACCGGGGCGTCTCGGTGGGGGCGCTGCTCGAGGACGCGGAGCGGGTCGCCGCGCGCGTGGCGCTCACGCCGATCCAGCGCGCCGCTCCGGAGTTCGCGCCTCCCCCGGTCCCTTAGCCTGGCCGTGGCCCGGGTCTCGGGAGGCGTCTCGAGGAACCCGGCCCCCATCCGGGCACCGGCAATACTTCCTCGCGGGGTCCCGGTTACACTTTAAGGCCACAAAATTGCAGAAATCGCAAGTTTGTGGCCTAAAACTGTAACCAAGCCCGGCGGCGGATACGTGTGTGGCTGGGCTTACGCGAGGGTCTCCGGGGTCCAGCGAGGGCCGCTGCGCCCGCCCGTTCGCCGACGGGCCAACTACCGGTCCCGCAACCGCCGCACGAACTTGAGCCCGGACCAGGTGGCGTCGATCGCGCAGACCTTGACGTCCACCAGTCCCCCCTGAAGCCCGACCAGCCGGACCGCGTCCTCGGTCAGGTCGGTCTCGGCGCCGGACACCTTCTTTGGCCACGCGATCCAGAGCATCCCCGCGGGCTTCAACCGGTGCGTCCAAATCGGAACGGCGCGGCGCAGGTCGACGGCGCGCGTCACGAAGAGGATCCCCAGATCGAGCACGGCGGAGGCAGGCGCCGCGAGCGTCGCGCCTTTAGGGAGCGCGCCGAGCAACCGCCTGAGCCCATCGGGCGCGCCGGCCACCGCCGCCTGCGTCCCTTCCTTGAAGCCGAGCTTTTGCGGCAGCGGCGTCCCCGAGTAACCGGCCGTCGCGGGCTTCCGCGGCTTTGGCGCGGCCGGCGCTCGGGGTGCCGCCCGCTTCACTCGCTCCGGAGGGGGCGTCACGCTCCTTCGTACTCGCAGCGCGCCTCGCACGTCTCGTGGATCACGAGGCGAGCGAGCGAAGGAAGGCGCGGCTTGAGCCGCTCCCAGATCCATCCCGCGAGCAATTCCGAGGTCGGATTCTCGAGGCCGGCGATGTCGTTCAGGCAATAGTGGTCGAGCTGGACGCGAATCGGCTCCATGGCATCCCGGATCACGGCGTAGTCCACGAACCAGCCGGTCGCCACATCGACCGCGCCCGCCACGGTGACCTCCACCCGAAACGAGTGCCCGTGGAGCCGGCGGCACTTGTGTCCCTCGGGCGCGCGCGGGAGATGATGCGCGGCCTCGAACGTGAAATCGCGGGTCAGCTTTACCTTCACGCCCTTGCCCCCAACGCCCTGGCCCTCAATGGAGCCCCACGCTTTTGTGTATTTGCGGAATGATCCGCGCCTCCGGATAGCGCTCCCAGGGCCACCACTCGAACACGCGCCGTCCGTCGCCGCTCCCGTGCTCGGGCTGCAACACCACCGCCCCCCGGTGCCCCACCGCCTCCAACACGCGAACGGCGTCCTCGACGTCGCCCTTCGACTGGATCACGAACTTGAACTGGCGCCTCGCTTCGGGGACCGCCTCCGCTAACCGGCGCAGCGCGGGAGCCTGCGCCGCCACGAGATCGCCCTCGAACGTCCGGGCGCTCTCGCCCTTCGGCGAAACGGTCCAGAAATCGATCCGGTCGAACAAAGCCTCCACGACCCGGGCGCCGCTCGTCTCGATCGAGGTCCACCAGCCGGCCTCCCGGACGCGGTCCAACAGCCAGGTCAGGGACGCCTCGGGGGCAATCACGGGCTCCCCGCCGGTCAGGCACAGCCGCCGGACCACCGGGAATCCGAGCGTCCGCTCGAGCACCGTCTGGGGCGCCAGGGTCTCGAATTTCCCCACCCCGGAGGTGGTCAGGGCCTCGGGCTGGTCGCACCAGACGCACCGGAGGGGGCACCCGTAGAAGCGGACGAACACGGTCCGTTCCCCCACGTGGACCCCTTCCCCCTGGACGGACAGAAAGATTTCGTTCACCCGAAACGCCGGCAGGTCGATCATTCCGGGATGATAGCCGGTCCCGTGGGCGGGATACAGCCATCCGGGGTACGCAGTTGACCGGCGTCTCGCGTGGCCCGTATCATCCCCGGTCAGGTCGGAGAGCGCCCTTGGAGGGGCGCGCGCCGTCCTGGAATGGAGGACGCAACGCCATGGCCAAAGCCAACTACGGCAATTTGCCGATCAACCACGACGAGGAGCCGATCCGGCTCTTCAAGTCGGATGCCCTCGAGTTCTTCACGCACATTCATCCGGCGGTGGTGCTCGCATTGTTCGTGCCGGTGGTCCTCTACTTCCTCGGCGGCGCCATCCTGTCGCGGAGCGCGGGCGAATCGATCTGGCCCATCCTCGGCGGATATGTCGGCGGCATACTCGTCTGGACGTTCGCCGAGTACATGCTCCACCGCTACCTCTTCCATTACGAGCCGTCGCACCCCCGGGCCAAGTGGGTCTGGTACCTGATCCACGGCGTGCATCACGAGCAGCCCCAATGCAAGACGCGACTCGTCATGCCCCCGATCCTGAGCATCCCGCTGGCGTTCCTCTTCTACGGCCTCTTCCACCTCGTCGTGGGAACCTTGTTCGGGGCGCCGCGCTGGATCGGCCCGCTCTTCGCGGGCTTCGTCACGGGCTATCTCATGTACGACATGCTCCACTACGCGGAGCACCATCTCTCCATGAAGTGGGGATTCCTCAAGCACCTGAAGCGCTATCACCTCCTCCACCACTTCAAGACGCCCGACGACCGGTTCGGCGTGAGCAGCCCGCTCTGGGACCACGTCTTCGGCACGAAGCCGAAGGACTCCTGAGGCTCCTCCCGGCCGGTCGCGTCACGTCGTGGATGTGATCGCCGCGCTCGTCGAACGGCTCCGCCGGTCGATCGAGGTGGTTCAGGACCTCTCGCTTTTCGCGGCCTCCTCGATCCGGGCCTGCTTCTCGCGGCCGTTCTACGGCAGCGAATTCCTGACGCAGCTCCACTTCGCGACGATCGGCTCGCTCTTGATCGTCTTGGTCTCCTCGCTCGTGGCGGGCCAGGCCCTCGCGATCCAGCTGGTGCGCGAGCTGGCGAATACGGGGGCGAAGAGCGAGCTGGGGCACTTCATGGTGATCTCGTCGGTGCGGGCGCTGGGGCCGGTGCTCACGGGGATGGTGGTCGCCTCGCGGATGTCGGCCGGCATCACCGCCGAGATCGGCGCGATGCGCTCGAGCGACCAGCTCGACGCGCTGGTCGCGTTCGGCTCGGACCCGATGAAGCGACTCGTCGCGCCGCGCCTCTTCGCGCTCGTGATCGCGCTTCCGGCGCTCACGATCATCGGGGATGCGCTCGCGGTGATCGGCGGCGGTTTCGTGGGGGTCCAGTACCATCTCCCCATCGAGTCGTATTATCTCGGGGTTCTCAAGTTCCTGACGCCGAAGAACCTCCTGGTGGGGATGATCAAGCCGTTCACGTTCGCGATCCTGATCGTGATCGTCGCCTGCTGGCGGGGCTTCCGGTCCGAGGGCGGCGCGAAGGGCGTGGGCGTGGCGACGACCCAATCGGTCGTGATCTCGTCGGTGGGGATTCTCGTGGTGGACGGCATCTGCACGCGGCTCATCTTCAAACTGCTGGGATGGTAGGGCGATGAGGCCCACGAGGCGATGAGGCGATGATCCAGTTCTCGAACGTGAACTACTCGATCGACGGCCGGCCGATCCTCCGGGACATCTCGTTCCGGGTCGAGCCGGGGCGCACGAAGGTGATCCTGGGACCCTCGGGGTCGGGCAAGAGCACGATTCTCCGGCTCCTCCTCGGGCTCGTCCAACCCGACTCGGGTTCGATCCGGGTCAACGGAAGCGACCTGACGCAGGTCGACGAGGAGGCGATGCGCGGCATCCGACAGCGCATGGGGATGGTGTTTCAGCAAGGCGCCCTCTTCGACTCGATGACGGTGGGCGAGAACATCGCCTTCTCTCTCTTGGAGCACGGGCGTCCGTCCGAAGACGAGCTGGAGCAAAGCGTGCGCTCGCACCTGTCCCTGGTGGGACTCGACCCCGAGCTGATCGACCGGATGCCGGACCAGCTCTCGGGCGGAATGCAGCGCCGCGTGGCGATCGCACGGGCCCTGGCCGCGCGCGACCCCATCATCCTCCTCTACGACGAGCCGACCACGGGGCTCGACCCGCAGAGCGCCGAGCGAATCACCGACCTCATCGTGCGTTTGCGCGATACCATGGGCAAGACCTCGATCATGGTGACGCACGACATTGCCGATGCGTTCAAGGTGGGAAACGACATCACCGTGTTGAACGAAGGCCGGGTCGCGTTCGACGGAACGCCGGTTCAGCTGGCGACCGACAACGCGCCCTTCATCCGCGAATTCCTGGCTCCGTTTCGGAAGGCGGTCGACGCCGCCGGACGGCAGTTCGTTTCTGGCGCGGGAGTCCGACCGGCTCCCGGAGCCCCCATTTGACGGAGGGATGACGTGAAGCGCACCGGCAAGGTCCCCTTCATGGAGCTCCAGATCGGAATCCTGGTCCTGCTCGCGGCCGGTCTCCTGCTCTGGGCCACGTTCCAGTCGAGCGCGCTCTCGCTGTCGAGCCGGGAGAAGATCACGCTCCGGTTCGAGAGCGTCGGCGGACTGGAAGAGGGCGCGGTGGTCCGCCTGAACGGCGTGCCGGTGGGGATCGTGAAGCACATCGATCTCCGCCCTGGGGACAACGGCGTGCACGTGACGCTCGCCGTGAAGAAAGGAACGCGCGCGCGGCTCCACCAGGGCGCGGAGGCGCGGATCACGACCGTCGGCTTCCTCTCGGAGCTCTACGTCGCGCTCGAATCGGGGGACGATACGGCGCCCGTGATCGCGAGCGACACGGAGATTCGCGCGGGCCTCGTGGCCGATCCGCAGAAGATGATGGGGCAGGTGAAGGGGATGGCCGACAGCCTCGAGATCCTCCTCGGGAACCTCAACCGAGCCGGCCGCGGCTTCGCGAACGGCAAGGGAACCCTGGGCAAGCTATCCCAGGACGATCGGCTCTACGAGGAAATGGTGATGCTCGGCAGAAACGCGAACGAGCTGTCCCAGCGGATGAAGGTCAATCAGGACCGCGTGTCGGATCGCCTCGTGTCGCTGGCGGCCTCGTTCGACAGCCTGTCCTGGCGGATGCAGCACGGCGACAACACGCTGGCGAAGATGATGACCACCGACGATCTGCACCGCCATCTCGCCTCGAGCACGGCCCGCGTCGACTCGATCCTGGCGGTGCTGGAATCGGGCCAGGGCTCGTTCGGAAAGATGCTCTCCGACTCGACCCTCTACACCGACACGAAGCTGCTGATGAGCTCGATGAAGCGGCTGATGGCGGAGATCGAGAAGAATCCGAAGAAGTACCTGAAGTTCAGCCTGTTCTAGCGGAGGGGCGCGGGCCGGCCGCCGGGCCAGACACCGCGCTCGCTACCGCAGCCGCACGAGCCTGCGAGTAAAGGAACTCCCCGCCGCCTCCGCGCGAATCCAATAGATCCCGCTCGACGCCGACCCTCCCGATCCGTTCCGTCCATCCCACCGAAGATCCAGCGTGCCCGCGGGCGCCACGCCGTCGAAGAGCGTGGCGATGCGACGCCCGGCGACGTCGTAGACGAAGACGCGGACCGGCCCCGCGGCCACGGTCCGTAGCGCCAGCGACGCCGTGCCGGCCGCGGGATTGGGCCGCGGCGCATCGAGCCTCGCCCGAGGCGCGTCGGCGCCCGGATCGACCGGCTCCGTCTCCACGGTCACGGGCAGGAGCGCCGCGTCGAAGAGCGCGAGGTCGTCGACGCCCGCCTCCACGATTCCTTCCGTCGGCCCCTGATCCTGCGCGACGAATCGCATCCGCACCGCGGATCCGGGGCTCGCGAGGTAGTCCTTCACGCGCACCGTCTCGAGGTGCCAGTGCGGATGGCTGTCCCGGATCGAGCGGACGTTGATCCACGTCGTGCCGTCGTTCGAGATGTCGATCAGCATGGAGTCCGGCTCGCCGGGTGTGTTGCTGTGCCACCACCGCTGGAACGTGATCGTCGGGTCCCCCATCCCGGTCGTGTTGAGCGGGGGCGTCTTCAGCGTGGTCTTTCCGCCGTCCACGTCGTAGTCGGCCACGCCGGCGCCGGTCGGGCCGTTCCCGGTGACGAAACAGAAGCCGCCGCCCGGCGTGGTATCGGTGCCGGGGGCGACGGGCCCCGCGGTGACCTCACCCTCGGTGGGCTCCGGATGTTGCGCGGCCGCGTGGGGGCTGTCGCGGCGCGCGGGGAGCCGCGCCGCGAGCCCGCTCGTGCCGTTCGGGATCGCGCGTGTCCAGCGTCCCGTCAGACCCGCGTTGTCGCTCGGATCCGAAAGTGACCAGCCGCGGTCGGTATCGCACGAGTCGTACCACGCCGCCGGAAGGAGCGACCAATTCACCGAGCGGGCCACGCCCGGCTCGACCGGAGTCCAGCGATCCTGCGTGCCGTACCCGGCGCGGTAGCACGTCAGGTGATAGATGCCGACCGGCACTTGCGGGATCGAATAGGAGCCGAGGCCCGTGCTCGTGCCTTGAATG
>Ga0070704_100002375_pt1 | contig 10560 bp, 19 predicted proteins | sample KBSK5252metaG_FD_65467 | JGI IMG/M metagenome (GOLD analysis project Ga0070704, IMG submission 65467) | Corn, switchgrass and miscanthus rhizosphere microbial communities from Kellogg Biological Station, Michigan, USA - KBS K5-25-2 metaG | ecosystem: Host-associated > Plants > Roots >... | reverse complement strand
ATCAAGGTGCCAGAGACATCCGCGCTCCCGGACCAATCGTCACGGTATGAGCGCGACCTGGCAGAGCGGATCCGTAAGGAGCTCCTGCGTACAAGTGCCCGCAACGGTGACGTTGGGCTCAGCTAGATGCCGGCAATCGTATTCCCGAAACCGCTCGAGGGTGTCGGTGCCCCAGCGGGACCGAGTCTTCCAACACTGTCTGTCCAGATCGGACGACGGGCTGGTTGGCAGCTAGAAGTACCAGGTTCCTCGGAACTCGGTACGACCACGCTCCTAGGCCCCGTAGTGACTTGGGTGGATGTCACACCCAGGGTGCGCGAGCTCAGTATCCGAAGGGGCCGACAGCACGAACTCAACAGGGTAGAAGCCGGCACGATGTCCGTTCGGTTCCTAGACCAGGCTGGGGACTTCCGGCCGCTGAATACCCTCAGTATTTATTACCCCGACATCAGACCGATGACCCCGGTACGGGTCCAGGCTACATGGACGACGATTACCTACGACCTGTACTACGGATTCGCTGAGGCATGGCCGTCCAGTTGGAGCGGTGCCCCAGTCCTAGGTGACGACAACGTAGACCTGCATGTGGTCGATGCGTTCAAGGTTCTGAACCTGGCCCAGATCACTCTTAGTCGCGGGGTAGAGACAACCACCGCACGTATCAACGCCGTACTGGATGTTCTCGGATGGCCCACCAGCCTACGTAGCATTGACACCAGCGACTCGACGGTACAAGCAGTGGCTTCGGATGTGAATGCACTGAGCCATATCCAGGAAGTCGCAGCTAGTGAAGGTGGTCTGTTCTTCATCGCTACCGATGGGACCGCCTCATTCTTCGGGCGCTATCACGTCACACTGCTCGAGGATGATGACACCTGGGGCGATGCTGAGACCGAGAAGCACTACGGATCTCTCACTACGTCGTATGACGACACGAACCTCTGGAATAAGGTCACTGTCACCGCACCAGACCTAACAGACCAGACTGTCGAGGACTTGGGCAGCCAGGGTCTTTATGGCGGCCCCGCCACGTCCCCCAGAACACTCTCTGTCTCGACCTTACTCACATCCGAGACAGAGATGCTCGACCGGGCCACGTTCCTATTGGGTGCCTACTCCGAGCCACACTTCAGGATCGAATCGATGGCGGTGGATAACGCCAGTCTCGATAACTCGCAGTGGCCGCAGCTTCTGAACAAGGATCTCCACGACCGCATCCTCGTTCGGAAGCGGCCGGCGGGAGACTTGATCCAACAACCCAGCTTCATCGAAGGCATCACTTGGGACATCGGTGCTGGCCGTTGGCGGGCGGCCTGGAATCTGTCTAGCACGGCCCTACAACAGGGCCAGTGGCAACTCGGTGTTGCGGGCCGCTCAGAGCTCGGTGTGACCACCTCACTCGTAAGCGCCTAAAGGAGTCGGCATGGCATTCACAACCCCTAGGGATTGGACCGGTGGTGAGTTCGTCACCGAAGCGATGATGGACACGCATATTCGAGACAACTTCCTTGCGATGGGACCGCACCTCATCGCTAGGAAGACGGTAGATCAGACCATTACAAGCTCAGCAGTGCTTGTGGACTGCACCAGTATGGTTCTCCCCGTTGCGGCGAATGAAGTATGGCAATTGGCATTGAGCATCATCTATTCGTCGGGCACTACCGAGGACATGAAACTCGCGTTCACATTCCCAACGAGTGGTCGCATCGATGCAACGGCAATGTGGATGTCAGATACCGCCACTGCGGGCACGCGGGAATGGACAACGGGGACAAGTCCGACCAGTAGCCAGGGCGTCCAAGGCGGGGGTACGAGCACCCGCTATTGCCTTCCGATTCAGGGCATCTATACGAATAGTACGAATGCTGGAAATGTCACACTTCAGTTCGCCCAGAATACATCTGGCGGAACCGCAACGACCATCTATGCCAACTCGACACTTTGGGCAGTGAAACTAGCTTAGGAGGTGCATTACTACGGCCGACAACAAGGTAATAGATAACGGAACACTGACTGACTTCACCGCCGCTACCGATGAGATCGGTGGTGTGGACTACCAGTATGTGAAGCTGGTAGACGGTACGGCAGATTCAACGGCGAAGATCCCCGGCGATGCCACCAACGGCCTCGACGTGGACGTTACCCGTATGTCTGCGCTGGTCGCTGGTACGGCATTCGTTGGAAAGGTGCAGCTGACCGATGGCACCTCCGACGCCACCGTCAGGAACCTCGCCGCTAACGATGCCTTGAACGTGGCCATCGTGGATGGCTCGGGAAACCAGGTCACGTCCTTCGCCGGCTCGGGGGGAACCTCCTCGACGGACGATGCCGACTTCACTCCTCTGTCCACCGCAGGGACTCCCATCATCGGTGTGTATGAGTCCGCTCCCACTTCAGTTACCGATAACGACATGGGCATCATCGGCATCGACCAGAACCGCCGGGTGAAGGTCGCGGTGGACTCCTCGACACTCGACGTGGCACACGACGCCGTTGACTCGGGCAATCCGGTCAAGATCGGCGGGAAGGCTCAGAGTTCCTTTGGTACTGCCGTGGCGACGGGCGACCGAACGGATGGCAAGTTCGACCTTCAGGGCCGGCAACTCACCGGGCATATCGCTGGCGAGCAGTTCATCTGGAAACAGGTGGAGGCAACGAGCACCCAGACCGGAACAACGATCTGGGACCCCACCGCCGGCAAGCGCATCGCCGTCACCGGCTATGAGATCGGAACAGGTGGAACGACCGCAGCCCTAGTGACGATCTGGTTCGGAGACAACGCCGATACGACGTTCACCCAGGGGACGGACCAAGTGCTTTTCCGTGGCTCCCTGACCCCGACATCTACCTCGACCCCCGGCGTGATCTCGAACCTGACACACCCTGTCTTCTGTACCACCGCCGACCGCGAGCTTCACTACACGACCTCGGCGGGCATCACGATCTACATCACCATTTACGGCTACGAATGGTGAGCGCATGAGTATGCGCATCAGACGTGGGGGCGGGAACGTTGAAGGTGGCGGTGGGTCCGGACCGGTCTTCGGTCCAACTCTAGGCGCAGCATCGGTGCGTTCCGGAGCAGGGGCGAGAACCGTAACGAACCCCGGTGGGGGTATCTCGTTCAACTCCTCGGCTTCGCTCCAATCGGCGATCAACGCCAATGCCACGGGTTCCACGTTCGTCTGTTCGGTGAACAACCCCGTATGGAACAGTCAAGTGGATACCGGGACCAAGGCTCCAACGATCATCTTCCCCGGGGCCGTCGGCCAGCAGGTGATTGAAGGCAACGGCGGGCAGTTCTTCCCCATCGTCTTGGGGATCAACGCCACGCTCAAGGGTGGGACGTGGCAGAACTTCGGAACGGCCTCCACGATCCACGGCATTCGGATGGCCGGCGACAACTCCACCGTCCAGGATGCCGTCGTCTCGGGGATGTACGACACCGGCATAGCCCCGGTCGGCAATGGCTGTGTGATCTCCCACTGTGTGATGCACGACAACGGCCTGGCCGGGTACGGCGGTGCCACGGGGAACGACATCACCCTCGAGTACTGCGAGGTCTACGGGAACAACACCCGGCAGGTGAACCCCGGCAACGAGGGCGGGGCCGGGAAGATCGAGACGAGCATCGGCGGGTGGTTCCACCACAACTGGCTGCACGACAACCTCGGCTTCTCGATGTGGTGGGACACCGGCTGCCGGGACTACCTCATCGAGGAGAACGTCTCTGAGGACAACTGGCGGGCCGGAGGGTTCTACGAAGCCAACGACCTGTCGGTGATCCGGCACAACTACAGCGCGAACAACGGCAGGGCCGCGACCATCGGCGGGCAGACCAGGACGCATGAGAACTGCGTGCAGTTCCGCATCGCCGACTCCAACTGCGTATCCGGTCGGGGGAGCTTCGAGTTCAACCTCCTGGACTACACCTTGGGCGGCGCCGACTCGGAGCTCGGGATGCTGTTCATGCTGTGGGACCACACCGGGACGGTGGCCCGGTCGTGTCAGAACTGGGACGTTCACGACAACCAGTTCTGGCTCAGGACTTCCTTCAACCAGCGGGTCGGGGGACAGGACACCGCGACAGGCTCGTTCCCGGTCTGGGCCAATAACTCGTTCTTCAGCAACCACTACAAGGTGCTCTCGACCTCCAACTCCTACTGGAAGTGGGACAGCGGAACCGGAAGTGGTGTCTCGAAGACCTGGGCCGAATGGCAGGCGTTCCATTCCGGCGATACGGACAGGACCCTGATCTAGATGGCGATCTCCATCACCAGCGTTACCGGAACCGGGACCGGGGTCGATGCGACCTCGTTCTCGGTGAGCCTCACGACCGACCCGGCCACTTTGTATGTCGCATGTCTCGAGGCTTCGCGGGATACAACGAACCCCCCGACCCCGACCGTGACCCATGGCGGCATCACCGCAACCCAGGTAGCTACCCTGCTGTGGATCACGACCGGGGCGAGCCGCAGGCAGCTTTGGATATTCGCATGGGACAGCGGGCCGGGTAGCGGACCGGGTACTTGTCTGTTCGACTTCGGCGTCACGATGTCTGGCTGCTCGATGGGCATCCTCAAGGTGACGGGCAGTGACGTGGCAAACGGCCTCGTTCAGACCTTCGTCCAGACGGCCGCGACCGGGGCGGATCTGTCGGGCACATCGGGTGCGACCGGAACACTTTCGGCGGCCGGGGACTCGAACAACCGTGTGATGGCGCTGTTCTGCCACCAAGCCAACGAGGAATCCACCGTTGAGGGAGGCTGGACGGCGCTCACGAACCAGACGCACAACAACCCATCGTCGGGGATGAAGCCGGGGTGGCACGCCAGCACGTTCGATACCACCCCCACGATGTCCTGGACGACCTCATCCCCCTACGGTGGGCTCGCGGCCGAGATCAAGGTTGCTGGCGCCGGCGGCGGAGGGGGCGTCTCGGACCCCTTCGGCATGAGCGGCTTCTTCGGAGGATAGATGCCACAACCCTATGCACTCGGAGCCAAGCCCGACCGATACGACCCGCGTGACTACCGATTCGCCCCACCGCTATCGGTGGCCCTAAACGCATCCACCATCGACCGGAAGTTCTACACGATGGTCGGCCCGGACTTCCGCATCAACCAGGGCAACGAGGGAACATGTGTCGGTCACGCGACTACGAACGTCCTGCTGGCCGGGGCCAGCGAACACGATACCTATGCGGAGTTCCAGACCGAGGAGGGAGCCCATCAGTTCGCCCGTAGGCTCTACCTCGAGGCGTCAGGGGACACCACCTATAAGCAAGGGATGCATCCCCGCGATGCCTGCGCCAAGCTGCTCGAGTGGGGGCTGATCGACTCCTATTGGAAGGTGCTCCAGGTTGATGACATCATCACCTGCCTCCTCACCTACGGCCCAGTCACGATTGCCGTCCCTTGGTATGGCTCGATGTACTACAACGATGGACGGCTCTCTAAGGCCTATGGCAATCAGTGGATCAAGGTCAACCTGGACTCGGAGCACGTCGGCTACCACGATCTCGCTCTGACCGGCGTGGACATGGCCCCCGATAACGGGGCTCCACCCTTCGTCCGGGTCGAGAACTCCTGGGGTTCAGGATGGCTAGCGAACGGCACGGCCAGGCTGACCATCGAGAGCTTCCGGCGGCTCAACATCTGGGATAACTGGACGTTCGCCGAGAAGCCCTTCTAAACCCTCCCTACTTGACCCTCCCTATCTAACCCACCTAGACTCAGCCTGAGGAGGCCTGGTGACCGATATCCAGACCCATTACGGGGTCATCCACGACGGTGGTTCATGCTGCGATGACTACGACAACATCAACATCTACCACCAGACGGACTCCCGGATCGTCAAGCTCCAGGGGCCGGCGCTCCGTGCGTTCAAGGCCGCTGAGCAGCGCATCACCCCCAAGCGGATGAAGATCAGGGGGAAGACCCGCCATATCCTCATCACGGGGATCGGCTGGCGGGACTGTGAGCTACAGCGACAACTCTGGAAGTCCGACCCCCAGCGCTATGCCAACCCGGACGGGTCCAAGCACTGCCGGGGACTGGCTGTCGATATCGACATGGGGCAGAGCGCCGCCCGACGTTACGCCATCAAGAAAGCCCTGCTCTTGGAGGGCTGGCATTACGCCGTCCCGGGCGAGCCTTGGCACACCTCGTATGTGGTGAGTGGATGAACGAGGAGAGCCCCGTCCATGAACGCAACGGCACCACCGTCACCCTCAGGGAATACATCGAAGCCATCATGGCCGAGAGGGATAAGGCACTCACGGCGGCGTTCAGGTCTCAGCAAGCCGCGCTCGAACTCGCTACCCGGAACCTCGAACTCAGGCTAGAGAAGCTGAACGAACTGAGGGCAGAGGTTACCCAGGACCGCTCGAACTTCCTTACCAGGGATCGATATGAGAGCCAGCACGGGGCCCTTGAGGACAAGGTGGATGCCCTTGAGAACTTCCGAGGTAAGGCCCTGGGGTTCGGTGCGCTGGTCTCGCTGCTCTCCGCTGTCGGGGGAGCACTCGTCGTAAAGGCTATCGGCGGATGACGACCCAGCCCTTTGCTGACCAAGCCCCGAACTTCGCGCCCTACATCGTCACGATCTCATGGACGGTCGGGGATTCCATCGAGGTCAACTGCGGGGATCTCGAGGGGTGGGAGGTTCTCGCCCTACTCGACCAGGCTAGGGAGATCGTCCAGGACGCCGAACGCGCCGAGGCTGAGGCCGAGGGAGAGGACGCGGAAGCGTGAGGAAACCCAAACCGGAAGGTCATTGCGAGGATTGCAATAGTCCCGACCATGGCGAGGGCGGCTGCTCTTGATGTTCGTCCCCTCGATGGTTCGTCGCGGCCCAGGCCTCACCCGCGCACAGGGCCCGAATGGGCAGCCCGTGGTCTTGTCCAATCTCTGTCACTGCGGCTGTCACCCACCTCAGAAGCCCCCGCCCGCAGTCGAGGCCAGGCTCTGCCGGGAGTGTGCAGACGAACGGTTCACGGCCTGGCAATCCCTGGTGGACGTGTTGATGCGCGATGACTAAGACAATAGGGGCAACCGACAATCCGGCCGTGCTTGGTGGCATGAAAGCTAAGAACAACGGCCGATACAACGGCAACGGCCGAGAGTGGCGTACCCCCCCAGAAGTCTTCGAGCCCCTCAATGATGAGTTCCATTTCACGCTAGACCCATGTACGACGGCGGATAACCCACTCGGCCTGTCTCGTTTTTACACAGAGGCGGATGATGGCCTTGCTATTCGCTGGGCTGGTGAACGGGTCTTTATGAATCCGCCCTATGGCCGCGAGGTTTATGAGTGGACGCGTAAGGCTAGGGAGGAATCGGCGCGTGGTGTGTTGGTGGTGGGTCTGTTGCCCGCCTCTACCGATCTCGCCTGGTGGCACGAGGATGTCGTTGGACACGCGGAGGTTCGATACATCCGTGGACGCGTGCGGTTCCTAACAGACGGTCCCTATCGCGCTTCCGGGTTCTTCGCCAGCGTCATTGTGATTTGGAGGCCCATGTGAAGTTCAAGGCGTTCTCAATTGCCGGCAGTACCAAGGTGAACATCGGGTTTGCTGATTTCCCGGGCACTATCGCCCATGAAGTGCATGGGAACCTTGGCCGCGAACTCGTGCGATTGGCGAATTTGCAACTGGACCGCGAGTGTGGGGTTGAGGTCTGGCCGGACCCGAGCGATTACGAGCTATACGAACGCAAGCGAAAGAAGAAACGATGACCGACCTACCCCCACCCCCGCCTATGACTTCCGACGAGATCGTCGGACACATCCGCGACCACTGGGTACAGAACATCGGGGCCGATTGGGACGAGGCCAACTCGAGGGCTGAGCGTGGGTTCTGGCACATGATCCAGACCGGAGCCATTCGAGAGTGGGGCTTCGACAACAAGGGGGACACGCTATACGAGGCACACACCCCGGTATCTCAAACCATCGTGTACGTCCTAGTCCCAAAGGAGGATTAGATGGCAGTGGGATTGAACGAGTCCGATATCAAACGGGTGCTGTGGACGGCAGCCCAAGCCTTCATCGGCGCGGTGCTCGTCCTCGCACCGGGGATCTTCCAGGCCCCGAACCTGGAGACGGCTAAGAGTCTCGCCATCGCCGCACTGGTGGCCGGCGTGGCTGCGGCCCTGAGCGCTTTGAAGAACCTGGTGCTCGATGACTCAAGTTCTCTCAAGTGACCGAGAACAAGACCTGGACACTCGGCCCCGAATACCCCGTGTTGCAATGCCCGCGATGTGGGGCAGGGCTTCGGGCTAGCGAATCGTTCTGTCATCGCTGCGCCAAGCTTCTTCCCGAGGACTGGGTGGCACGGGGGGTAGAGCGCTTTGATTAGGCGATGCCGGGTGTGTGGAGCCTCAATGGAAGGCCGTGGGCAGCAGGCTCAATACTGCTCCACTCGATGCAATGGTCGCGTCACACGCTTCAAGGGTCGGTATGGCATGACCGCTGAGCGGTGGCATTCGACCCTAATTGCTCAGTCGGGGCGCTGTGCTATTTGTGCGGAGCCCATGACAGTACCCTCCGTGGATCACGACCATCACACTGGTCGGGCTCGCGCACTCCTGTGCCAGCGGTGCAACAGCATGATTGGCTACATGGAATCCTCGCCCCGGCGGGTGATCTATGCCGCCCTGGACTACATCAGGGACCACAACTACACATACGAAGCTGTGTCGGGGGCAATTCATTGACAGAGCATGAGTGTGTGTTCTGGCATTACTACATAACCGGGCAGGGCCTCGTTTGGGACAACCCATTCGAGCCCTGCCCGGATTCGTATTTCCTGGATGGTTACGCATGTCTCGTCTGTGAGAAGCAGGGCCCCCGATGAGGTGTGAGCACCCCCAATGCACCGGGAACCATGACCGGAACAAGTGGGACAACATCTGCCCCCGAACTAGGGATGCCGGTCTGGCCCGCCACCGTCGCTGGTATGCCAATCAGACTTGGTACGAGCATCACCTCAAGCAGCTCAAGACCCGGCGCATCAAGGCGGTCAAGCGGATGAAGGATAGGGGGATGAGTGGCTAGGTACAGGGAGAAGGATGAGACCGACCTGACCTGGAACCGTATCCGAAGGCAGGTCACCAGGGATCTGGATACCCGCATCCAGAACTTCCGGGAGGAGCTCCTGAACGAGATGCTCACAGCATCTTGGGAGAAGTACGTCGCAGCCATCGAGACGGGCAGCCTCGTAGAGCTCGAGGATGAGGCAACTCGGTGGGTCGATGACCTACTCAGTCGGCAGCTGCGGCCCGCGATCAAGGCGAAGAATGGCCGAGTGGCGAAAGCTTAGGCCCTACCGGGTTCTAGATTTCGACCTCGAGAACCGTCCCCTCAACTACGTAGGTGACGATTTCACATTCTCCGAGATCACCGCTATCGCCTGGAAGTTCATCGGAGAGTCCGGACCTATCCACGCCCTGTGCTTGGGCGAAGTGCCCTCCCGCACCATGCTCCTTGGCTTCGTCGCCGCCTATATCCAGGCCGATCTAGTCACCGGGCATAACATCATCAAGCATGACCTACGCATCCTGAACGGTGCCCTCCTAGAACAGGGCCTATCCCCCTTGCCTCCCAAACTGGTATGCGATACGTATACCGACCTGAAACGCAAGGGTGGTGTATCGGGCTCCCAGGAGAACCTAGCAAAGATGCTGGGGGTCCGGGTCCGCAAGGTCGGGATGGGCCAGGCTGACTGGCGGGAGGCCAACCGCCTGACCCCTGAGGGGATCGATAAGACAAAGAGACGTGTAGTTGGGGACGTGAAACAGCATATCGCCCTGAGGCGGGAATTATTGAAACGCGACTGGCTCAAACCGCCTAGGGTGTGGAGACCCTAGGCGTCGTAGTGTGCTGAAAGTTCGTACATCCACTCATCAAGGCTCATCGGCGGGCGCAGCCTGTCGGGGAGTGGGAATCTCTCATCGGCGTTGAAATCAACGTCATCGAATGCCTCGGCAAGCTTGAGGCCCGCTGCGTAGAACTCTTTGAAAGCGGCGTGGAAGCGTTCTTCGGCTTCCTGCGCGTACTTGGTTTCCATGGCTTCCCTCCCAAGGTCTCAGTATGTGAGGCAAACCTATCCCTACCGAATCCTCCCGTCAATACCCTCCGGGAAAGAACACCTCTGTAATTTGCCCCGCTAGGGCCTCTGAGAGCGATTCTAAGCCATTTCTAGCCTTGCCCTGGGGTCAGGTACTAGGGAATACTGCCGATGCCCCTTAGATGGAAGCGTTCAGATCGGTCGGCGGTACCCAATGGCATTTCCTGGACTCTGAGACCAGGGAATCCTGGTGTGGCATCCCCCCAGGCTCGATCAGCCTTGAGGAGGCTCGTCCCTGGGATGACCTCGAGCCCCAGATCCAGTGTCAGAGGTGTCGGGTGAATGATCCTCGACCACTACCACTGATTCGGTTCTTTCGGGGCAAACCTCTGCCAGAACAGGGGGCAGTTCGTGGAACAGCTGGGCTAACGCGACAAGGTTCGCGTACCCCGGCATGGCAGTACCCCGGAACCACGTCTCGACAGTTTTGG
>Ga0070704_100002374_pt1 | contig 10560 bp, 5 predicted proteins | sample KBSK5252metaG_FD_65467 | JGI IMG/M metagenome (GOLD analysis project Ga0070704, IMG submission 65467) | Corn, switchgrass and miscanthus rhizosphere microbial communities from Kellogg Biological Station, Michigan, USA - KBS K5-25-2 metaG | ecosystem: Host-associated > Plants > Roots >... | reverse complement strand
CGACGACGGCATGACCGTGCCACGGGATGGCGAACATGACGCGCCCATCGCGCGTGTGGGGAACCATGATGGCCGTCTCCCCCGGCAAGAACTCGCGCGGCAGCACGATGTGAACTCCCTGGCTCGGCGCGATGATCGGTTTTGCCCCGGGTTGGTCCACGCGCCGCAGTTCATCGCAGAACGGGCCGGTGGCATTGATGATGCAGCGGGCGCCAAGCGTATGCGATTGGCCGCTTTCCTCGTCACGAAAAGTGAGTCCGCTGACGAAGCCGCCGCCATTTTTCACCAATGAAACGACGCGGGCATAATTGACCAAACAGGCGCCGTGCTCGGCGGCGGTGCTGGCCAGATCGATCAGCAGCCGCGCGTCGTCGAATTGCCCGTCGTGATACTTCACGCCCCCGCGGAGATCGTCCTGGGAAAGCGTGGGAATGCGCTCGAGCACTTCGTCACGCGAAAGAATCTGGGATGGACCAAAGCCATATTTGCCGGCCAGCAGGTCATAGACCTTCATGCCGATGCCGTAGAAAGGGGCCTCCCACCAGGCGTAGTTCGGAACGATGAACTGCATGTCGTGGACAAGGTGCGGCGCGTTTCGCAGCAACAACCCGCGCTCCTGCAGCGCTTCCATCACGAGCGAAATGTTCCCTTGCTGCAGGTAGCGGACGCCACCATGGACAAGTTTCGTGGAGCGGCTCGACGTGCCCTTGCCGAAGTCGTGCTGGTCGAGCAGCACCGCGCTGTAGCCGCGCGAGGCCGCGTCGACGACTATCCCAATCCCCGTCGCACCGCCGCCGACGACGGCGATATCCCACGGTTCGCGACGCCCGGCGATGCGTTGGAGAAAGGCGTCGCGCCGGAGCAGAGCGGTGGCGGTCATAGGAGGTGAGTTGGTTGAATGCGGACGGCGCCGTTTTTCACTTGTGCTCTTCCCATTCGCGCGCCCGGCTTAGCGCCTGGCTCCAGCGGGTGCGACGATGGGCCGCTTCATCGGCGCTCAGGCGCGGCTCGAACGTGCGCTCGGCCTGCCAGACCCGCGAGACTTCAGCGCGGTCTTTCCAAAAGCCCACCGCGAGGCCCGCCAGATACGCTGCCCCAAGCGCAGTGGTTTCAATCACCTTCGGTCGCACCACCGGCACTTGCAGAATGTCGGCTTGGAATTGCATCAGCATGTCGTTGGCACATGCGCCGCCGTCCACGCGCAGTCCGTTCATGGCGATGCCGCTATCCTCCTTCATCACTTCCAGCACGTCAGCGACCTGGAAGGCGATGCCCTCGAGGGCCGCGCGCGCGACGTGCGCCGCGGTCGTGCCACGCGTAATGCCGGCAATAATTCCACGGGCGTATTGGTCCCAGTGCGGCGCACCCAACCCGGCGAAGGCGGGCACCAGATACACGCCACCGCTATCGGGCACGCTCGCGGCGAGCTTCTCCACATCCACGGACGTCTTGATAATCCCAAGGCCGTCGCGCAGCCATTGCACCGCGGCCCCGCCAATGAACACACTCCCTTCCAGCGCGTACTCCGTCTGCGCCCCGAGCTGCCACGCCACCGTGGTGAGCAGTTTGTGGCGGGAAATTTGCGGCTCGGCCCCGATGTTCATCAGCATGAAGCAACCGGTGCCGTAGGTGTTTTTGGCCAAGCCGCGCTCGAAACAATTCTGGCCGAAGAGCGCGGCCTGCTGATCGCCGGCAATGCCCGCGATCGGGATGGACGCACCGAAAAGCGTCGTCTCGCCATAAACCTCGCTCGAGGAACGGACTTCCGGAAGCAAAGCGCGGGGCACCCCGAGCACGCCGAGCAGTTCGTCGTCCCAGCCGCCACGCAGGTTGTAGAGCATCGTGCGCGAGGCGTTGGAGGGATCGATGACATGCCGCGCGCCGTTAGTGAGCTTCCACACGAGCCACGAATCAATCGTGCCGAACGCCAACTCGCCGCGCTCCGCTCGTTGGCGCGCGCCCGGCACGTTATCCAGCAGCCAGCGCACTTTGCTGCCGGAGAAATACGCGTCGATGACCAACCCGGCGCGCTGCTGGATTCGTTCGGAGTGACCGGCTGCCTTCAGTCCGTCGCAAAATCCCGAAGTCCGGCGGTCCTGCCACACGATCGCATGATGGATCGGCTCCCCCGTCTTGCGGTCCCACAACACGGTGGTTTCGCGCTGATTCGTAATGCCGATGCCGGCGATGTCGCTGGCGGCCAGCCCGGCCTTGGTCAGCGCGGCGCGCGCGGTGTCGAGTTGGGTCTGCCAGATTTGGTTGGCGTCGTGCTCCACCCAGCCGGCCTGCGGGAAAATCTGCCGAAACTCCTGCTGCGCGACGGCGCGAATGGAACCGTCGTGCCCAAAAACAATGGCGCGGGAACTGGTGGTGCCTTGGTCAAGAGCGAGAATGGCTTTCATAGAAGTTTTAACCTGCTCGTGCGCGCGTATTGGGGCCATGAACTTCCGCTGAGAGAAGCGCCCTAACCCCCAGCTCCTCTCCCCTCTGATGCATCCGATGGGAGAGGGTGGCCGCAGGCCGGGTGAAGGTGCTGTTCATGGAAAGCAAACACCTCCGAACCGGACGTGAGTTGTAACCATGAACCAATCACTGCCCTCCCTCTCCGCCCTCCGAGGGGGGAGAGGGCCGGGGTGAGGTGGGCCTCCGGGCAGCCTAGTCTGCCGCCAACGGTTCATGGAGCTCATCGATGTTCTGGAAGTTCTGAATAAACCTCTCCCGCAGCGAACTCAACAGCAAAGTCTGTGATGCGTGACGCGCCACGGCGACCGCATGGAGACGCGTGCCAATGCGCACCTCACTTCTTGAGCAGCCCTTGCATGTCCAGCCAGTCGGCGAAGCGTTCAATCCAGCGGTCGGTGGGCAGGTTTTGCTTTTTCATGCCGAACCCGTGGCCGCCCGTGGCGAACAGGTGCAGCTCAGCCGGCTTTTTGGCGGCAGTCCAATCCTTGTACAAATCCAGGCTGTGGGGCGCTAACTTCAGCGGGTCATCCGTTGCCGCCAGGATGAACATGGGCGGGGCGTCCGCGGGCACGCCGGAAGGTTTAATCGTCCAGTTGTAGGCGAGATAAATCGGGGCCACAAAGTCGGGCCGCGTCTCGGGGGAATAGTTGTAGGCCACCGAGGCCGCCACGGTGCCGCCAGCAGAGAAACCGATAATGCCGATGCGCTTCGGGTTGATGCCGTACTCCGTGGCATGTTTGCGCACAAGCCCAACCGCCGCCAGGCCGTCCGCCAGCGCCAATTTGACGATCGGTTCCACGAGCGGGTCCAGCTTGCCGCGCGTCATCAACTCGCGCGTGGGATCGTCGGTCTTGCATTCCACCAGGCGATACTTCAGCACGAAGCAGGTCACGCCCTGCTCATTCAGCCAGCGCGCGACGTTGCAACCTTCGCTGTCAATGGACAGCGCGAAAAAGGCGCCGCCAGGACAAATTATGGCCGCCGTGCCATTGGCCTTCGCCGCGTCCGGCCGAAACATGGTCAGGGTCGGATTGACCACATTGAACACGATGTGGCCGTTCCACAGGTTGCTGCGGCTCTCCTGCTCGGTGTGGGTCCAATTCTCGGAACCGGGGGCGGGACCTTCATAGAGCCGGAGCACTTTTTCTTGAGCGCCGACGTTCAGGCCCACGGCGCACCACAACAGCATGGCGAGAGCTTTCATGAGCGAGTCATTGGGAGCGCTTGAACCTGAAGTCTCGCCATTTTACTGAAACAGTTGCGGCGCGAATTCGTGAAGATAATCGCGCCAGTTGATCCACGTATGCCCTCCGTCGGTTTCTTTGAAGACGACGTCAAAGCCGTGCTTTTTGAGCATCGCCACCGTGGCGCGCGAAGTCTCAATCAGAAAATCATCCTTGCCGGTGGCAAACCAAAACAGTTTCAAATCCTTCTTCAGCTTCGCGTCGTCCAGCTTGGCCTGATGCCGTTCCTCGAACGAAGGGCCCGCCGGGGTATTGGTGTTGGTGGCCCCGATGCGATTTCCGCCCGTAATGCCAAACACCCCCGAGCTGAACACGCCCAGGTAGCTGAATTTGTCCAACTGCGGGATGCCAATGTTCAGCGTTTGCCCGCCGCCCATGCTCAATCCTGCCATGGCCCGGTGTCTGCGGTCCGTGTAGACGCGATAACTCCGCTCCACCAGCGGCAAAATATCCGTCACCATTTCCTGGGAAAAGTCGTCCACAGCCGGCCGGGGGCCTCCAGCTCGGAACGGCCCAGTATGACCGGCGGGCATCACGACGAGCATAGGCTTGGCTTTTTTGGCAGCGATTAAATTGTCGAGGATAAAGCCGGCGCGCCCGACTGAGGTCCACGAATCGTCGCAATCGCCGGCGCCGTGGAGCAGGTAGAACACCGGGAATTTCCCTTTACCCGACTCGTAGCCCGGGGGCGTGTAAATATGCAGGCGGCGGAAGCGTTTGAGCACGGTCGAATAATAAGTGACCGCCGAGACCGCGCCGTGCGGGACGCTCTGCGTGTCCATGAAGTCGGCGCCCGGCACATTAACGAGGCTCCAGACATTGTTGTTGGACTCGCTGGTGGCCGGATTGCGGGGGTCTATCACCGAAAGTCCATCCACGTTGAAGTTGTAACGGAAGGCACCGGGACGGATGGGGCCGAGCGTCACTTCCCAGACGCCGTTGGTGCCCTTGGTCATCTCGGCACCCGGCCCGTTCCCGGGAATGTCGCCCGCGCTAACCCGCACGGACTCGGCTTTCGGAGCCAGGATGCGAAAGGTGACGTGCCGGTCTTCCGAAACTTGCGGCGAGACGACCTGCGGCCCCTGCGGCCCGCGATTTCGGGCCGGGGCCGCCGCCGGTTGAGCATGAATGGAGAGTGGAAACATCAACACGGCCAACAACACGATGCCGGTGGACGGACGGGGTGCCTGACGGGGTTGCATAATGTTGGTGTGACCGCTGCGGGACGGCGCCGGTTACAACCTGGACGTGTTTAGCGTGGGGGACGCGGCAGCGTAGCGCAGGCTTGCAAGCAGCTTCCAAGCCTGCGCTACGTCACGGGCTAGGGCGTGAATGTCGCGCGATAGAATCGTTGCGGTCTGGTGAGGGAGAGCGGGTCGTCGAAGGAAACCGTCCCATCCTGATTGAGCACCGAGCTCAAAGTCTGCCAGCTCCGCAAATCCTCGGAGACATCGATGCGATAGGCGCGCCCGCCGATGCCCTCCAGGCGGAGGGTGACTCGGCCGGTGGCGTCGCGGCGCAGCCAACCCACGGAGAAAGGCGCCGCCAAGGGCGCCGAGATGTCGATGAAGCAGACCCGATTGTTATTGGCACCGGTCCCATTGCTCAGGGTCAACTTCCCATCCGCCACCGTGAGCAGATTGGAGGAAGTAAACCAACGCGTGCTGGAGCTGGCATTGCCACTAAGGCTGAGTGTTCCTTCCAGGTTATAGCGATACGACGTGTTGTTCTGGCGGTTGGGGTCGCCAGCCACCAGGACCACTTGATAGGCGCCATTCGGAACCGCAATTTCCCAAATGCTCCCGCCCCCGCTGACCTGAGTGGCAGCGTAGGTATCGTAGCGCTGGTCCGGCGACGTAGAAGCGTTGCGATCGACCATGTTGGCCGTATTGTCGACGTTCCAGCCGTAAACCAACCCGCTGCTGCGCGTGCCGTAAACGTCGCCCGCATCCATATCGTAGCCGGGAGGGACAGCGGCGGCCGCAGGTTGAAAGTTGATGTGCGCACCCGAAAAAAGCGGCGTGGCAGCTCGGGCCACGATCGAAAAAGCTGAGCCGCCCTGCGCATTGGTCGCGCGCAGACGATAAAAGTAAGTCGTCGCAGGACTGACCGCGCGGTCCACATACTTCCGAGCCGCGGCAGCGACCGAAGCCAGGAAACTAAAGGCGGTTCCGTTGGTGGAACGTTCGAGCAGAAATCCGGTTTGGTTGGTGGAACCCGGGGTCCACAGCACGCTCACTTCGCGGCTGCCCAAGGCGGCCGCCACGAGACTGACGGGAGCCGCCGGCGGAGATTGAACAAGCACGGTCACCGGCGCCGAGGTGGTTCGCCCGCCCACACCAAAGAGTGCGCGGGCTGTCAGGGTATAAACCCCATCGGGCACCTGGCTCCAGGTAAGAGCATAGGGCGGCTCGGAGGTTTCGGCGAACTGCGCCCCATCGCGGAAGAAGAGCACGCGGAAGATCGACCAATCATTGCTTTGCACTGTCGCCACGACGGGGATCACCGGCTTGGGTCCCACGAACACTGCCCCGTTGGTCGGTGAAGTCAGCGTAACCACTGGCGGCGGCGGTGGACAATCCGGATAAAGCCGCACCTCGTTCGTCGTGGAAAGCCCCGCCGGATCGGAAACAATCAACACCACCCGGTAGTAATATGTCTCCCCGTCGCAGCCCACCGGGGAAATGACCGTGGTGGTGGCACAGTCGTTCACCGGCGGGTCCTCATGCTCATGTTGAGCATGGTGGAGGATGGTTTGCCACGAGCATGTCAATTGGCCCAAACTGTGTTCCGCATCGGAAATCATGGCCGTGCAGTTGTACACCGTGTCGCCGGACATCGGATACTTCGCCCCATCCACCGGGCTCGTGATGACGACTTGAGGAGGCGTATTGTTGACGGACACCACCACGCGGTTGGTGGCGCGCAGCCCGCCCGGGTCCGTCACGACCAAAGTCACGGTGAACGGGGTCGGCACTCCCGCCGGCGCGACAAATGTATGCGAAATAGTTGTCCCGGCGCTGGGCAGGCTGCCGTCGCCAAAGTCCCATAAATAAGTGAGGGGCTGGTTCTCCGGATCGGTCGAACTGCTGCCGCTGAACTGCACCGTCAGCGGCGACGTTCCATAGGTGCGCTCAAGCTGCACCCGCGCGGTGGGCGCCTGGTTGTTCGCCGCCGCATAGCGCACACGCATGATGTCCGAGGTCCACGGAATGTAATACAGTCCGCCCCCCACCGGATCGCTGGTAACGAACACCAACCCGCCGGCACTGGTGGCAAAATCCTGGACGCGGCTCAAGCGATGGTTGGCATCAAACGTGAACATCTTGATCCATTGCTCTCCGTAGTCCGCGTGATAATAAATATTCCTGTACTCGGGCGGAAAATCGGCGCGGGTATACCACACGCCCCCGATGGAGCAGTTGCCCGGAAAGGTCGAGCCGCTCACGGGTGAGCCACTGGCGCCCACATTAATGACAGCAGCATTAGTCCCGGAAAAAATTCCGGCGCGCGCCGGTCCGGTGTCGTGCTTCCAATCGAGGGCCGGACGGCGATGGACAAAATGCGGAATGGACGCGGGGATTTGACGCGTCGAGTCGCACGGATTGGGCCAGGAGGGAGTTCCCAGCGTCTCCTGCACGATCAGCTCCTTGAAATAAAAGAACTGCCGCGTGCATCCGTTCACGCCCAAGAGTGGATTCGGCGCATCCTGATTGACGATATTCGGGTTCACATAAGCCGATTGTACTTCCAGCCCCTCAAAGATCGGCCAGCCAAAATTCTGCCCCGGGCCCGTGCAGACGTTCAGATCCTCCCACGTGCGCCAGCCCACATCGCCGATATACAACACCCCAGGATTGGCCTCGGCAGGATTGGTGCTGCCCGTGCCGGGGCGCAGGTTGACGCGGCATGGATTCCGCAGGCCCAGCGCCCAGACCCGCGAGCGGGCCGAGCGCGGCGCCGTCGAATCATAAAATGGATTGCTGGGCACACCGTCTCCCGTCGCGGGATCCAGGCGCAGAATCTTTCCGCTCAACGAATCGACCATCTGCGCACGCAGCGAGCCCACATTTTCCTTCGGGCGGATGATCCCCTCATCCAAGGCCACCTGCCAATAGGTCTCACCGGCGCTCCCGACATCGGCGGACGAATAGCTGGCGCCATCTCCGCAAGAAACCAATAACGTGCCGTCCGTCCCAAACAGCACCGACCCCGGCCCGTGCGATTGGTGAGTGCTCGGAATCCCGGTGGTGATGCTTTCGCCCAGCAGGATCTTTCGGCTGGCCGGATCCACCGAGCGAAAGCCATCCGATGAACGGGCGGTGTAGCGGGTCAAGCGGGAGATGGTGGCAGTGAAGTATTCGTCCGTATTCGGATCGTAATTGGGCGTCCCAAAGTTTTTCAAATGGTGGTGGTCCACCATGTAGAGCAGGTAGAGGTAGCCATTGGTGTAGAACTGCGGATGCAGACAGAAGCCCAGCAGGCCGAAGTCGCGCCACCCGCCGACCTCCTCGCTCAGGTCAAGAAATGGCGTGGCGCTTTTCACGCCGTTCTCGACGATCCAGACTTTGCCGCCTCGTTCCCAGGCGTACATGCGCCCGTCGGCGGCGAAGGTGACGCCGACCACTTCGTTCCAGCCGAAACCGACCGTTTCTTCGACAAATCCTGTCGGCAAATTCGCCGCCCAAAGCTCCGGAACGTGCACCTGGCCGAGCACAAACCACGTTACAAAAAGCAGGAGCAACCGCGGCGCGAGGCCATCGAACCGGAGCCGAAAAGCCGTTGGCCTGACAGAGCCTTGAGCTCGATGCCTCAGGACGGTTGGAGATTTCACACGTCTGATAATTTCAGCGCAACACCTGTCCTGGGCGGTGTTGTCGCCGCGTCGTTGGTATGCCTGGAAGTAAACCGCAATGGGGGGAAAAAGGCGAGGAATTTGTCGATTTCAGGGCGGCAAAAATTCCCCCTAACGTCCCGTTGACCTTCAACTTTCGTATGATAGGCTGAATGCCGTTATGAGCGCACGCAAGATTGCAAATCCGGACTTGGTTCAATCCTCCTTCACCGTCCAAGCACATACCACCCGGCTCGATTTGCCCGCCAACGCGGTGCGTATCCGCAAAAATGGAATCGAGTTCCGTTCCGCTGGCTCCATTCCCGTCTGGACCGAAATGACCGTGTCGATGCTCACCCCCGCCAATTCGCGCAGGGTGAACTTCTCCGGCGTCGTGGTCGCCTGTAACGGCAACCGGCACGCCGGCTTCATGGTCTCCTTACTGTTTACCAACGTGTCCAAAGCGGCCCAGGCCCGGCTGAACTCCATGGCGGTAGCACCGTAATCCGGCTGAGCATGTCGAAGGGGCCCAGACAGGCTTTCTTCGCACCGTAGGTTTGGCATGGCAGGAATGTCCTCAGGCGACGCCTGTAAGGAAGGGTTCTTGCTACGCCAAACCTACTCCTACTCCTGTCGGACCACCATCAGCATGTCGAGCTTCGCGCCCGTCACCTTCTGGCGTCTCCCGCCCGGCCACTGCACTTCGACTTCCTCAACCTGCGTCGCCGACCCCAGCCCGATCGTCACTGGCAATTCCGACTGCGATAGATAACTGCGGGTCGGCATCACCTGCCGGGAAAGCCGCTGGCCGCCAGCGCGGACTTTTATCCAAGCGCCGATCGCGTCTCGATTGCATTTCGTCCCGACGAGTTTGAACCGAAGCCAATGCCGCGACAGCGTCTGGTCGTTCCGCAATAACAACGGCGGGCCCGCAATTTGGGTCATCACCACGTCCAGGTCGCCATCGCCATCGATGTCTGAAAACGCCGAGCCGCGTCCCACCAGCGGACGCATCAGGTCGGCTCCGCAATTGGCTTCCGGCACGGCGACGAAATTCATGCCGCGCGTAGAGCCGCGATTCCAGAAGAGTTGCGCCGGCTGCCGGTAGCGTTGGTTGGGCTGATATTGCGCGATCGCTTCGTCGAGGTGGCCGTTTGCCGTCAGGACATCCAGTCGTCCATCCAAATCATAATCGAAAAAAAACAGCCCAAATTTCAGCAGTTGCCGGCTGGCCGGCCCCATCCCTTCGGTGACGGCTTCGTCGGCGAAACGCAACGCGTCCCGTTGCGAGACGTAAAGGGCATTCATCTCGTTGGCAAAGTTCCCAATGGCGATGCCAAGCGCGCCGTCATTGCGAAAGCGGGCGGCATCGATCCCCATGGCGCCGCGCGCACTGCCGTAGGCGTCAAAGGCAATCCCCGAGTGCGAACCGATCTCGGCGAAGCGCCCATCGCGCAGATTATGAAAGAGAAAGTTCTGCACGGTGTCGTTGGCCACGATGAGATCGATCCAGCCATCATCATCCACGTCCACCGGCGCCACGGCCAACGATTTTGCCACGGGCTGTCCAGTAGTTGGGTCGCGAACCTGAAGGCCGCTCGAGGCCGACACATCGGTAAACCGGCCGCCGCCATCGTTTCGATAAAGCGACGGAAAACTTCCCTCAAAGCGCATGGGCGGCCCGTAGGCCCGGGTCTTGCCATCGAACGTGTAGCCCACCTTCAGATCGAGCTCCCGCGACCACCGCACGTAGTGGCAGACAAACAAATCCAAATCCCCGTCATTGTCGTAGTCAATCCACGCCGCGCTCGTGCTCCAGTCATTGGTGGAACCGCCAATCCCTGAGGACACCGTCACCTCCGTGAAGCGCCCTTGGCCGGCATTATGGAACAGGCGGTTGCCCCCAACTCCCGTGAGCACCACATCGACCAGGCCGTCGTTGTCATAATCACCGGTCGCGCAGCCCATGCCGTAAAAGCTGATATCCAAGCCCGAGCCGGCGGTGACATCATCAAAACG
>Ga0070704_100002372_pt1 | contig 10566 bp, 9 predicted proteins | sample KBSK5252metaG_FD_65467 | JGI IMG/M metagenome (GOLD analysis project Ga0070704, IMG submission 65467) | Corn, switchgrass and miscanthus rhizosphere microbial communities from Kellogg Biological Station, Michigan, USA - KBS K5-25-2 metaG | ecosystem: Host-associated > Plants > Roots >... | reverse complement strand
AACTCTTAACAACCGGCTCGTCCTGTGATAATTAGCGCTGGTTGGAGATGGAGGTAAAGGCCGTATGAAGTCAAAGCTAATCGCAGCGCTGTCATTGATGACAGCTCTCTCGTTTGGAATGCTCTTGCCGGGGGTGGCCGTAAGTCATGGCGGAGGAAATGTCTTCGCCAATGACCAGGACCCACCAGCAACTGCTCAAACCGACACTGCGGCGACGATGCGAAAGGCGCGGGCGCTGGTGGAATACCTGGAGAAAACCAAAGACAAACGGGTCGAGAGAGTGGCGGTCAATAAATTCAGCCTGAGCGGTGTGGGCGCCGAGGAATACGTCAACTACACCGTTAAGATCGGCGACGTTAAATATCAGGTAGGCCGGCCAGGTAAAGCCAGAGTCGCCCGCGAGAACTATCTGGTCTTCGATGTCTGGGCGGGAAAGACCTCTTACGTTACTGTCGGCGACGATGACATTGATGGCAGCGTCGATAGCGGGATGGACGTCAAGGCGGCTACCAAAGAGGAGAAGAAGATCTATGGCACGAAGGACTATGTACTAAAAGATCGTGAGCGTTGGCAGGGTGTGTATGAGAAGTTCATTGATACGGTGGTTCAGTTTCTTGGGATCACGGTACCTTAGGCCTGACGGCCGGTTTCGAGTTTTGAGTTTTGAGTTTCGAGTTTTGAGTTAAGCACTTTTGGAGTGCGCTGACTTGTCAGCGCTTTGGTACGGCGCGACTAGTCGCGCCTTATGAAAGCGGCGACGAGTCGCCGCACTCCAAACAAAAAAATGCCGCGACGGTTAATCGCGGCATCTTCGGATGGGTTAGACGTTTTTCTGCTGTTGGAAGCGCGAGCACCCGGTCGCTACCGCTCGCGGTGCTGACACATGCTCAAGGCCGGCCGAGAATTCCGCCCAGGATATCAATGATTCCGCCGCCGTTATTGCCTCTTTGGTAGCCACCGTTGTTGTTACCACCATACTGGCGAAAACCTGCGTCATAGCCTTGCACAAAACCCTGTCGGAAAGCCTGCGAGTTGGCATCCTTGTAGTAGCGTGAACGCTGCGGACTGTAGCTCTGCCCACGTTGCGCATCGCTGGCGCCAGTTTGTATGCCGGCCTGATATCCCTGGTTCATCGCCATCTGATTGGCGTTGCCACCGTTGTTGTAGCCACCATTGTTATAGCCGCCGTTGTTGTAGGTCCCGTTATTGTAGGTGCCGTTGTTATAGCCACCGTTGTTGTTACCAGCATACTGGCGAAAACCTGCTTCATAGCCCCGCACGAAACCATTTCGAAAAGGCTGTGATGAGGCATCCCGGTAATAGCGTGAACGTTGCGGGCTGTAGCTCTGCCCACGTTGCGCATCACTGGCGCCAGTTTGCAGGCCGGCCTGGTATCCCTGGTTCAGCGCTTGATTGCCGTAGCCGCGATTGTTGCCATAACGATCATCACGGCGGCCGCGACCCTGGTCCTGGTTTCGATCCTGCCAAATCTGTCGATCGCGCTCGCGGCGCTGCCATTCATCGTTACTGCGGCCCTGCGCCTGAGCAGTAATGCTCATCATAAATCCGATTCCCAGCATTAAAGAGAAAGCGAAGATAGCTTTGCCGATTCTTCCATTGTAGTTAATTGTTCTCATCTCAAATTGTCTCCTTGATGAAAGGGACAACAAGCTGTATGCCGCCCTTACTGGAAAGGGAGAATCGGGGGTTCTAAAGCAGTTACACCGGACAGCCAATAAGCCAAACCCTCATATCGTGCAGAGGAGGCGCAGATACAGTGGCGAAGCCACCCAGGTGCTCGCCTTATCAAAGCGGTGACGAGAGCACTCGCCTTTTGGAGTGCGCTGACTTGTCAGCGCTTTGGCCGGCGCGACTAGTCGCGCCTGAAGCTAAAGCCAAGCCCTCCCTCACGGTCGGGCTACTGCCCCTTACGCGCCGCACTCCATAGCCCCTTGCAAAAAACATTACAAACTTTGCAATAAGCAGCACTAGAGTGTATAAGCCACCTGTTCTCACTTGTTTTCAGGAGGCTCACACCTATGAAGCTGCATCCCGCTTATCTTCTTTCCTGCTTGTTCCTGGTCCTTTTACTGTCTGGTTCGACTGCTTTCGGCCAGGCCAATGGCAAGCTTCAAATCCATTTCATCGACGTCGGCCAGGGCGACGGGGCTTTACTCATTTCGCCCCTGGGCGAGACGGTTCTGTTTGATAACGGCAAGCGCGGCAATTGCGACCTGCCCGTCTCCTACCTGCAGCAACTGGGCACGACCAAAATCGATTACATGATTGTCAGCCATTACCATGACGATCATATCGGCTGCACCACCGAAGTTCTCACTGAGTTTCCTTTGCAGAAGAAAGGCTTCGATCGCGGCGGCAACTACAACTCCACGACCTTTCAAAAGTATGTGGCCAAGCTCGGCGCCAAACGGACGACTGCGACCGTGGGAACGACGATCATTTTGGATTCCGGCTCTAACCATCCGGTGAAGGTCGAAATTGTGGCCCTGAGCGGCAACGGTATTCCCACCACAAATGAAAATGATCTGAGCGTAGTGGCGACAGTTCGGTTTGGTAATTTTGATGCAGTGATTGCCGGAGACCTGAGCGGCTTCAAGACCGGCTCTTACGAAGACATTGAATCGTCGGTGGCGCCCAAGGTCGGTCAGGTGGAAGTCTACAAAGTAAATCATCACGGCAGCGCCTACAGTTCAAATGAGGTCTGGCTGGCGACGCTGAAGCCGAAGATTGGAATTATTTCTACCGGCTCCGGCAACAGTTACAATCACCCGACGCAGGAGTGCCTCGACCGCCTGCATGCGGTGGGGATGAAAACTTACTGGACTGAGACTGGCAATGGCGTCGAGCCTGACCCTACGGTTGATTTCATCGGCAAGAATATTTTGGTGGAGGCGACCCCGGGAAGCTGGACGTTCACAGTCAACTACGGCAGCAACCAGTTGGACACCTATCCGGATTGGGGAGCGCCGCCGGAAGCCGAAACAGTGCCAGTGTTCGCATGGAGCAAGAACTCAAACATCTACCATTTTGCTAACTGCAAGTTTGTGAAGAACATCAGTGTCGCCAACCTGGAGAAAGGCAACACTCCACCCGCCGGCAAGACTCTGCATGCAGGCTGTCCGAAGTGATCGGCTGGAGTTTGGAGTGCGCTGACTTGTCAGCGCTTTGTTAGTGTGACTTGAGAGGTGAGGCGACGCTATTACCTGCGGCTCTTCTTTGAAAACTTTATCGACCTAAAAATCTGCTTGGCGGTTTCGAGATCGGCGGCGTTGCTGCTCTCCAGCTCCATGTAAAGCTCAACCTTGGCTTTCTCCCAATTCCCGATATTCAGCTCTGAGCGATAAATGCGCGCACCGTTCCGGACCAAGGCAAAAGTGCGAATATTAGCGCGCTTGCCGCCAATGCTGGTTTCCTCCTCCTCGTACTTTTCCATTTCCGGCTCGCGGCGCACATCGTAGGCGTTGGAAGCAGTGTCGCCCCACACGAATAAGAACCGCGTCTTGCCTTTGTAGTATTCGCCCAGATAATGTTCGACGCCCATCATGTCGGTTTTGATGAAGCCTTGGGGCAAGCTGAAAGTAAACCAACCATCCGCATTGATGTTTTGCCATCCCGAAGCCTGCGCGAATTTCGATTTGCTTAGCGGCGGAACCGTCGCGACTGAAGCTTTGGAGTTTTCGGTTCGTGGCCAGCGTTCCATGTTGTAGATGCGCTCTCTAGCGGGCTTGTCGGCCGTTGCCGGCCAGTTGAGAATTGCTTTCCATGAATCTGCGTTCACACGTTCCCAGCGAAACGAGTTGCGCGCTTTCGTCACCGGCATAAACGTAATCGAGTTCTCATTGATCAAAGTCGCAACCCAGCGCGACCCCGCACTGCCGCCGCCGAACTCGCCGTCCTCCAATTCAAAGCGAGTTGTGTCAGTGACCTTCGTTAGCTTCTCGTCTTCAAAGCCATCGACGGCCAGCGTGGTTGGGTTTTCGAATCGATAGCGCTCAAAGAAAGGGACCTGGTCGACGCCGGTGCCGCGCCATGAACCTTCAATCCAGCGCAGTTTTTGTAGGTCTGTGGTGGTGAAGACTCTTAGTTTGGGTTTCTCAGTTCCGGTTTCCTGCGCAGTTACTGAACTCGCAAGGCACAAGAACAGGACTACGAATAGATAGCGGATTGATTTCATGCTGAAAGTGTAAGGAGAAGGATTTGAGGATTCAAGTTATCGGCGTTACAGAGGCCCGCGGCTTTGCACAAAAAGTCACCGGCCCGGATCACTGAGAGCATTTAAGGTCAGCATTGGTTCGTGTTGCTTCGTCAGGTTTCGAGTAATTTCGTGGATCGTGTGCTGAGGATTCCGGAGGCTACGATCCACGAAATCACACTAAGCTACATTAAAGAACACCAAACCTCGTTGAAGCGAGGTGTTAATGAGATTTTGAGTTTGGATTTTTGGTGGAGCAGAGGGGGATCGAACCCCTGACCTCCGCATTGCGAACGCGGCGCTCTGCCAAACTGAGCTACTGCCCCACGACGAACGAGAATACAGCGTCAAGTTTCAGGTTTCAAGCTTCGGGTTGAATCCGCAGATTGCGGAAATTGGTCATTTCGGCGTCAGGTCGAGCGCCTCGACGACTCTGGTAAACGGTATCTGGGCCGCCTGGTTCACCTCTTTCACGATCTCAGGATTCGCGGCTTCGAACAAGCACATGCAATGCGCCTCTCCCGGGACAAAGGTCGTGCGGATATAGCGCACAGCTTTGCCGTTCGCAGTGAATTGATCGCTGGTTTCGATGGCTGCCTTTTGCGCGGCCGCCAGTTGCTCCATTTCGATTCCGGGAAGGTCACGCTCGACCATGTAGACTGGCATAAGACATTCTCCTCTCTCCTTTTAAGTTGAAAATGTTGCGAGAACTTAGCACTGATTCGTTTGGAATGCACTAACCAGCGAGCCGCCGGGCAGCGCTTTCGATGGCTTCATTAATCCGTGCTGTTTCAGCTCCACCACCTTGCGCCATATCCGGACGGCCACCGCCGCGCCCGCCAATTATCGAACAAGCTCCGCGCATCAACACGTTCATGTCGCCATCTGCGTCCGACGATCTCGCGAAGACCAGGCGCGCGCTATCGCTGTCACGCGAGCCCAAAAGAGCTATTGTTTTTGGATGAGCGATCAGAGCAAGAGCAAGATGTTTGAGAGAATCGGCGGTGCGATCGTCAAAGACTTTGGCGATCACCAGTGGGCTAACAGCGTCCTGGCTCGCGGACGAACGTGAGCCCCGATCAACTTGCTTCAGGAGTTCTTCCGCTTCCACGCGACACGCAATTTCTTCAAGTTCCGCGGCGCGACGGCGGAGTTTCTTATTCTCTTCAACCAATCGCGCGACCAGCGCCGGCGAATCTTCACGGCCCGCGCTGAAAAGTTCGGCCACTTCGCGCGCTGTCTTGTTTGCTTTGCGATAATCAGCCAGGACGCGAATGCCCGCCATGAACTGAATTCGCGTCAGGCCTTTCGCGCGTTCCCAACTGCGTACAGCAATCACGCCGACTTCGCCGGTTGATCTCGCATGGGTGCCACCGCATGGAGTGAGATCAAAATCATCTATTTCAATTAAGCGCAGCTCGCCGGCCCGGGCCGGCTCTTTTCGCAAAGGCAGACTTGCAGCCTGTTCAGACGTCACTTGTCGAATCTGAATTGGCCGGGCTTCCCAAATAATCTGATTGGCGAGATCAACCGCCTGCTCAATTCGTTCGTCAGTTGGATCATCCAGGGCCACATCGATCTCGCATTCACTTTCCAGTACGCGAAAACTGCGCGTCGGCGCGTCAAACAATTTGACGAAAGCCGCCGAAAGAATGTGCTGTCCCGTGTGCTGTTGCATGTGATCCAGACGTCGCAGCCAATCAACCTTTCCGTGGACGGTGTCGCCAACTTCAAGAACCGCCCCCTGGACTACATGTAGGACGCCGGCGTCTTCTGCGTCGATGCAATCAACCACACGAGCATCGCCAAGTGTCCCGCTGTCCGCGGGTTGGCCGCCGCCCGTGGGATAGAACGCGGTCCGATCGAGGGTCACAAGAACCTGGCCTTCACGTTCGCCCTCGCTCACGGCCATAACGCGAGCTTCGAATTCGAGCAAGCGAGAATCGTGGTAGTAGAGGCGATCGGTTACGGGCATGATCAGTTAATGAACTCCGTCGAGTGTTTGCGTACGCGCAGAGAAGTTCACCACAAAGACACGAAGAACACAAAACATTCAAGCACGAATTTCACTTTGTGCTCTTCGTGCCTTAGTGGTTAAGATTCAGACGCCCTGGTCGCTCCATCATATTCTATTGGCAACGGAGACTCCTGTTAGATGACAACCAACCTACGTCTCGTTTTCTCCAGGGTCGCCAGACTTGGTCTACTCGCGCTCGCTTTTTCCAGCGGGGCCGTGGCGCAAGATCAGCCGCTCAAGATCAATTATCGCCTCGCGGTGCCGCATCCGAATTCGCATCTCTTTGAAGTCAGCATCGAAGTCGAGAAACCCGCAGACACGCAGATCGACGCTCTGGATTTTCAAATGGCAAAGTGGTCACCCGGCCGCTACGCCGTATTTGATTTCGCAAAGAACGTTCAGGAGTTTCAGGCCGCCGCCGGAATATGCCCGCCGAGATCCCTATGCGATCAGGCGATGCGGCCGGTAACGCGTGTGGATGACCAAACCTGGCGAGTCCCATTCATGAAGTCGCCAAGCTTAACCATCAGATACAAAGTCTTCGCCAACGATCTGTCAGGGACTTTTTCGATCCTTAATGCACGGCACGCAAACTTTAACGGCGGCTGCCTGTTTATGTACGTGGTCGACCACAAGCAGGACGCCGTCAGTCTCTCGATCGATCCGCCGAAGGGTTGGCGGATTACCAACGGTCGCATGAACCGTTCCGATCAGCGCGAATGGGAGTTTTCCAATTGGGACGTGATGATTGATACGCCGACCGAAATCGGGCCCGACTGGACCAGCGATAATTTCAAAGTCGGAGGCAGGACCTATCATGTGGTGGTTCATTCGCTGGGCAGTGAAGGCGGCAAGCGCGGGGCGCTGGTGCGCGACATCGAAAAGATTGTGAAAGCCGAGACCGCGATGTGGGGTCCGCCGGAGTTTGATTCGTACACGTTTCTGATTCACTTCGCGAATGATGGTCATTCGGGCGACGGCATGGAGCACCTGACCTCAACCCAGATCATTGAGCCTGGCGAGTTGGCCGACCCGGGCATGCTTGAGGAGACTCTGGACACCGTTGCCCACGAGTTTTTTCATGTCTGGAACGTGAAGCGGCTGCGGCCTGTCGAATTGGGCCCGTGGGACTTTACGCGGCCGGCAAATACGCGCGGGTTGTGGATCGCCGAGGGCCTCACGAATTATTACGGCCACTTGATGATGCGCCGCGCCGGAATCTGGAGCGATTCCGAGCTTTGGTCCAAGCTGGTCCAGCAAATAACTGAGATTGAGAATGCGCCGGGCAGCCGTCTGATGAGCGCGGAAGAATCATCGCTCTCGGCGCCATTCATAGACGATGCGCCACACGCACAGCAAACCAACCTCACTTACACTTCGGTTAGTTACTATCCGAAAGGGGAAATACTCGGCATCGTGCTCGATTTGCTAATCCGCGGCAAGACCAACGGCAAAGCTTCGCTCGACGATGTAATGCGGCGCATGTATGAAGAGTTTTACGTGAAGAGTCCTAACGCTACTTACTATCTGCGCGGGCGCGGTTACCGCAACGAGGATTTCGAGCGCGTGGTTTCGGAAGTGGCCGGCGCCGACATGAGCGAATTTTTCAAACTCTATGTGCGCGGCGTAGAGACGCCACCGTACGACGAGGCTTTTGCGCAAGTTGGTTTGCGTTTGACTCGGCAGCCGCGGTCTCCTGTTTCAGTGGGCGTTAACGCCGATGACACTGACACGACCAGCTTCAGGGTGGGACGCGTGCGTCCGAACTCGCCGGCAGCCGCAGCCGGATGGGAAGTAGGCGACAAGATTCTTACGGTCGGAAGCGCCAGGGTTACTTCAATCACTAACTTTCTAAAGATAATCGGACGTTACAAACCTGGGGATCGCGTGAACGTAGCCGTGCAGCGCGGGGCGCGAATAATTCAGACGACAATCGTCATGGGCGCGCCGCAGCTTATGGATTATCGGATTGAAGAAATGCCGAACGCGCCGGGTGAAGCGAAGGCGTTGAGGGCGGCGTGGCTGAGTGGGAAATAAAGTCGTTTAGAGGCGGGCTACTGCCCGCTTAATCGCACGGCGAATCCATTTGGCGGTCGGTAGCCCGCCTCTAAACTTGAGACTTGAAACCTGAGACTTGAGACCTGGACTGTAATCTCGACGCGATCACCTTCGCAGCCGTTGCGCCTGCACCCACCGCACTACTGATTGTCGGCGCCAACGGGTTCGCAACATCACCAATCGCAAAAACGTTCGTCAGAGTAGTTTCCTGAATGGCATTAACCACCACGTAACCGGCTTCATCCAATTCAATCTGATCGCCAAACAATTCGGTGTTGGGTTCAAAGCCGATCCGCACGATCACGCCCTGGACCGCCATCTGAAAAGATTTAATGGCGCCGTCGCGTTCAATCTCCACGGCTTCCACCTGATCGCGGCCGATGATGCGATGCACAACTGACTCTTTGAAAACGGTAATGCAGTGGTTGGCGTGCAGTTTTTCCGTGAATTCGCGGCGTGCGCTGAGCTGCTTCCCGCGATGGACGAGCGTAACGGTCGGGCAAACCTCAGCCAGCAGCAGAGCGTTTTCTGCCGCCGCATCGCCGCCGCCAATAACACACACGTCTTTGCCGGCAAACTGATCGCGATCAACAGCTCCTGACTCGATGATCCCGCGGCCGGCGAATTCTTCCTCACCGGGAATGCCGAGCTTGCGGCGGCGCAAACCGGTGGCGATGATAATCGTAATTGCTTGCTGCTCTTCACCGCTGCGCAGCACGACGCGCCGGGCTTTCAAGTCCACACTTTCGATTTCCACGTTAGTCCAGAGATCAAAGTCACAGTCCTTTGTCTGTTCGACGAATCGATCGCGCAACTCGCGGCCATTCGCTGCTCGCACGCCCAGGTAGTTTTCGATCGGGTTGTGAACGAAAACAAGTTGTCCGCCAACTTCTTCATTGTGTTCGAGCACGAGCGTGTCCAGGCCCAGCTCGTCACACCAACGCGCAGCTGATAGTCCGGCGGCGCCGGCTCCAATGATGAGAACGTCGTGCATACGGAAAGAAGTTCACCACAAAGGCACGAAGAATACAAAAACAATGACAGTCACGATTGACAATCGCGCGGCTGCGGTGCGACGCTGAACGCACAAACTAATATCATGCACTTTGGCCGGATAAGAGTCGTTCAAAAGACAGTAGCAACTGCGCTGTGTTCCGCCCTTCTAATCTTTACCGCTTCTTCGTTCGCAAGCGGTCAGGACCAACGAATAGCCGATGGAAAGTTTGATCACTTTGGGAATGTTAAGACCGAGGATGCGATGGCTCGCCTCGATGCGTTTGCTCTACAGTTGAACTCAAATCCAAACTTTCAGGGTTTCATCATCGGCCACAACCAGGGCGATCTCGGTGGCGGTTGGTTGCTGCGACTGGGCCATGGCTATCTCGACTACCTGGTAAATAAGCGAGGCATCGATGACTCCCGGATAAAGTTTGTCGAAGGAGAACCCTACCAGGAAATCTCTTTCGAGCTCTGGCTGCTGCCGACCGGCGCATCGGCACCGCTCATTGCGCGTGTGGCGCCACCTGAACCCACTTCGCCCCTGCAATTCGATACAATCTCGCTCGGCGATGAGGGTAAGTGTGTGGGCGAATTGTTTCTGGAGTTGTACACGCTCCAAGACGGCCTGCGTTTTTTCGGCGAAGCCTTGCGCCATCAGTCTCGGGCAAAGGCCTGGATAGTTATTCATCCCCGATCCGGCGAATCTCTGGCAAAAGCAAATCGCACCCTTAATGAAAGCAGGGATTTCCTGATCAAGAACTATGGCGTCGGTCCGAAAAGACTGCTTACGGCCCTTGGTACACGACGTTCATCGATTTGTAGCTACGTCAACCTGTGGATCGCGCCTTCCGGCAGCACAAAAGCTGACGAAGCTGCATACTATTCCCAGCTCATGGACGAAGCTATACAGACTAAATATACATTTCGTCGAGTGGAATTCTTCACTGGCAATCAACACATTCGTGATAACACTTTGAGACGGAGGTTCTTGCAGCGGGAGGGCGATCTCTTTTCCCGGAAGGTTCTGGAAGAGAGTCTGAAGAACCTCAGCAAACTCAGGATGATCTACCCGGTGACGCTCAACGATGTTGAGGTCCGGCTCGATCGCGAAAATAAGCTCATGGATTTCACAATCTACTTTCGAGAGCGACCTTATGTTCGTCGCAGTTCAAAGAACTACTAGCTCGACCCGGATTAGAAAGAAAGGAGAACTTATGCGTCTGACTGAGATGGTTTCGTGCTCTGGTTGAGCGGCCAAGCTGGCCCCGGGCGTCCTCGC